>ERZ827043.2104-NODE-2104-length-17930-cov-36.199608_pt1 | contig 17930 bp, 8 predicted proteins | sample MGYA00519923_ERZ827043 | MGnify/ENA primary metagenome ERZ827043 (study PRJEB31778, sample SAMEA3449251) | human gut metagenome | biome: human gut; feature: human-associated habitat; material: faeces | place: United Kingdom | collected 2010/2012 ...
ACGAGATGGACAAGTCCTTCGACGAGATCCTGCGGATATTCAATAAGGATAAGTTCTGAGAAACAGGCCCCCCGGCTTCGCCGGAGGGCCTGTCTATATAGAGCAAATAGCCTCCCCCACAGGGGAGGCTTTTGTATCACCATTGTGCAAGGTCAACGGGAACGACGACCTCCTTATCCATGCCGGAGAAGATCAGGTAAGTCTCCTCCGTAAGCTCCTCCATCGGCGACAGGTCATACGTGCATATGAACACATTGTCGTCGGTGTCTGAAACGACAACATCCTCGGGATAGCACCAGTTTTCAAAGCCGTCATCGTCCACCCAGATAAGGTCGGGGAAGGTCTGGTAGTCCCCCTCCTCCACCACATAGGCCAGCAGGGACAGGTTCTCGTGGTCCAGCTCGGTATAGGCCACCACAAAGGCACCGCCCTCCAAGGTGAAGCATTCGCCCATCTCCGCGTACTCCCGCGCCGACGCTACCGCCTCACCGACGTACTCCGGAGTGCTCCAGTCGTAGTCGGGCATCGGCTCATTGCGGTCAAAGATGTCACCGGACACGCCGCGCAGCGTGTTGATGAGCACGATGACAATGGACACGGCGATCACGGCCCCTATGGCGCCGGAGGCGGTGTTCTTCTTGGGTACGTGCCACTGGATATGGGGCCGGGGGCGGCGGGTCTGGTTTTCATAGCAAACCTTCTCTTCGTGGCACTCCTTCTGCTCGTAGCAGACCTTCTCCTGTTCGGCGTAGTGGACGTCGCCGCCGGCGTCCACCCACTCCCGGCGGGGCGGGCGGTTATAGGCGCCGCACTTGGGGCAGAAGCCCTCACGGGAATCATAGGTCTTGCCGCAGGCCTTGCAGCGGATGGCAGGCATAGGCGGTCCTCCCTTCTATGTGTTTGGATCTATTATACAGCAGATCGGGCAGATTGTCTATCAGCCTTGGGTTGCGGCGAAAAAAAGTGGGAAACCTGAAGTTGCACCGCGCGGACGCGCCCACCCCGTCGGGGTGGGCGCGTCTGCTTATTCCACTAGGCCGTATTTGATCTTGATGCGGTCCAGCTTCTCCAGCATGGGCTCCGCCAGCACCAGCAGGAAGAACACCGTGGCCGCGGCGTGGACGCAGTCCATGGGAAAGCCGGTGACATAGTAGGCAGCGATGACCTTCCACTCCAGCGTGCGGGCATAGAGCAGGGCGGAGACGGGGTTCATGATGCCGCCGTAGATGAGCACGGCGGAGATGGCCCCGAAGACGCACAGGGCGGCGCGGCTGCGGCGCAGCCAGCCCCGGCGGAACAACACCCCCGCCAGGAAGCCGATGATGCCCATGGCGAACATCTGGAAGGGCGTCCAGGGACCCTGGGAGAACAGAACGTTGCTGGCCAGCATGGTCATGGCGCCCACCAGGAAGCCGGTCTCGCCGCCCAGGGCCACGCCGGAGATGATGGTCAGGGCCAGGACGGGCTTGAACTGGGGCAGCATGAAGAAGGCGGCGCGGCCCGCCACGCCCAGGGCGCAGAGGGAGGCCACCAGCACCAGCTCACGGGCCTGTGGCTTCCGTCCCTCGAACACCAGGAAGAAGGGCACCATGCATTCCAGCAGCACGGTGAAGGCGATGGGGTAGTAGGCGGTGTTGCCCAGGTAGAAAAAGCCCAGATACAGCGTGGCGGGGATACACAGCAATATCAGCACCGCCGCCAGACGGGTACGGTGGGAGAGCTTCCGCTTCTGCACCGGGGTCTGGAGCAGCGTCAGGGGCTTGGAGCGCCGGCCGATGGCGGCGATGCAGCCGAAGAGCAGGGCGATGAACAGGCCGTAAAGGCCCAGGGCCTGCCAGCCGGCCTGGGAGAGCGTGCCGCCGCCCACCAGGGCGGTGAGGTCGGTGTGCTTGGCCGCCAGCCAGAAGATCGCCAGCGCACCCGCACCGCATACGGCGGCGATGGTCCTGCGCCACCAGGGAAGCTTTTTCGGCTTCCAGGCGGTGGACTCCTCCGCCACCGGAGGCAGAGGCTGCCAGGCGGCAGGCACCTCCGGCTGGGGCGGGACGGTCCCGCCGATGACCGCGATCACGTCTTCCGGCGTGACAGCACGGGGGCAGAAGTCCCGGGCCATACGGTTAGCGGAAGTGGTATAGAAGCTGTTGCCGGAGAAGAAGTCACGGGGTGTGCCCTCCGCGACGATGCTGCCGTCGAAAAACAGGGCGCAGCGGTGGGCATACCGGGCACAGAAGGCCACGTCGTGGCTGACCATCACCACTGTCGTGCCGGCGGCGGTCAGCGCGGAAAGAATAGCGGCAAAGGACTGCTTGAAGGCGGCGTCCAGGCCCTTGGTAGGCTCGTCCAGCAGCAGGATATCCGGCTGGTGCAGCAGCACCTTACCCAGGGCGGCCCGCTGCTGCTCGCCGCCGGAGAGGTCATAGGGATGGCGGTCCAGCAGCTCGGTCAGGCGGCAAAGGGCCGTCACCTGTTCTACCCGGCGGTCACGTTGGTCTTTGGGGAGGTCCGTGCCGTCAAAGGACTCGTACAGGTCCTGACGGACCGTGTTTTTCACGAACAGAGCCTGCGGGTCCTGGGGCAGAACGCCGATGCGGCCCGTATGGGTCACGGTGCCCCGCTGGGGCGTCAGCGCGCCGGACAGCAGGCCCAGGGTGGTGGACTTGCCTGCGCCGTTACCGCCCAGCAGGGCCAGCAGCTCACCCCGGCGGGCCTGAAGGTCCAGACCGCGGACCACGTCCGGCTGGTCCGGCTCATAGCGGAACCAGAGACCCGCGCCGGCAAGGGCGGTATCCCCGGCGGGATACACCGGCTCCGGCGGCAGCGGGCACAGGGGGTGTTCATCGCACCAGCCGGACAGGAAATCGCGGCCCTCGCGGACGGTGATGGGGCAGGGCGCGTCGCTGTCCACCCCGGCCCAGATACGGACGGCGGCGGGCATGGCCAGGAACATATCGTGGCCGCGGCCCCGCAGGGAACGGCACACCGCCTCCGGCGCGCCGGCACAGAGGAGATGGCCGCCGTCCAGCACGGCGGCGTGGGTGGCCAGGGGCAACGTCTCCTCGAGACGGTGCTCCGTCAGGAGGACGGTGATGCCCAGCTCGCGGTTCAGGCGGCCCACAGTCTGCAAAAAGTCGGCGGCGGCAATGGGGTCCAGCTGGCTGGTGGGCTCGTCCAGTATCAGCAGACGGGGTTGGAGCACCATGACCGAGGCCAGGGCCAGCAGCTGCTTCTGGCCGCCGGAGAGCTCATCCACTTTCTTATGGAACCAGTCCTGGATGCCGAAGAAGGAGGCCATCTCCGCCACGCGGCGACGGATGGAGGGCGTGTCGCAGCCAAGGCTCTCCAGTCCGAAGGCCAGCTCATGCCAGACCTTGTCGGTGACGGTCTGCTCCTCCGGGGACTGAAGGACGAAGCCGATATCAGCGGCCTGCCGATGGGGCGGCAGGTCATCCAGCGGCTGACCGTCGAAGAGGATACAGCCCTCGGCCGCACCGTGGGGACGCAGGGCGGGCTTCAGCTGGCGGAGAAGCGTGGTCTTGCCGCAGCCGGAGGCGCCGCAGAGGACCCAGAACTCGCCCTGACGGACCGTGAGGGACACATCCGCCAGCGCGGGGCAGGGCTGCTGGGGGTAGGTGAAGCCAAAATGCTCCAAACGCAGCAGTTCAGGCATGGGGAGTCCCTCCTTTCCGGACGAGATAGCGGCGCCGGGACAGGGCATCCAGCAGCACCGGCGTAAAGCAGAGCAGGCCGTAAACGGCGAAAAAGCTGACCGTCAGCGGTGTGACGGGGCCGCTGAGCAGCATGGGGTAATACTGAAAGCGCAGGCCGCCGGCCAGACCGCCGCCCAGCAGATACAGGCCGCAGAAGGCCAGCCAGAGGGCGACGGCACCGTCACGCCGGTCAAAGCGGTAGAGGGAGAAGGATGTCCTCCCCGGCAGGCCATAGCCCCGGCAGCGCATACTATCGGCGGTGATGAGGCCACTTTCCAGGCTCCAGGTGACAACGATGGAGAACACACGAAGGGCGCTTCTGACGCGCCGGGCCGGGGCGCCGGTCTGGGTATCACGGCCCAGATGCCGCTGGGCCTGCGCCACGGCGCGGAGCCGCCGGACAAAGCGGGGCACAAAGCGGAGGATCATGCTCAGCAGCAGCGACAGCGCCGGGATGACGCGGCCAAAGAGGTACACCACCTTGTCCGAGGTGATGACATCGGTGACGCAGACGAACCACAGCGCCACGGCGCCCAGCATGGCGCCGGCGGCCAGACCGTAGAGCAGGCTCTCCAGCGTCAGGGGATTGCCGGAGGGCAGATAAGCCAGAATGGTGACGCCCTGGTGGACAAAGGCCGGGTTCAGGGCCGCCGCCAGGAGGGCCATAGGCAGCAGCCACAGCAGGTGGCGGCGCAGGCCCTTGCCGCCCAGCAGACGGGCGACATACCACCCGCCGCCCAGCGTCGACAGAACCAGGCACACCGGGTGCATCAGCAGCATCGCGCAGGCGATGACCAGGGCGAAATAGGCAAAGCTCACCGCCGGATGGCAAGTGCGCAGCGTATCGTCCATGGGATCACCTCCTGCATACATGATGTCTTAACCTTTTGATTATACCCTGCCGCCAGGGGATACGTCAATCCTGCGTGCGGAAAAAGGGCGGCAAAAGCCGCCCTTTTGTCAGCCCATGTAGGTATTGCCCACGTCTGCACCCATATTACAGGTGTAGAGCCACTGAATACTCTCGCCGCCGGAGAGCGTATAGCTGTCCGCGCCATAGCTGGGGAAGGTTCCCCCCACACAGTACATCCAGCCGGAGCTCCTGCCTACGTTCTTTTCGAACAGGCCGTTGATGCCCCTGACATAGTTGCCGCTGGAGCTCACCGGGATACCCGCGTCACCGCAGGCCCGCTTCAGTACGGACATGACAGACTCACCCTCGGTGATGGTCACCGTGGTGGACAGGATCACGCCGTCGGCGGGGATAAGGCCCTTCACGCTGTCGGAGCACTTGTCCATATTATCAAGCACCGTGGCACAGGAGATGTACAGCGATACGGATGCCGCCGGCGTAGGGTCAGGTGCAGGCGTGGGATCGGGGCCCGGCACAGCGGGCTGCTGCGCCTGCTCCTGCTGTTTCTTCTCTTCTTCCAGCCGCTTCTGCTCCTCCAGGCGCTTGGCTTCCTCCTGCTTTTTGGTATCCTCCTCGGCCTTTTTGGCATCATCAGCCGACTTCTGCTTGTCAGGCTTCTTATCGTCCGCGGTCTTATCCTCAGTCTTTGCCGCGTCCTGCTTACCGTCAGCCTTGGTGGTGCCCGTTTCAGCTGTGTCGTCCTTCCTGGTGTCCGTGGTCTGCTCCTGCGTTGCCGTGGGAATGTTGCCGGGGGCGGCCGATACGGTCTTTTTCCCGCAGGCGGCGCAGGTCAGCAGCAGGGACAGCGCCAGCGCCAACAGCCAAAATCGGTGGTTTTTCTTCATATCTCTCATTCCTCACAAAAGCGCCATACGCAGAGGCGCTTTCGCGCCCCTGCGTCGGCTGTTCTGTTGTTACTTGGAAACGCGCTTCTTCCGGGTCAGCACCACAACGGCTGCCGCCGCCAGGACCGCGCTGCCCAGCCACAGCACCATCTGACTGTCGTCCGCCGTGTTGGCAGAGTCGGTCTTGTCCGGCGTCGCGGTGGGGTTGTAGTAATAGTGGTTGGTGGACTCCGTCCAGCTGATGGCCACAGGAGACAGGCCGGTCAGCGTCACCAGCAGGCCGCTGGCGGTTTTGGTGACAGCGGGGAACTCCACGGTGCCCACATCCAGGCCGCAGTCCGCCATGGCGACCATGTGCGCCACGGTGAAGTTATACTGGCCGTACTTGGCGGCCACGGCCTCCGGGTAGGGCAGCAAAACTGTGATCTTGCCGGCTGTCAGGTCCTCCTTGGTGGCAGGACGCCACCCGTTGTTCTCGAATACGAGCAGCGACACATCCATGAAAACGGTGTTGTCCTTATTGCTCTTGCTGTTTTTCAATGTGATCTGCAGCTGCAGTTCGGCCTTGACCTTGTCCGGCGTATTTAGCTTGTCATTGTCTTCCAGCGCAAACGTGATCTCGTCGGACACCACCACACGCTTTATGGTGGTATCCGCGTCGCCTTCCGCGCCCTTACGGACGCCGCAGACGCACTGGATGCCGTTTACATAGGTATGTTCGGTCTTGTTCACCGGCTGATGGCAGACTTCGCAGATATTCCAATGGTCATTTTTGTCCACAGACACCTTCGTGCCGGGGGTGTGGCCCAACGCAGCGATGACGCGGGTCTCCTCCTTGGAGCAGACGGAGCAGGTACGCTTCTCCGTGCCGGTCTCGGTGCAGGTGGGTTCCTTGGTGGTCGTCCACTCACCGAACTTGTGGCCTGCGGCAGGAAGCGTCTGAACCTCCACCGCGCCGCAGCGCGTGCAGACGCGCTGGCGGGAGCCGTCCGCCGTGCAGGTGGCCGGGGAGACTACCTGCCAATCGCCGAAGCTGTGGGCGCAGACGGCGTCGGTCATATCGTAGAGGGCTTTGGTCCTCCGGCAATAGCGCTCATAGGCTGCCATGGCATAGAGGGCCTGCTCGGTGGCCTTCTGGTCAGCCGTCTTGCCCGAGGCCGTATGCTTAAAGCCCTGACCCTCGCCGAGGTAATACCGCAGCAGATCGCCCAGCACGCTGGTGGGCGCACCATCTACGGTCTTGACAAAGCTGCTGTCGCTGTTGGCGTTCAGCTGCAGAGCGGACAGGGCCACCACCACCTGAGCGCAGCTCTCCGCGCTGGTATAGCCCGTGCCCTTGTACTTAGCGGACAGCCATTGCAGCGCTTTATCGACGGCGGCGTTCACCGTGGTATCGCCGCCCTCGTTGTAGTAGGGTGCCAGCGCCTGCAGCGCCATGGCGGTCATGTCCACGTCGCCGACGGGTTTTCTGTCGGCGCTGGCGCTCCAGCTGCCATTCTCATTCTGCTGGGTCAGGATGGCCTGTACCAGCCAGTAGCTGTCCTGGGTATAGTTGCCGCTGTTGAGGGCCAGCAGGCCGAATACCAGACCGTTGATATCCGTGTCACTGGTATTGGTGACCTGCATGATATTCCGGTCCTGCAGCGCCGCCAGCAGGTTTTTGCCGCCCACGTTGGCGGGGTCCTTACCAATGGCGGTAAGGGCCAGGATGATGCGCTCGTTGTCGGTGACGGTGGGGTTATGGCTCTCGGGATCGGCAAGAACGCCGTCCGCGCCCATATTCTTCTGCACATAGGCCACGACCTTGCCGTAGTAGGCCTGGATGTATGCATCGGACAGCTCCACGCCGGCGCGGGCCAAGCCCAGCACCGCCCACTCGCCGCGGTCACTGGCCACAACGGGTGCGGGCACGTTGTTCTGGATGTACTTCTTGGTGTCGGCGTACACCTTGTCAAAGTTGGGGACCTCCGTGCCGGGATCCACAGGCTCATCGGGGTCCACGGGGATATACTTGTTCGTGAAGAACAGGCGCACCGTGTCGCCGTCATGGATAAAGGTCGCATCCAGCGTGGTGTTGGGCAGCGTCTCCTTGCCCTGGGCCGGCGTGACGCCGAACATCCAGCCGGAGGACTTGCCGTCATCCTTCTCGCCCAGCGTTTGGCCCTTTGTGTCCGTAATGCTCTTGAGATACGCACCGCTGCCGGTATATTCGTACTTGGCATTGTCCAGGCAGGCCTTGACGGCATCCCAGGCCGTCCAGTCATTGCTGGCCTTCCCGGTAAAGGTGTAGTTGGTCCCGGTAAAGCTGTGGCCGTTTTCGCTGTAGTCGTCCACCTGGACGGTGACGGTGATCATCGCGTTCTCGTTGGGATCATCTTTTCCCGTCAGGCCCGTGACCCTCAGATCAACGCTGACCGGCTGCTTGTAGAACTGCTCGAAGAGCTTGTACTTCTCCTTTGTCTCCTCAGTGCCGTTCAGGCCGAATTTCTCCCAGTACTGGGCGTACTTGGTGTAGGTCAGGACGCTGTCCAGCGTAACTGTCGTATTGTACTCCGGCCGGTGCACACGCAGGAGCTCATTCTCGATGACGGAGGGTCGGGAGGATCGGAAGCAGCGGTACTTCTCCGTATCGAGCCAGCCGGGGATATCGTCGGCCTCGATGCCGTCGAAGGTCATATTCACCGTGCCGCGGACGTATTCCAGCGTGCCGTCCTTGTTTTTGCAGATCTCTGCGAAGGGGTACAGGTCGGAGGTGACATTGGTCTTATCCGTATTCTCGTTCTTGATACCGTTCCAGTAGACATCCCCGGTCAGCGCCTTGGTCATAAAGACGGCAGCGCCATCCAACTCCTGCTGGGTAAAAGGCTGAATGGTGAAGCTGAACTCCTGACGGGCCAGCAGCTGGCCGGAGCTGCGGGTGGTGATAGTGACCACGTATCTGGCCTCTGCCGCTTCCTCACCGGGCAGCGGGCGGTAGACCATGGCGTGATAACCGTTGAAACCCAGCACGTCCGGGGTGAGGCTCACCATCGTGACCTTCTGGTTATAGCTGTCGGTCATGATGCCCTCCTGCTGCAGCAGATAGGGCCGGGGCATCTGCAGATCGGCATCGACTTTGCTGAGATCGGGCTTCGTCGTTTTGTCCACGAAGTCCACCAGCAGAGACTGATACTTGTCCGTCAGGGCCGTCTGCATCTCGTTGGTGGCGTCGATGTCAAAGGGCGCTACCGTGATGTCAAAGAACACGTCGGCGTAGACCTCCACACCGTTCTGCCCCGTGATATGCTCCTTTATATACGGATCGTCGTCAAAGTCGGTATAGGTCACGCGGGCGATCAAAGTTTCCTTGCCGGCATCCTCGGGCAGCTCACCCTCGGCAGGCCGCACGGGGCGGACAATGTTGCCCACGCCGGAGGCGCTGTCTTTATCGCTGCTGATATACAGGCAGTTGGAGTCTTCCGCGACATCCACAACAGCCCACTGGACCTGCATATCGTAGCGGCCGGAGATGCTGTAAGGCAGCGTCAAATTGGAGGTAATGCCGCCAACCACGGCGTGGCGATCCCAGGCGCCGGTGGTGTCCGTCTCCGCTTCGTTGGTGTTCTCGCCGCGGATCATCTCCCAGGTCAGCGTTTTGGCAGCTTCCGTCAGCTGTGCCTGCACATCGTCAAAGCTGCGGCCCACGATCGCGCGGGTGGTGATAGTCTTCTCCGCACCGCCGTAGGCGACTTTGAACTCCAGGCCGGCGTAATACGCCTCCTTCAGCTGGACAGCGCCGTCAAAGAACTTGACATCGCCGTTCGCGGTGATGTACTCATGTGCCGCACCGTCAAAACCGCTGGCTTTAGCGCTGCCGTCCGTATAGGTAATGACAGCCTTGTCTGCCACATCCTTGTAGCCCATCTCCTCCAGCAGGCGGCGGAAGGCTTTTTCAACACCCTTGCCGTTGGCGTCGTTGGTGTCGTTGTAGAGGCCCAGTCCCTGCAGGGGGCGCACCGCCGCATTGCGTGCGGTGATCACGGCGGCGATGTCGTCCAGTGTCTGCTGTTGCTCCGCCGCTTTGGACCACAGGCAGAGGGTAAAGGTCTTGACCTTGCTCTCGCTGCCGGAGGTCAGCATGGCCTTGAGGGTGACAATAGCCTTGCCGCCGGCAGGCGCGGTGAGCGCGCCGGTGGCGGTGTTCACCAGAGCGTTATCCGCCGTCCAAGTGAGGGAAACGGTCTTCTCTCCACTGCCCTCCGCGGGAACGGTGACGCTCGTGGGCAGGGTCAGGAAGCCGGTATAGGTCTGCGCGGTCTCCTCTTCCTCCTCCGGGTCGCCGCTCACCGGGGTAAGGCCGCGGAGCTGATAGACGCCGGTGGCATCGGCCTTCAGAAGGTCTGCATTCTCGGCATCGAGCCCCAGTTCCTTATAGAAGTGCTTTTGCAGGGCGGTCAGGAAGTAGTCGTGCAGGTCCGTGACCGCTTCGCCGGGCTCTTCGATGCCGTATTCCTTGCAGAGGTCGGCCTTATCGTTATTGTCCGTAAGGTCATAGAATCCCAGCACAGTCTCGGCGTACCAGTCAGCCTTGGCTTTCTTGGCGGCGTCGGCGGCGGTCATGCCGCGCAGGGGCAGGCTCTGCTGGGCCTGGCTGACGGCCCGCAGGTCGTCGGCGGAGAGCACGGTGCCGCCCTGCCAGGGCAGAACGGGGAAACCGCCGTTGAGGGTGCCGTCATCCTGATTCATGCCCATGTCCACGGCGAACTCCGCGGAGCGCATATAGTCCGCGGTATGGGCAGTCATGCCGCTGGTGGTACCATCCGCCGCGGCCTGTGGTGCGACGGTGTCCAGATAAGCGCAGTTGGTGATGGTGGCGCCGGAGTTCACCTTGCCTACCACCGCACCGAACTTACTCTCATCTGCTATTGCGAACTCTCCTGCCACATAGGAACCCTTGAGCTCTGCATTAGCGTTCAGTTCGCCTACAAGGCCGCCGCGTTTTTGATTGATAATCTTATTCGGCTGCGTCTTTTTTACCGCGAGAGTACCGGTAAAATAGCAGTTCTCGACAACACCGTATGCATATCCGGCAATGCCTCCCAAAGATGCGGATGTACCATATGTACTATTATCGTAAGCATCCTTGACGACAGCCCTACTAACGCAACCACTAATCACACCGTTGCCGGTATTCCGTCCAGCAATGCCGCCGATTGCCGATGCACCATTATATCCCCCGCTGGAGAACGTGATACTACCACTGACCATGCAGTTCCGTATCGTTCCTGCACTGGAATTGGCAACACCTCCCAAAAGCGACGAAGTACTGACAATCGCGCAATTCACACGCAGATTTTCAACTACGCCGCCCTCTGCAAGTTCCCCCACAAGGCCGGTTGTAACGAGTCCACTAACGGTGTAATTATCGCCGTCCAGGGTGCCGGCGAACTTATTGCTACTGGTGCCGATGGCCGTCCAGGTCTTGCCGTTGAGGTTGATGTTGGCGGTGAGTTTGGCGCTGATATCTCTCTGCCCGTTTTGGACGGCATCGGCAAACCAGGCCAGCTTCGCGGCGGTATCGATCAGGTAGACACCGCTCTCGTCCTGCGTGGGCGCGGTCTTGGTCGTGCCGTCCCATCCCTCACCGGCATAGGTCAGTGTTACCGTGATGGTGTCGTTTTTGGCAGCGGTAAAGCTGCCGCTGACCGTGATATAGTCCGCCTTGGCGACGGTATAGGCATACGTCTCGCCGGCGTAGACGATGTATGCGCCGTTCTCGTCTGCTGTGATCGTGCCGCCCACGGGGTGGGTCACGGTCACCGTGGCGTCCGCCGGAGTTACGGCAAAGGTCAGGGTACGGGTGGCAAGTTCGCTCAGCGTGATGGTCTCGTTCACATCGGCGCTAACGGTGATGTTCCCCGTCTTGGTCTCGTAGCCGAACTTGCTGACGGTGTAGGCATAGGTACCGGCGGCAACGGTGTATGCGCCGTTTTTGCCGGTGATCTCCGCGCCGCTACGGTCCTTCAGCACCACCGTTGCACCGTCGGGAGTGTTAAGGGTGAGGGTGTGGGCTGCGGCGGCGGCAAAATCCTTGAGCCGGACATAGTAACTGCTGCCACTTTCGCTGAAAGACAAGGTGAGTTTTTCATCCTTATTCAACACCGTGCTAAAGGTTTTCCAACCGTTCTCCTCGTAGGCTGTCAGCAGAGTAGTACCCTTTTTCACGGTAAAGGCAGAATCGTCTTCCCATGAATATTCGGCTTTATTTCCCTTTGCAAGATACCGGAAGGACACCAAGCGGGACTCTGTCGCCGTCAGGGTCAAGGAAGTCGCACCGTAACTCCTTCTATTGCTCTCCAAATAGTTCCCACCAGCAGCCCGTACCGGTTCAAAGCCATATCGTGTGCCGTTCTCGGCGGTAATACCGTCCAGGCCGGCAAAGAAATCGTTAAAGGTCAGCGACTTGACGAACTCCAGGCCTATGGTCTTGGCAGCCTTGACCACAAAACTCCCAGACAAGGTATCGCAGCCATCCAACTTGGCCGTGTAGGTATAGTCCCCGGCGGGGAGAGTGCAGTTCGCGCCGCTGCCCGTGTAGGCGGTGATACTGCCGGACTTGACGGTGATGGTCGGTTCGGCGTTCACGCCCTCCGGCTTGGTGATGTTGAAGGTCACCGTCTGCTTTGCCAACTCGGTCAGCTTGACGGTCTTGTTCACATCGGTGGTCGCAACACTGATCGTGCCGGTGGCCGTCTCATAGCCAAACTTGCTGACGGTGTAGGTGTAGTCGGTATTCTTGGCAGCGATATAGACATTCTTGCCTTTTTCGCTGTCCGCAGACTCCTTGTAAACGGTGGTGTTTCCCTGTTTCAGTGTTACCGCCGCATCATCGGGGGTAAACTTCAGGGTAATGACCGGCAGCTTGACAAGGGTAACGGTAATGGTGTTGTTCCCCTCTTGGGCGGTAAACTCCTGCGTTACCTTTTCGTAGCCTTTCTTTTCCACCGTATAGGTGTATTTTTCGCCAACTGTCAGGGCATAACTTCCGTCTGTACCCGCTGTCAGGCCGGTGTAGCCCTTTTTCAGCGTCACAGTGGCATCAATTGCCGTTCCTGCCGCATCCTTGACATCAAAGCGCACGGTGGGCAGCACCTCGGCGCGGAAATTGCGCAGCCAAATGCAATCTTGCCCCTTGTCCCCGCTGCTATCTTTTCGGTAGTTTACGGTGACCTTATCCCCGGCATTTACAGCGATGGAAAACTCTTTCCAATCTTGCTTTTCACCACTGTATCCGCCGCCGGTTGAACCAAATTGGTTTCCCTGTTGATTGTTAATATCTACGCGCAGGCCATCATAATTTTTTTCGGAGTCGGTTTTGCAGTCAAAGGTCAACTGGGCAGCCTTGGCAAAGGTCAGGGTCAGACTGGAGGTGGTGTTGCCCTTCTTTTCATTGGTGGATTTCAGGACATAACCGCCATCCAGCAGCACCGGCTCAAATTTGTAGGAGGTGCTGTTTTGCGCTGTGGCAATGCCATTGAGTCCCGTGAAAAAGTCAGCAAAGAGCATTGCGTCCTTCACCTTGATGGTAAAGGTGGCGGTTTTGCCCCTGTACTTGACAGTGACGATTTGGCTATCTGTAGGATTTTCGGTGCTAAAGCCCTCACAGGTCACACCGGCGGCGGCATAGTCGCCTTCAATGGTGCGGGTTTCATTGGTGCCATCATAGTTCACCGTGAGGACCATGCCGGTCAGGTCAAGTTCGGCATCGCCCTTGTAGTACTCCGTCTTTGTGGGAGCCTTGGTCACCGCAATGCTCTGCACCTTTTTCAGCGCCACGGTTTGGGTGCTGTTCTCGTTGGGAGTCACGGTGCCGGAGGCGGGCTCATAGCCCTCCTCGGTCGTCTCGGCGGTGTAAGTATAGGCGTGACCCTTCAGCATCTGATAGGTCGTTCCCTCGGTGGGCGCAACCTGCGTCTCGCCGTCCTTGAGGGTGAGCGTGGCATTCTCCGGAGTCACGGTGAAGGTCACGGTGACCCACTGTGCAGCATCCTCCGCCAGCGTAACAGTAACATTGGCAGGATCAGCCACGGGGTTGTCCTTATCGGTCACGGTCACGCTGCCGGTCTGCTGCGTGTAGCCGGGGCAGGACACGGTATAGGAATACGGTGTATCGGCGGCAGGCAGCGCCACGGTGGTGGAGCCGGTATAAGTGCCGCCGTTGATTTCGAGCGTGGCATTCGCGGGAGCAATGGTAAAGCGTACCGCCGCGGTGGGGGTCTCCCATTTCAGCGCGGGGTAGTCCCCGCTCTTGACCATGAAGCCATCCCCCAACAGGGCTGCAAACGCGGGGGATTTCATCTCCTCGGCGGATTTGGGATCTGCGGTTTGTTCATTGCCATTGGCACCCGCAGTGGCCGTTCCCATCAAGTAGTAACAATTCTCTACTGTAGAGGCAACACACCAACCTGCGATGCCAGCCATATTAGTTGCCTTGTTTGTTACTGTAATTTCCCCTACATTATAGCAATTTTTGACAGTTGCACTTTCATCAATATAGCCGACAATACCACCCAAATTCACAGCAGGGCGGTTTCTGCTGCTGGAAATGGCACCTGTGTTATAGCAATTCTCTACTGTACCTCCCTGCAGTTTTCCAACGATACCGCCTACATATCGTCCGGTTGCGGAGATTATTGCACAGTTGATACAGCCACTAATGGTTGCGCCATTGGCTTGGGCTGCAATGCCGGCAACGCCTTCCGTGCCCGACACTGTACCATCCACTTTCACATTCTTCACCACGGCGCCGCCCGCCAGTTTGCTGAACAGGCCGACATTGGGCGTGGAAGCGGTGATATTCAGCATCACGGTGTGGCCGTTGCCGTCAAAGGTGCCGGTAAAGCCGGTAAAGCCGGTAATATCGTTGCCATAGGGCGCCGTGACGGTGATGTCCGCCGTCAATTGATAATTGCCGCCGGGCTCCATCGCCGCAAACGCCTCCGCGGTGCCGATATTCTGCACCGCGCCTGCCTCCGCCAGCATCGGCGCCGCGCCGCCGCTGCTGGTCATTTGGGGCGCAGGCGTTTCCGCAGCAGGCTCCTGCTGCTCCTGCGTCTCCTCATTCCCGGCAGAGACGGTGTTCTCCGTGTCCACCGGAGTTATCTGTTCCTGCTGGGTCTGCTGCTCCTGATCCGCGGCCAGCGTGTCGGCCAACACGGAGGTGGGCAGCATGCTGACGACCATCACGACGGTCAGCAGCCAGCTTATGACTCTCTTCTTCATGTCTCTTTCTCCTTTATGTAAATTTTTTGTCGACGTGAGGGGGTGGGCGGGGATGCGGCAACATCCCCGCCCCACTTATGGAAAAGCACGCGGCCAATGGCCGCCTCAGCTTGACAAAGGGGACTCGTCTGCACAGTTTCACGGTGCAGATGGAAAGCGCACGGCGCCTCAGCTTGACAGTCGAGTTTTCCGCACCGCTTCGCTGTGTATGGCAGCGTGTCAGCCTGGCAAGGGAAATATTTTTCATGCAGGGCATGAAAAACGGGACAGAGTGCACTCTGTCCCGCGAAAATGAAACGCTGCCCGGCGCAAAGCCGGACAGCGAACGCAATAGATACGACCCCTGCACCACAGAAAGACGCCGCCCCCGCCGCCCGCCCAAAAGGGCCGGCCGCGAAAAAGGCGGCGCAAAAAACACCGACCTCCCGTTCAGGAGGTCAGCGTGGTACATCTACATGGTGGTACAAGATTCCCGCACACGGAGAGCGCGCCCGCTGCAACTATGTCCTACACAATGCAATTCTCCTGGCTCGCGCCGCGGGGGACAGACATCCCGCCTCGTTTGCAGCCTACCTTCTCATGGGCTTACCCACAATGGCGGACTTTCGTCCCGGCGGCTCTCGCCGCTTCGGTGCATCCTTGCGCTCACAGTACCGGTCGTGCGGGGTTTGGCTACCCCTTTCTTTCTATGCCGACGCCTGGCCCGTGGTGGGCTGTACGGTCGCCGGCGACATTGGATCAACAGACTGTTTATTTACTTGTCAGCGACATTATATTACAGGAATTGGCCGTTGTCAACCCTCCTCCCTACCCCAATGCCACGTCCAGGATCATCATTACGGTAAAGCCCGCGGCAAAGGCCAGCGCCCCCGGGCCGGAATCGCCGCGCGTGGGCAGCAGCTCGGCGGCCACCACATAGAGCATAGCCCCGGCGGCAAAGCCCAGCAGCCAGGGCAGTGCCGGAACGATGAGCGCTGCCGCCAGCACCGTCACGCCGGCGGCCAGCGGCTCCACCACGCCGGAGAGCACGCCGCCCAGAAAGGCTCTCCCCTTCCCCGCACCGGCGGTACGCAGGGGCAGGGCCACGATGGCGCCCTCCGGCACATTCTGGATGGCGATGGCCAGCGCCAGCGTAAACGCCGCAGCGGGCGCGGCGGCTCCTGCCGCCACACATCCGGCATAGGCCGCACCCACCGCCATCCCCTCCGGGATGTTGTGCAGCGTCACCGCCAGAAGGGTCATGGTGGTGGAACGGTCGGTAACAGCCTCCGGCAGCAGTCGCTCCAGCAGCCGCAGGAACAGCACCCCCAGCCAGAAACCGCCCGCCGCCGGAAGGAAGGACCAGCGGCCCATGTCCGCCCAGTCGATAGCGGGCAGCAGCAGGCTCCACACCGAGGCGGCGGTCATCACCCCGGCGGCGAAGCCCTCCAGCACGCGGCGCAGAACGGCGGAGGGCGCTCTTCGCAGGCAGAATACGCACGCCGCACCCAGCGACGTGCCCCAGAAGGGGAGCAATATCCCCTGAAGGACAGATGATTGCATAGACACTCCCTTTTCCGTATCCGTAGTATGCGGAGCCGGGCGGCTCCGTACAGTCTATCCTACGCAGCGGGAAACGAAAGGTGAAAAGACAAGGGCCCCGCCGAAGCGGGGGCCTTTGGGAAAATACAAAGTCATTCAAAATGCTAAGATAAGGCGGGAGCGCCCGAAGGGTGCTCCCACTGCGCGGCTTATTGCTTTATGTGAGATGCAGCTTCACTGTACCGGCAGTTCCACTGCAATAGTAGTGCCCTCATCTGAACTCTCCTCTACCCGGACGCAGCCGCCGTGGAGATCGGCAATCTCCCACACCAGCGAAAGTCCCAGCCCCACGCCGCCGTACTCCCGGCTGCGGGACTTGTCCACCCGGAAGAAGGGCTGGAAGATGCTCCGCTGAAATTCCTCCGGAATGCCGCGGCCGGTGTCGGAAACGCGGATCAGGACTTTTTCCGTCTCCTGTGTGACGCAGACCCACACCGAGCCGCCAGGGCGGTTGTACTTGACGGCGTTCTCCGTCAGGTTGAAGATCAGCCGATAGATCAGCGCGTCGCTGCCGGTCATAACGCCGTCGCCCTCCGCTTTTAGCGTGACACCGCGCTTTTCTGCCAGCGGGGCGAGGTCTGTGAAGATTTCCTCAATCATGGGGGCGAGCTGGATTTGCTCGTTCCGCGCCACCTGCCGCAGATTGCTCATCTCCAGCAGGGTCTTGGTCATCCGGGTCAGCCGCTCCGTCTGCTCCCGCAGAAGGGCGAGAAACTCCGCCGTCTCCGGCTGCATATCTGGATGCTCTGCGGAAAACAGCTCCAGCTGCGCTTGCATCAGCGCCAGCGGCGTGCGCAGCTCGTGGGCGGCATTGCCGGTGAACTGCCGCTGGGCGGCAAAGGCGTTGTTCAACCGCTCCAGCATCTGATTGAAGGAGCGGCTGAGCTGCTTAAACTCCGGAAGCACATCTTCATCGATCCTCATATCCGCCAGATTGTTCAGCTGCACCATTTCCACCTGAGAAGCAAAGCTGCGCAGGGGCTTGAGGGCATGTCCGCTGACGAAGTAGGCAAGAATGCCGCTGAGCAGCGTTACCGCAGCCGTGATGTACCAGTTGGTCGCGCGGAAGCGCCCCTGCGCCCCTTCGACGACGATGGTCAGCTCCTCGCCGGGCGCTATGAGCTGCGGGTCAAAGCTCTCCGTGCCTTCCTCATTCAGAATCACAGTGCCGCCTTGCAAGGTGTTCGCAATCGTGTCCATATAATACACGCCGGAGGAGCAGAGCAGCAGATTCATGGCCATGCAGGTGACGCCGATGAGCAGAACGGTCATCAGCGTGATGCGCCATTGTAAAGAGATCCGCTTCATTCTTCAGTGCCTCCCATCAGATAGCCCTCGCCGATGCGGTTGCGAATGGGGTCATACCCCAGTGCGGCGCGGAGTTTTTTGCGCAGGGCGGAGATGTGGACCCGGATGGAGTTGCTGAAGCTGTCCACGCTGTTGTCCCAGACATGATCCATCAGCTCCTCCTGACTCACCGGCCGGCCCTGATGCACCATCAGATATTCAAGGATCCCTGTTTCTTTGCGGGTGAGCGTCAAGCCCTGCCCGTTGACGGCGGCGGTGCGGGAGCGGGTGTCAAAGGTCAGGCCGCCACAGGTCAATATCACATCCTTCTGGGTG
>ERZ827043.2107-NODE-2107-length-17916-cov-2.913331_pt1 | contig 17916 bp, 11 predicted proteins | sample MGYA00519923_ERZ827043 | MGnify/ENA primary metagenome ERZ827043 (study PRJEB31778, sample SAMEA3449251) | human gut metagenome | biome: human gut; feature: human-associated habitat; material: faeces | place: United Kingdom | collected 2010/2012 ...
AGATAGACGATATCCTCCTCGCCGATGCCGCCGGGCACCTCGGGCTCATCGCCCTTGGCCGGCGTGTATTCCACGAACGGGTCGGCGCCGAGCACGCGCTCGTTGGTGGTCAGGGTTTCGGTGGCGCTCATCGCCACGTTCGCCTCGTTGACGCCGGCCTCGCCCCAAATACCTTCCTTGAGGTCCGCGTTCGGCACGGCGGTGTACTGCAGCGGGTCGTCCGGCAGGGTGATGGTTAGGTGGGAGATCACCGACTTGTATTCGCGCGGCTGTTCCTCCGGCTTCACGACGATGAAGCGCTTCGGGTTGAACTCGCCGTTCGCGGAATCCTCGTTGCGGGCGATGATGGTCGAGCCGTCATAGCTCGCGTCTTTACCTACCAGAATCGTGGTGCAGGCCATAGTGTGATGGTGTCCTTTCTTTGTTGTGGTCACGCTCCCACTGGCGGGAGCTGGACGACGAAGTCGGACTGAAGGTGGTTTTGTACTGACCCACCCCCAGTCAGTGATGCTGACAGCCCCCGCCTGCGGGGGCTCATGTGGCTCACGCCTTGCCGGTCAGGAAGATGCCGTCGGTGTCGGGCACTTCACCGCTGTTGCGCAGCGCGTGCAACAGCTCGTTGAGCCAGAAGCCCTGATTCAAGCCGGGCAACGGCTTCTTGGTGGCCCACACCTGCAGGTAGTACTCATGATCCTTGTCCGGCGGCTGCGGACCGTTGTACCGCATGATCACCGCCGGGTCAGTGCTGCGGCCCAAGAACTTGGAGGCCGAGGAGTTGCACCCCTGCACGGTCTCGGGAATCATGGCCGGCAGCTGACGGGAGAAGTCCGGCGGGATGGCCAACGCATGCGAATCATTGAAGTCGTACATCAGCGCATCAATCGGCAGATTGGCCACGGACCAGTGAATCCACTCGAAGCCGCAGACCGGAATCGAATCCGGGTCCACGAACTCCCAGTGCAGGTAGCGGGCCTCGGGATCCACATCATCGATGTAGAACGGGAAGGAGACCACAGGCACGCCACCATTGAAATATTCAGGGGCCGCGGCCTTGGCGAAATCGTCCGGGATGACGGTGAAATCGGCGGAAATCTTCATACGTCCCAGTATCGCTCATATGTGTGACGTACTGGGGGCTGTGCGTTACGGGGTCTCTCCCCCAGTCTCGCTACGCTCGACAGCCCCCACTCATCAGAGGGGGGCTAGTTGCGTCGGGTTATGGGATCAGGGCGCAGAAGAGGGACTCGAATACCAGTAGCGGGTTGCCGTTGCCGGCTAGGCGCTTGCGGGCGTGGGCCACTTCGTCCAGACGGGTCACGGCACCGGCCCGGTTCAACCGCACCGACAATTCGGTGATCGACGAGCGGTTCTCCAGGTTGATGAGGCCCACCGAATCCTCCGCATTGTTCTGCAGCACCGCCACATCTCGGTAGATGGAGGCGATGGAGTTCAGCGCACGATCCAATACGTCGCGCGTACGGCGGGTGACCAAACGCTTCACATCGTCTTTCTTGGCAATCTGGTTGAATGCGCCACGCAGTTTCGGCGGGATGCGGTCGCTCGGTGCCAGTCCGTTGATGCGGCGGAATTCCGCTTCCTGACCGGCGGTGATGCGGTTCGCGTCTGCCTCGGCCTGGGCCTTGGCATTGTCGATAAGATTGCCGGCCAACAACACTGCATCCGAGGCACGGGCCAGATTCAGCACACCGACCACAAGTTCATCGCGGTCGGACATAACCCGTTCGTCGGTGGCGTACAACTTGGCGATGCCGATATGGCCTTCGGCGAGTCGGGCCGCACGCTGCGCCACTTTTGGCTCGACATTGGTGGTGGAGGTCAGGAATCCGGCCACCGCCTGGGTGGAGGGCACGGCGAGGTTCACGATGCGTGTGCGCGAGCGGATGGTGGGCAGCACGTCCTGGGCGCTGGGCGCGCACAGTAGCCAGATGCAATGCTCGGCCGGCTCCTCAATCTCTTTCAAGAGCACGTTGGTGGTGCGCTCAAGCATGCGATCCACGTCTTCGATGATGATGATGCGCCACGGTGCGGTGGCGGGCATCTGCTCGGAGGTAGTGATGATCTCACGCACCTGATCGATACCAATAGTCACCTTGTTCGTGGTCAGCACCGTGACATCCGGATGCGTGCCGGCAAGCACCTGCTGGGTGACGCGCGTGGGCTCAGCGCTCATGCCGTGATCCGGGCTTTCCAGCGCCGCCGCAAACGCACGAGCCATGTTGGAACGGCCCGATCCGGGAGGTCCACAGATCAGCCACGACTGGGTGATCTGGCTCGGGTCGCCCTGCGCGATACGACTGAGCATGTCGATTACCGGCTTTTGGCCGACTAGTGAATCCCATACGCTCATGCGAGCTCCTTGATGTCGGATTCGATGGCAGCCCATACCGCTTCAATGCTCTGGCTCGCATCGATAACGCGGAAACGATTCGGCTCGGCGGCGGCCAAGTCCAAGAAGGCCTGGCGGGTGCGGGACTGGAAGTCATCACCGGCCGATTCCATACGGTCTTCCGCGTGTTCGAGGCGATGGTGGGACAGGGCTGGGTCCATATCCAGCAAATACGTGCGGTCGGGCAGCAGGTTGTTGGTGGCCCACATGCTTAAGGATCGAATCTCTTCTGGCGTGAGTTCGCGGCCACCGGCCTGATAGGCCAAGGAAGAGTCTAAATAGCGGTCGGTGATCACCACTTCACCGCGCTCCAATGCCGGGCGGATGGTTTCGGCAACGTGCTGGGCTCGGTCTGCAGCGAATAGCAGCGCCTCGGCGCGCGGTGCGATGTCGACGGCGCCCCCATCCACACCGTGCAACAGCAGTTGGCGAATGGCCTTGCCTAACGCAGTGCCTCCCGGCTCACGGGTAACGACCACGGTACGCCCCTGAGCCTCAAGATACGCACGCAGCCGCTCGACTTGCGTGGTCTTGCCCACGCCATCGACACCTTCAAACGAAACAAACAGACCGTTCATGCTATTGACCTTAGCGTTAGGCGCAGAGTTGCGCCCAACAGGCAGTTAAACCAGCTCTACCTCCGTTTCAAGGGGCTGATTTGGTCTTTTCTGAAGGTCTACTTCCGTTTCGAGGGGCTGTTGCCCAAGTAGACAACGTTCCAAAACGGCGGAATGACGTTGGCGCGGAGCCGTTCATACTCGTGGTTCAGCAGATGACCAGCCCCTTGAAGCGGAAGTAGATATTCTCAAAACGAGAAATCAGCCCCTTGAAACGCAAGTAGAGCAATAATTCCGCTCAGCCACGCTTGGGAATTACGGCGGGGCGCTCGTAGCCCTCGTTGGCGGTCAGCCAGTCGACGTCCTTTTTCACAGTGGCGGGGGTGGAACCGAGTTTTTCGGCGATGCGCTGGTTGGACCAGCCCTTGTTCGCCAACTTCTTGACTTCGGCACGGCGTTCGGCGCGCTTGGCCTCCTGCGCCGAAACCGCAGCCGAGGTACCGCCCTTCTTGCCCTTGCCGGCAACGGCCTTGGCGCCACCAGCACGCCCAGCACCGCGACGGCCACGGGTGGAGGGACCAGCCGCACGCTTTTCGGCGAGCAGTCGGAAGGCGTCATCAGGGGTGATGGATTCAGGCGTGTACTGACGCGGCACCGTACGGTTGGTCTCGCCATCGGTGATGTACGCGCCGAAACGGCCGTCCTTGATGGTCACGTTCTTGCCGGTGTTCGGGTCCTTGCCCAAATCACGCAGCGGCGGCTTGGCGGCACCACGGCCACGCCCGCGGCCGTACTTGGGCTGCGAGAACAGTTCTTTGGCCTTGTCGATATCGACCGTGAAGATCTCGTCTTCCGAGGCCAGCGAGCGGGTCTCCGACTTGCCGTCGGCACCCGTCTTGGTCAGGTAGGGGCCGTAGCGACCGTTGTTGGCGGCCACCGTGCATTCGGATACCTCGCCAGTTTCGGCGTTGGTTTCCTCGTATGTGCCCACTTCGCGCGGCAGGCTCAGCAGCTTTAGCGCGTCTTCCAGCGACAGCGATTCAGGGCTCATCGTCTTGAACAACGAGGCCATCTTCGGGCGCGACGCGGCGGCGGCCGCGGCCTTCTTCGAACCCTTCTTGGCCGCAGAAGCACCAGCAGTATCGCCAGCAGCGCCAGCCGAAGCCTCAGCCGGCGGCACCAACGCCACATACGGGCCGAAACGCCCATTGCGCACCTCGACGGTACCGCCGGATACCGGATCAACGCCCAGCTCGCGCGGTCCACCGGAGTGGTTGTCGATCAAATCGCGGGCCACGGCCACCGTCAGCTCATCCGGCGCGATGGTGTCCGGCAGAGACGCGCGCTTCGGGTTGCCTTCGGCGTCCAGATGCTCCATGTCTTCCAGATACGGGCCGTAACGGCCGACGCGCACGTGCAGGCCGTCGCCGATGTCGATGGTGTTGATGGCGCGCGCGTCGATCTCGCCGAGCTGCGCGACCTGCTGTTGCAGGCCTTCGTGCGCCTCGTCGGCGTTGCGGGCGGCGCCCTCGCCGGAACCGAAGTAGAAGTGGGTGAGCCAGTCGCGGCCGGATTCCTCGCCGTGGGCGATGCGGTCAAGGCCGTTTTCCATCTCGGCGGTGAACTGGTAGTCGACCAGCTTGGGGAAGTTCGTCTCGAGCAACTTGGTCACGGAGAAGGCGAGCCAGCTGGGGATCAGCGCACGGCCACGCTCGTATACGTAACCGCGATCCATGATTGTGGAGATAATGCTCGCGTAAGTGGACGGGCGACCGATCTCCTTGGCTTCCAGCGTCTTGACCAGCGTGGCCTCGGTGTAGCGGGCCGGCGGCTGGGTTTCATGGCCGTCCGGTTCGATGTCGCTTGCCTCGACCTGCTGGCCGACGCTCATCGGCGGCAGGGAGGTGTTGGATTCGGAGGCGTCACCCCTGACGGCCTTGGCGTCCGTCTTGCCGGCGGCAGCAGCCTGGTCCGAGCCAGCCCCAGCGCCGGGAGCGGCGGCCTTGGGCTTGCGCCCCTCCCCCGTGGCCTTCATAAAGCCGGGGAATTCGATGACGGTGCCGGACGCCTGGAACACGGCCTCGCCCTCGGTGGGGCCGGCCGGCGCAGACAGGCGCACGGTGGCGGTGGAACCGGTGGCGTCAGCCATCTGGCAGGCAAGCGTGCGCTGCCAGATCAGCGTGTATAGGCGCAGCTGGTCGCCGGGAAGTTTGGAAGCCAGCTCGTCCGGGTCGTGGAAGCGCGAGCCCGCCGGGCGAATACACTCGTGGGCTTCCTGCGCGCCAGCGGTTTTGGTGGCGTACTGCTTGGGCTCGGCGGAGAGGAACTTGTCGCCGAAATGGTAGGAGACGGCGTTGCGGGCGGCGGTGATGCCCTCCTGCGACAGCGTCACCGAATCGGTTCGCATATAGGTGATGTAGCCGTTCTCGTACAGGCTTTGGGCCGCGCGCATCACGGCGCGAGCACCCATGCCGAGGCGATTGCCGGCGGTCTGCTGCAGGGTCGAGGTGGTGAACGGCGGCTGCGGGCGGCGGCGGTACGGCTTGGTTTCCATCGACATCACAGTGAAATCGGCGGTCTTCAGCGCTTCAGCCACGGCGGTGGCACCAGCCTCATCAAGCTGGCGAACGTTCGCCGCGAACCCGTCCGGGGTCAGCTGGCCGTCGGCACCGAAATCCTTGGAGCCGGCGAGTCGCTTGCCGCCGAGCGCGATCATGCGGGCGGAGAATTCGGCACGCTCCCCCAGCGCGTCAGGCGCGGACAGCGTGGCGACGATATCCCAGTACGGTGCGCGCTTGAACGCCATGCGTTCGCGCTCGCGTTCCACGATCAGGCGGGTGGCCACGGACTGCACGCGGCCGGCGGACAGGCCTGGGCCCACCTTGCGCCACAGCACCGGCGACAGCTCATAGCCGTACAGACGGTCGAGGATGCGGCGGGTCTCCTGTGCGTCGACCATATTGCCATCCACATCGCGCGTGTTGTTCAGGGAGGCGTTGATGGCGTTCTTGGTGATCTCGTGGAACACCATGCGCTTGACCGGCACCTCGGGTTTCAAGGTCTGCACCAAGTGCCACGCGATGGCCTCGCCCTCGCGATCCTCATCAGTCGCCAGATAGAGTTCATCGGCGTTCTTCAGGGCCGATTTGAGTTCGCTGACCGTACGCTTCTTGTCGCCGTCGACAATGTAATACGGCTTGAACCCGTCGTTGACGTCCACGCCGAACTTGCCGAACTTGGCCTTGTCTGCCGCGGGCACCTGGCTGGGCTGCGCGAGGTCTCGGATATGGCCGACCGACGCCATGACGGTGTACCCCTTGCCCAGGTAGTCACCGATCTTGTGGGCCTTGGTCGGAGACTCCACAATCACCAGTTTGGTAGCCATACCCACTCCTTATGTATTGCGCGAAACACACGACGTTTCTGGCGTCATAATACTCATGAATCATGTCCAACTGCCAAATTCCGCCGTTGTGCCGGGCAAATTCGGCCGTTCGCACCCCATGTTTTACCGTTTGGGCGGTGCCGGCGGAGCGCCGATCAGACCCAGCCGGCTTAAGGGCGCTGCAGTGATCTGACGCAGGGCCAGCAACAGTCCGAATGCGAGCATGGCCACACCCGCAATGCCCACAACAGCGCTGACATTCGCCCCCTGAACCGCCCAGCTGGCGCTGACATTGAGCCCCGGCACCACCTGCCAGATCACATAACCGCTGTAGGCGAGCAACAGCAGGCCCCCGGTAATCAGCACGCTGCCGACGATTTGCACGCTCACTGAGGAGACGCGGCGACCCGGCTCGTCCATGCCGGACTTGCGCGTAACTGCCAGAGCGAGCAGGGCCAATCCCGCCACCAGCAGGATGGACATCGCCACATCCGAAGGGCGATGCCATTGTCCGTATATCACGGAGACACCGACGGTCACCGCCCAAACCACGCCGATGACGCCCGCCAAAGCTCGAACCGCACGAGGCACGGTAAGCAGCAGAATCACCGCACAGGCTGCGGCCAGCATCGTGTGACCGGAAGGCGCGGAATTAGCGGCAGGAGATTCAGTGTTGATGATGAACGGACGCGGCAACAGACCCTTGATACGGGTGACGGCCAAGCAGACCACGGCGAACACGGCGATTTGCCCGGCCAACCACCAGCGGCGTCGAATCAGCGTAATAATGCCGATTGCGGCAATTGTGCAGCTGACAGCGATAACCAGCCAGGATTGTGCGACGGCGTTCATCACGCCGGTGGCCCAGGACGGTACATCGTTGTGCAGGTTTTTCCAGACCAGTTCGTCGTACGATTGTCCGTTTTCGGTAAACACGCACCCCCACCACACGCCGAAGCCGATAGCGATCAGGAGCAGACCGAATACCACGCACAGTACGCGGCTGGAGATTCGCGGGCGCACGGTAAGCGGGTCAAGCCGGGCCAAGCCGCGGTCGATATCAGATGCCCCATCCGCATCGTCCATGTCCAGCGGCCTGAAATCCCGTAAGGAGCCTGATGTGGATGCCGATGCATCTGAACCGGAGACCGGGCCGAGCGCAGCCAATGGGTCAACAACGTTCGACGACGAGTCAGGCTGTGCTGCGCCTGAGCCGACCAGATTGACCGCCGCATGCGGGTCGCGAATTCTAGGGGTCTGTGCGTCATTCATACGTTCGACTGTACGGCCGCGCCCCGGACAGGGGACCACGCTAGTGCCAGCTCACAGCCAAATCCGCACATAAAGAAAACCTCCACACACCCGTCAGAGGCCACTTACCCTTGCTGCATTCCTGCCCTGGGGGAGTTGGGTGACATAGCGCCGCGTGGAGGCTGGGGATAAGTCTATGGAGACGTATGGACCAGCGCAGCGACACGAAACGTGCGCGCCGGGTCGCACGGCAGACCAACCAGCGCATTCAGGCAATATTCATGCAACATCAAGAAGCGTGCCCAATTGTAAGAATTCCGGAAAAATACCGGCATAAACGCGTGTGGCTACGCTCACGTCAAACGATTGTTCAAGGCCAACAGTTACGGTGGACACCATGGCTTCTTATACTCGTCGTGCACATTCGGGAGGCAATGGCCCCGCTCTGAGGCAACCGCGCACCGCGCAAAGCAGAGCCGGCCACTCCGCACAGGAGGGCCCCCATACGCCCCAGGAGAGCCGTTCCCGCCACGCAAGCCACAAGGCTTCCAATAGCCATCGAGCCCCGAACAGGAAGAAAAAGAACACAGGAAAAGGCAAGCACCGTGTACTGAAATGGGTGCTGGGCATCTTCTTCTCCCTGATTGGACTGGGCTTGCTGGCCGGTATCGCAGTATTCGCATACCTGTACACCACCACCGAGGTCCCGCAACCCGAGAAGTTCGCGTTGGCCGAGAAAACCACCGTGTATTACGCGGACGGCACCACCGCGATCGGCTCCTACGCGGAGCAGAATCGTGAAATCATCTCTTGCGAGGGGCTGCCGGACTACATCGGCAACGCGATTGTGGCGTCCGAAAACCGTACGTTCTACACGGATAAAGGCCTTGATCTGAAGGGCATCGCCCGCGCATTCATTAATAATGTGACCAAGGGCACGCGCCAAGGTGGTTCCACCATCACCCAGCAGTATGCCGAGCGGTATTACATGGGCGAAACCACATCCTATGTGGGCAAGGCGCGCGAGGCCATCATGGCCATCAAAATCGCGCAGACCGAATCCAAGGACGAGGTGCTGTGCAATTACATGAACACCATCTATCTGGGCCGCAACTCCTACGGTATCCAGGCAGCGGCCAAGGCATACTTCAATAAGGACGCCAAGGATCTGACGCTGTCTGAGGCGGCGATGATCGCCGGCATTATTCCGTCACCGTCCACGTGGGATCCGGCCGATAACGCCGATATGGCCAAATCGCGCTTCAAGCGTGTGCTGAACATCATGCAGGAGGATGGTTACATCACTGCCAAGCAGCACACTGATGCCAAGTTCCCGCAGACCGCCGCGGTGGCGCAGCAGAACGAATACGCGGGGCCGAACGGTTATCTGCTGGATATGGTGCGCCGCGAGCTGGTGCAGTCCAAGGCCTTTACCAAAGAGGATTTGGATACTGGCGGATACAAGATCATCACCACCATCGACAAGAGCAAGCAGGATCTTATGCAGTCCATCGGCGACACCCGTCTGGACGACATGCCTGAATCCCTGCAAATCGGCGGCATAGCGCTGGACCCGAAGACCGGTGAAGTATTGTCCGTATACGCCGGTTCAGATTATCTGTCCAAGCAGCTCAACAATGCCGATCAGGCCGTATTCGAACCGGGTTCGACTATGAAGCCGTTCGCTTTGCTGGGGGCCGCGCAATCCGGCGTCAGCTTCGATACGTTGTTCAACGGCAATTCCCACCAGCACTTCACCGGCTTGGATCAAGAGGTGAACAACGCTCTGGAGAACAACTGGGGCAACATCAATCTGTATCAGGCCACCGCCAACTCGGTGAACACGGTGTTCATGAACGTCAATGAGCATCTGACGCCGAAGCGCACGGCCGCAATCGCCCATGAAGCGGGCATTCAGGGCGATATCGATGAAAACTCCATGTACAACGTGCTGGGCATCAACGCCCTGACCGTGTGGGATTTGGCGCAAGGCCATTCGACCATCGCCAACAATGGCGTGAAGAACACCTTGCACATGGTGTCCAAAGTGCTTGATTCCAACAATAAGGACATGTACAACGCGCCCAGCAACGGCACCAAGGTGTTCGATGCCAACGACTGCGCTTTGGTACAGAAGGCCATGCAGGGCACCACCACGTACGGTACGGCGGCCGGCACATCCAGCATGTTGGGCCGGCCCGTCGCCGGCAAGTCCGGTACCGCCAACGACGAAATGGCTTCGTCGTTCGTGGGGTACACCCCCAGCATGATGAATGTGTGGGCTATCTGGAATCCGGACGATAAGGGCAATCCGCAAGTGGTGCCAGCCTTCTCCGGATACGGCGTCTCTTCCACTGGATACCCCGCCCACCTGTTCCAGGAGTTCATGGCTCAGGCCTTGCAAGGCACCGAGGCGGAGCAGTTCCCGACCGCTAAAGACAACGGCAAGATCGGCGGCTCCGACGGCACTTGGGGCTTGGGCAAGGGACAGAGCAGCGGCCTGTCCAACAACACCAACAAGCAGTCCACCGAAGACGCGCAGAAGCAGGCTGAGCAGGACGCACAGCAGAAGGCGGCCGAAGAGGAAGCCAAGAAGCAACAGCAGGCTCAGGAGTTCGCCCAGCAGTGCCTCACCAATCCGAGCTATTCCACCGAGTGCCCGAATTATCCCGGCACCACTACCGGCGGAGATGGCAACGCCGGCAACAATACCGGCGGTGACAACGGGAACAATACCGGCAACGATAATGGTAATTCCGGAGGCACCGGCGGGAACACCGGCACCAACGGCGTCACCCAGTAGTAAGTAAAACACAGACAACAAGGCTCCCTCTGATGCAATCAGAGGGAGCCTTGTTTTTGCTCTGCTAGCGCTCAGCGCTTGCGCTGGGAACGGTTGATGGCGGAGATAATCGACTTCAGGGCGCTAGTGGTAATCGACGAATCGATGCCGACGCCCCACACGATCTGCGCGTCATCGGCCTCGCCGACCTGGCATTCCACGTACGAGGCGGCCATGGCGTCGGTGCCGACGGACATGGTGTGCTCCGCGTAATCCATAATCGAGGCGTCAACGCCAAAGTTGGAAATGGCGTTGAGGAAAGCGGCGATCGGACCGTTGCCGATGCCGGAGACCTCGCGCTCCACGGGCGCATCGACCCCGACGTTCACGCCGCGGTCGAGCAGACGAGCCTTGAGCACGGTGTCGGAGCCATCCTCACCGGAGCTGACGGCCACCTTGAGCAGCTTCAAGCGGCCCCACGGCACGAGCGAGGCGTCATGAGTATCGCCCACAACCACACCGGCGGCGGTCATGCCGGACTGTTCGACCGGCAGGTACTCGTCCTTGAACAGACGCCAGATATCCTCGTCCTTGACTTCCTTCTTAGTGGTGTCGGCGAAGTTCTGCACAATCTTGTCGAATTCGATCTGCAGACGCTTCGGCAGGTCAAGGTTGTGGTTGGTCTTGAGCAGGTATGCCATGCCGCCCTTGCCGGACTGCGAGTTGACGCGGATGATGGCCTCGTACGTGCGGCCGATGTCCTTCGGATCGATCGGCAGGTAGGGCACGAGCCAGACGAAGCTGTCGAGATCGGCGCCGGCGCGCTCGGCGGCCACCTGACGGGCCTCGAGACCCTTCTTGATGGCGTCCTGATGCGAGCCGGAGAACGCGGTGAACACGAAGTTGCCGGCGTACGGATGGCGCTCGGAAATCTTGATCTGGTTGCAGTACTCAACCGTCTTGCGGATCTCAGGTACGTTGGACAGGTCGAGTTGCGGGTCGATGCCCTGGGTGAGCCAGTTGAGGCCCAGCGTGACCAGGTCAACGTTGCCGGTGCGCTCACCGTTGCCCAGCAGGCAGCCTTCCACGCGGTCGGCGCCGGCCAGCACGGCCAGCTCGGTGGCGGCCACGCCCATGCCTTCGTCGTTGTGCGGGTGGAGGGAGAGCACCACGGAATCGCGGTCGTCGAGGTGGGTGGAGACGTACTCCACTTCGTCGGCGAACACGTTCGGCGTGGTCATTTCCACGGTGGCGGGCAGATTGATGATCATCGGATGCTCGGGGGTGGGCTTGATGACGCCGATCACGGCGTTGCACACCTCAACGGCGTACTCCGGCTCGGTTCCGGTGAAGGATTCCGGCGAGTACTCGTAGTACAGGTCGATGCCCTTGGCCTCGGATTCGAGGTCCTTGCATAGTTCGGCGGCGTCGGTGGCGAGCTTCTTGATCTCTTCCTTGTTCTTCTTGAACACCACTTCGCGCTGCAGCACGGACACGGAGTTGTAGAAGTGCACGATGGCGCGCTTGGCACCCTTCAGCGCCTCGTAGGTGCGGCGGATGAGGTGCTCGCGGCACTGGGTGAGCACCACGATAGTCACATCGTCCGGGATGAGCTCGCGCTCGATGAGCATGCGGATGAAGTCGAAATCGGTTTCGGATGCGGACGGGAAGCCCACCTCGATCTCCTTGAATCCCATGGAGACGAGCAGGTTCCAGAAGCGCAGCTTGCGCTCGGAATCCATCGGGTTGACGAGGGCCTGGTTGCCGTCGCGAAGATCGACGGAGCACCAGCGCGGTGCGCGCTGCAGTCGCTTGCCCGGCCACGTGCGCTCCGGGTAATCAAACGGGATCTGCTTGTCGTAGGCGGCGTACTTGTTGTACGGCATACGACTCGGCTTCTGCGGATCGCCGATGAATCGCGCCGGAGGCAGCAGCGGGTCGTTGTTCCCCCCATTGGACGCCGCAGCCACTGCCGCGAGATCAAAAACGGATGATTGACCCTGACCCATTGTTCCTCCTTTACTGGTTATTGCGCGGGCCCTCTTGCGGACGCGACTGCGGCGTTGTGCCAGGGCGGCGCCGGGCCACGCGGATTTGTCAATACGCACGTAACATCCTACAGGCCGGTTCGGGCAAACCCGCGGGAAATGCCGTATCGTGGCATTTGCTTATGCACCTGGCTGACATGAGGGCACTCAGCGTCGGCGCCGGGCCACGCTTTGACTCCGGCACAACACCCCGCCTGCGATACCCCACCAGATGGCCCTCCATACGTCGGCGGCGGGCCAAATATTGGTACTGCACCGACAGCCAAACGGCTCAGCGTCGTCAGCGGACCAACTTATGGCGAAATACCGACTCTGGGAAAGCTTATCGTCGGCAAATTGCCAGGCTATGGCACACTACCGACGCTACGAGGCCCACAACCATCGGCAACGCGACAAATATTGGCCCACCGCCGACGCTAGCCTCTTTGAGCGTCGGCGCCGGGCCATTCTATGAATCAGTAACGACGCCAATGGTCTCAGAACGTCAGCATAGGGACGCTGTCTGGATCTCCACCGACGCTGCATGACAAAATCGCGGCACCATCAAGCAACAACACGGCTGCGGCACCCCGCCCTGCCCCGTCCCTTGCTGTGCCAGTCCTGTGAACGCGCGGGCGATCCGCCGCCCGGCAACATAGACTGAAGAGCTATGACGAGCTTGCGATTCCGCGAAGACGGCAGCTTCCGCGTGCTGCAAATGGCCGACGTACAGGACGGCCCCGATGTGTTGCCCGACACCATCCGCCTCATCCGCGAGGCCATCCGCGAAGCCGATCCGGATCTTGTGGTGTTCACCGGCGACCAGATCCGCGGCTATGATCCCGCCTACATCGACACGTTCCTGCGCCGCCGCGGCGAAGAGCCGGGCGCTCGCGTGCGCGCGGTCACCGAGATCGAGGCCAAAATCCGCGGGATCAAGCGTCACCCCGTAATTCGCAAAACATCCGATCGCGTGGCCGATCGTCTCACCGAAGCCGGCAAGCCTGTACCAGCCGCGCTGCTTGACCCCGATACCGTGACGAACGCCGTCGCCGCTGCCGGCGCCGATTCGACCGACGTGATCACGACTTCCGAAGTAGGCGATTCCGTTGAGACCAGCCCCACGCCCGAGACGGTTTCCACCCTCGTATATTCAACGCAATCCGGCAAGGCCAGCCCCGCACACGAGACGCCGGCGACCCTCGACGAACTCATGATTGAGACCCGCGAAAAGGTCCGCCGCACGTTCTCCGGTTTCCTTGGTCCGGTCGTCGAGGCCGGCGTGCCCTTTGCCGCCACCTACGGCAACCACGACTTCCAATGCGGCATTCTGGCCGACGAACAGGATGACATCTACCGCGAATACCCCGGCTGCCTGAACCCCGACGACAGTCTCGAGCCCGGCACGTTCGCGCTGCCCGTCGAGTCCTCCGATGGTTCCGGCCGCGTGGCCATGTCCGTTATGATGGTCAATTCAGGCGATTATGCCGGCAAACCCGAAGAAAACGACGCCCAATACCCGGCGTATGTGGTCAATCCGCGAGGACTCGACCTGGCCGACGCCGACGGGTACGGCACCCCCACCCCCAAGGCCATCGAATGGCTGGGGTCCGTCCAAACCGAGTTGGGCGAGCGCAATGGCGACGGCAAGCCCGTGCCGGCCATCGCCTTCCAGCACATTCCGCCGCAGGAATTCTACGATTGTCTGAAGGAAGTGCCCGCATGGACGCCGAACGCCGTGGAAGGCGCGCGCACGCACGCCGGGCGTTGCTATGTGCTCAACCATGAGGTCTGCCGCCCCGGCTCGCGGCTCGGCGAGGCGATCGGCTGCGCGGACGAGAATGTGGGCGAGGTGGATGCCTTGCGCGAGGCTGGCGGCTATTTCGCGCTGTTCTGCGGGCATGACCATAAGAACTCTTTCGTTGGTCATGTGCATGATATCGATCTGGGCTATGCACCCACGTGCGGGTTCGAATGCTATGGTCCCAAGTCGCGGTACCGCGGCATTCGCCTGTTTGAATTCCATGAGAGCAATCCGGCGGGCTATGTGACCCGCATGCTCACATGGGGTAATCTGGTCGGCCGCTACTCCAGCAACGAGCTGCGCGTCTGGTTCGAGGATCATTGCGTTACCGGAGCGGTCAGCGCACGCAACGAGCTGCGCCGCCCGCAGGTGTTCGCCGTGGTGGCCGGCGCGATGAGCCTTGGCTTTATAGCCATCATCCGTTCGCTGATCAAGGCCGCGCGCTAAACCTACTTAAACAGACTCACCCCGCGACGGGCCGTGCAATACGCGTTGCCCAGCCAAGTATGGCGGGAATTGGGCCAGACGGCTCCCAGTCGCGGTGCGTTCTGGCTCATCCAGATGCTCGGCACGCGTCCGTCTGCGGAGCGTGAGCCGAGCAGATTGAAGCCGTTCTTTTCCAGCAGCCACTCCGGGTGCTGGGTGGCGATGGCCAAGCCTTCCTCGAGGGTGAGCGGCAGGCGCTCATCGGAGTCAATAAGTTTGCGGGCCACATCCGGCTCGCGATTGACATAGCACGTGCCGGTGTGCGGATTGACGACCAGATAGAACGGGCCTTCCGGCGGCATGAAGCCGTCTTGAGGCAGGAAGCTGGCGATGTCACGCGGCGGCATGGTGGTGAAGCCTGCCATGCGATTGATGGAGGTTCGTGCAATCAGCGACTCAGGCGAAACCAGTTCACGCGTGGGCACCAGCAGGATGTTCGATCCCAAATCGGAATGCTCGAGCGCCCCGATCAGAGGTCGGGCCAGCGAGCGGAATGCGGCGGCGGAAATATCCGCCACATCCGGGTAGCCGAGAGCCACGATACGGTCGAGCTGTTTTTGGGCCTCTACTGATGCGATAGACATGGCTACCAGTGTAGAACATCGCCTTCGCTTCATTGGGCAGCCACCATCTGGGAAGACCACTGCCGTTGTTCCGCGTGTTTCGTACAATTGCATTGTTTTACGGCCACCCGCATGACGGCCGTCCGACGTAAGTAATCCATCGAAACCCAGAGGTCATAGAGGTCATCATGTCCGAAAAATTGAAGGTCGGCATCCTTGGTGCCACCGGTATGGTCGGTCAGCGTTTTATCACGCTGCTTGAGAATCACCCGTGGTTCGAGGTGGTCACGCTTGCCGCTTCCGCGCACAGCGCCGGCAAGACGTATGCCGAGGCTGTCGGCGACCGTTGGAAGATGGAAACCCCGATGCCCGAATATGTCAAGAACATGGTGGTCGTCGATGGCGACGATGCCGAGTCCGTGGCCTCTGGCGTTGATTTCATGTTCTCTGCGGTAAACATGCCGAAGGACCAGATTCGCGCCATTGAAGAGCGTTATGCCAAGACCGAGACCCCGGTGGTCTCCAACAACAGCGCCCACCGCTGGACCCCGGACGTGCCGATGGTGGTGCCGGAGATCAACCCGGAGCACTTCGAGGTGATCGAGCACCAGCGCCTGGGCACCACTCGTGGTTTTATCGCCGTCAAGCCGAACTGCTCGATTCAGGCCTACACGCCGGCGCTGGCCGCGTGGAAGGAATTCGAGCCGCGCGAGGTGGTTGTGAGCACCTACCAGGCGATTTCCGGCGCGGGCAAGACCTTCAAGGACTGGCCCGAGATGGTGGGCAACATCATCCCGTTCATCTCCGGTGAGGAAGCGAAGTCTGAGAAGGAACCGCTGAAGGTCTTCGGCCATGTGGACGAGGCCAAGGGCGAGATTGTGCCGTTCGACGGTCCGCTGCGCATCACCTCGCAGTGCATCCGCGTGCCCGTGCTCAACGGCCACACCGCCACCGTGTTCCTGAACTTCGGCAAGAAGGCCACCAAGGAAGAGCTCATCGACCGTCTGGTGAACTACACGTCCAAGGCTTCCGAGCTGGAGCTGCCGCACGCACCGAAGCACTTCATCCAGTACCTCACCGAGGATGACCGCCCGCAGGTCAAGCTCGACGTGGACTACGAGGGTGGCATGGGCGTTTCCATCGGCCGTCTGCGTGAGGATTCCATCTTCGATTGGAAATTCGTGGGTCTGGCCCACAACACCCTGCGTGGTGCAGCCGGCGGTGCCCTTGAATGCGCCGAAATGCTCAAGGCTCTCGGCTACATCACCAAGAAGTAGTTGAAACTGAGTCCGAAACTGAGAAAGCCCTCCGCAAGGAGGGCTTTCGTCGTATATACCGCAAAAACGCGGCTCAGTGGCTCAGCGGCCAGTACCGCCGTACACCACGGCTTCGATTTGATCGGCATCGAGACCGTATGCGGTGTGCAGCGCCTTGACGGCGTCGTTGAGCTGATCGAGCGGCACGAGCGCGGCGATACGAATCTCGGAGGTAGAAATCATCAGCACGTTGATGCCCTCGTCGCTCAGGGCCTGGAAGAACTTGGCGGCCAGACCGGCGTGAGTCTTCATGCCAACGCCCACCACGGCCACCTTGCCCACGTTGGTGTCCACATCGAAGGAGTGGTAGCCCAGCACTTCCTGCTTGTCGAGCAGTGTGTTCTGAACCTGCTTGACGGCCGATTCGGGCACGGTGAAGGAGATGTCCGCAGTGCCGACGGATGCGCCGGCCTGCACGATCATGTCCACGTTCACGCCGGCGGTGGCCAGCTCGGTGAACACCTTGGCGGCCATACCCGGCTCGTTCGGCACGCCACGCACGGTGGCCAGCGCCTCGGAACGATCGTGGGCAATGCCGGAAATCACCGGTGCCTCGGGGCCCAGGTCAGGGAACAGGTCGCCCATGGATTTCGCTTCTTCTTCAGTCATGTCTTGCCTTGTCTTGCTTGAAATTACTTACGATTATCGTTCGCCGTAGCCGCGCTCAGTCGAGGTTCGGCAGCGTGCGCGGGTCAATGCCGTCGGGCACCACCAATGTGCCGGGGCGACGGGAGAACGAGGAACGCACGTGCAGCGGCATGTTGAAACGCTGAGCGTACTCCACACAGCGCAGTGCCAGCACCTTGGAGCCGCAGGAGGCCATCTCCAGAATCGACTCATAGTCGATGGACGGAATGCGGCGGGCAGAAGGCACGATGCGCGGATCAGCGGTAAAGATGCCGTCCACGTCGGTGTAGATCTCGCAGATATCGGCACCGAGCGCCACGGCAAGCGCCACGGCGGAGGTATCCGAACCACCGCGGCCGAGCGTGGTGGCGTCACCCTTGGCGTTGATGCCCTGGAAGCCGGCAACGATGGCGATGTCTCCCAATGAGAGCGCGTTCTTCACGCGGTCCGGTCTCACGGCCTTGATGTGAGCCGCGCCGTAACGGGCGTCGGTGAAGAAGCCGGCCTGCTGACCGGTGAAGGAGTGGGCGCGGCTGCCTTCGGCGTGAATGGCCATGGCCAGCAGGCTCATGGAAATTCGCTCGCCTGCGGTCATCAGCATGTCCATCTCGCGCTCGGGCGGGTTGGAGTCGATGCTCAGCGCCTGATCGATAAGGTCATCGGTGGTGTCGCCCATGGCGGAGACCACCACGGCCACCTTGTTGCCCTTCT
>ERZ827043.2126-NODE-2126-length-17777-cov-3.182936_pt1 | contig 17777 bp, 22 predicted proteins | sample MGYA00519923_ERZ827043 | MGnify/ENA primary metagenome ERZ827043 (study PRJEB31778, sample SAMEA3449251) | human gut metagenome | biome: human gut; feature: human-associated habitat; material: faeces | place: United Kingdom | collected 2010/2012 ...
GTTTATCGTTACCAAGTGTCGTGTTTAACATTTCCCTACTTTAAATATATAAAAATAGTAAAATAATAAGTATCTCTTATAAAAAGTAATAAGTATGTTGTTTCACGAACTAAAGCGCATGATTTTTTCCTGTTGAAAACTCAAAAGCGAATACGCGGTTAGTAAGCAGGAAGAGAAAATTTTTACCATATTGTAATTTTAAGCTATCTGTCATGCCTTGTCAAGATGTTTTCTAAATATTGACAAACGTCTAAATAAACATTTTTCAACGCATTGGTAAACTGATTTACAAACATATTGACAGGGAAGTGCATTTTAGGCAAATGCCGAAAATGATTTGATAAACAGCATTTGTAAACTTAAAGAAAGATTGACAAACCTATTAACAAACCACACTAAATAGTGTATGCTGTTGAAGGAAACGAAATTAATGTAACTCAATCGCGTTCCGCAACCAACTGTAAAGAATCGCCCATTCTTTACAGTTTTTTTTGCTATTCTTAAATTCTATTAAAGCACCACTTATAAAGACAAGCGTGTTTATTGCTCATGTCTTTAACGATTAAGTCAACTTGCAGAAGAATAAACAATAAAAGAGGGTAGTTTTACAACTATCCTCTTTTAAACTTTACTCATGTTTACACAACATTTATCAATGTTTCTCAACTATGCATTCATAGTATTTTGCAAGTTTATCTTGTCCCGCATCCTCATCGTCAAGGAAAGCGTGAGCCATTGCCGCGTAGAAGTCAACAGAGTTGAGATTAAACTTCTTGCCTATTTTGTAGTAGTCCGAGTACATCATGTTAATCGCGGCGTAAAACTCGGCGGGGTCGCAGTCATAGCCGTGCTGTCGTCTCACCTGCTCCGTTTGTTCAAAATTCCAATGTCTCCCGGTTGAGCCGTCGGCGTTTTTCATTTTCTCCGTCCACTCGTCCGCGTCCTCACGGGTAAACTTGTCGTGCTTCTTCCCGCGTCTGCCGTAGCTCTCGCGCTCGCGTCCGTCATAGTCCCGGCGGTCTCTCATGTCGTACTCGCCGTAGTAGTCACGCTTGCCGTAGCCGTCGTACTCGTCATAGTCAGGCTGACGGCGGCGGTCATACTCGAGATGTCTGTCCTCGCGTCGGTCGTATCTGTCATAATCCCGCGGTCTGCGGTCATAGTCTCGCTCGTGTCTGTCGTAGCCGCCGTATTCACCGCGCTTGTCCTTGCTACTCGACATCATGAGCAGCCAGTTTGGATTCAACTTTTTCATACGGTTTCACCTCCCGTTGTGGTGGTCGGTGCTGTGCCGTTGATTGAGCGCAGGTCGTTGTTAGGCGCACAAGCCGGTTTGCCGAGCAGTCTAAAGCTGCCGCCCGTCGGTGTGGTGATTACAACCGCGCTATATCTCGTCCTCGTCCTTATCGAGCAAGCGGTCAGCTGAGCGCAACAACGGTTGGTCAGCGGGTATAGCGTAGTGCCATCTCCGATTGTGACGTACACGGGAGCGGTGATTGTCGTCGCCGTCGGAATTGCCTGAGCGACTACGACACAATATTTTTCCCCCGCGTTATACGCGCCCGCCGGGAGATTGATTATCAGATTGCCGCCGGTAAAGGACACCGACTGCGACAGAATGAAGCGCGGACAAAGTCTGCATACATTAGTACAAGCCATTTTTTATACCTCCAAAAAATCAAAAGGGAAGCGGTACGCCGCTCCCCCGAAATCGGTCACGGCTCAAAGCCGGAGTTGTGAATCAATAGTTGCCGCAGTCGGAACAGCCGTAGTTGCCGTACTGCCAAGGTGCCGGAACGTTGAATGCGGGTACGGGAGCCTTACAGCCGAGCTGACTTACAAGATACTGATTCTGCGCCTGCTGTGATGCGGCAAGCTCAAGTCCAAATATCTTCTGCGCCTGAGCTGCAATCTGTGCGTCCTTCGTCGCTATCTCCTGTGCCGTCATTCTGTCGGATATGCCACGGAATCCGCTATTCATTGCGTCGATTATATCGCGGGTGTTGTTAGCGGCGTTAGTGTTAATCGCGCAGGTGTCGGTCGCCATGCGGTAGCCAACGTCGGCAAATCCGCGCTCCACATAGAGGATTTTGAGCAGCCGTTTGTACTCCGGTCGGAGATTGCACTTGTCGATAGCCGAGGATATCAATTTCGTATCGTCTATCTCCTGCACCGCGTTTTTCTGCCGCACGTGCTCCGTCAATCTTTACGCCTCCTTGTCCTCGCTTTCTGCTGATTCAATAATGCTTTTCACGCCCTCCGCGTCAATCCGCGCCGCGTCAACTTTTGCTTCGCCGTAGATGTAGCCGATAATGGAGCTGATAGCCGTGATTGCACCCGCAACCTTGCCCGCGATTTCTCCGTAGTCGCTCTCGGCCACGCCAAACGACATTGCCACGCCGATAATGATGCCGATGATTGTCACCCACAGTTTTCTTGATGTCAGCTTCTGTTTCCAGTTGATTTTGTTGTCCATATTATTCTCCTTTTTCATCTTCATAAGTTATTTCTTCCTCTCCGTAATCGGAGCGATATTCTTGTTTGATTTTTTCACGATTTTCCATTGCTGACTTGATGAGATATCCCACCACGCCGCAGCCCATGGGAGCGCCGATGTATGTCAGCAGTCCGTCAAGAGATGCCATGTCTGGAGCGATTATCAGCTGCACCACAAGATAGCACATTCCGAAAACCGCACCCACAAACCACAGCTTCACAATTGCGGACAGCGTTCTCTTTGAGTATTCAACGTCTTTCTTTTTCATGACTGCGTTAAAACTGCGTTAAATCTGCGTTAAAACGCAATAATGTTGTTGACCGCACGACTGCCGCCCGTTGACCGTCTCTTGATTCCCTCGACACGGATATATGAGCCGCCGCCGTCAAGAGCGATAACGTCCTCAAAGCCTTCGCCTTGTATCTTTCGCCAAACCTCGCCGGACTTGATGTAGTTTGCCGAGGTGGTTTTGAGAGTGAGTACCCATATCTCGCCGCTTCTGATGCCGAGCATGTTTCTCGACGTGCCGTAGGTGGTGGAGCTGTCCCAGCCCTCCGCGTTAACATAGCTCATGTCGACAGGCTTTTTGTCAATCACAACAGGTACTCCGCTGACGGCGTACTTGATTCCCGACGGGATTTTGTCAACGCGCTCAATTGTCGGCTTGCCGGAGTACGGCACGAGCAGTGTTGACACCTTTTTGCCCGCAAACTGCTTCGTCGCGTTGTCGGCGATACTGTACACAAGGTGGTTGCCGTAGACGTGTTCAAAAAGATTTTCCTTTGCCGCCGCCGGAATGTCCTTGATGTCGCAGGCGAGATTTGCGACAGGGAGCGTGTATACCTCGCCGTCCTCTGAGCGGTAATTTGCGAAGAAGCCGCCGTTGATGTATCTCTTCGCACCGCCTTTGCGCTTGTCCGCGTCGTGATAGAGGATTGCAAAATTCTTCGCGCGGGTGTACGTAATTCCGTCCTTGTCATAGCTGTCCTTGATGTTGGTATTGCCCTTTTTGCCGGACACATCGAGACTGATGTTTGTGTTCACGTTTTTTTCTCCTTTTGATGTGGATTTGATGTCGTACTGTCCCCACTCGTTAGGAATTCCGAGATATGGGGTGGGGTCTACGGATACGCCGTTTTTGCGGATCTCAAAGTGACAGTGACTGCCGAAGGAGTAGCCGGTGTTACCCTCGATTCCAACTACGTCACCCGCCTTGATTTTTTGACCAACTTTGACTTTTCGCGCCGCCATGTGACACATAAAAATCTTAAGTCCGTCCGGCGTGTCAATGCGAATGTAGTTGCCCCACTGCCATGTGAGATTAGACTTGTCCGTGATGATTGTCGACGAGCCTATCACTCCGTCACAAGGCGCAACAAGCGTTTTGTCCGTGCCGCTGAGGTCTACGCCCTTGTGATAGTCGCGTGAGCCGTTGAGTGTGCGCCAGCCGAAGTGTGATGTGAGCGTGACTTTGCCGCTCTTGTAAGGCAGATTCATTTTCATTCCGCGTCACCTCCGTTGTGCGGCGGCTCTGTCGGCAGTGCCATGAGCTCATTGTAAAGCTGTGTTGCGACGTCGTTGCCGCAGAGCGCGTGATAAGCCGCATAGGCGCGTTTGAGAGCTTCCTTTGCATATATCGGGCAATATCCCCTGTCGAGATACTTGTCGTGATTGCGGATTATCTCTGCGCGGAGAAGGCACTTTAAACCTTCCTCGAGCGCACTTTCACGCTTTTTTCGCAGCTTGATGTATGTAACAGCCCACGTTACCGCTCCACCGCAGACAAACGGAACCGCCCACTTGATGATTGTCTCTATTAGCATTTTTTCTCCTCATTTTACGTTATTAAGAGAGCATTAAGTCCCCTGTTCCTTCGATTAGTATCCAATACACGTACATTCTGCGGACTGTGGGATAAGAGCCGAGCTCTTTGTAGCCGCTTCCGCCCTCGGGAGCAAAATAACTCGATGGAGGCGCAACGCTAATAACAAGTATATCGCCGACATTCACTTCCAAAACAACTACGTCTCCGCCAGGCTCAACAGGTGTTTGTCCATCTTTAGTAGAGACGACAACATTTGCGCTTGATTTTACAGCAAACTTGACCGCTTCTCCGCCGCTTCCGCCGCCACCCGTAGGAATTGCACGGATACAAGCAGGCAAGTCCTCGATTTTCGCTCCGCTGGCGACAGTGCCGCCTTTTGCGGTTATGGCGGAGATAATGTCGGTTTTTGCTTTCGATATCCGCGTTAAATTTGTTTTAATTTCAGTTATAACCGCCATATTTCACCTCATATAGCCGCCAGAGCCGCGCGGATATCGTCGGTAAGAGATACCGTGCCGGTGCCGTCGTGATAACCTGCGGGGATGCTTACGCTAAGCTTAGTAAGTCCGTCGATGGTAAGCTCCTTCGCACCCTGATTAACCATAGTACCTTCAACAGCCACGCCTGTGCTGTCGACAAAAACAGCTCCGTCAAGTACCTTGTCTGCGGTTGCCGTTACGACAGACACGTCCTTGTACTTCGCAGGAATGGCGGCTACTGTAACTTTAGACAGCACCTTTCCCGCAGTCGGCGTAATGTCCTGCGCCTTTTCTGTCGGAGTAGCTGTTTTTGTCTCGGTTGTGATTGATACCTTGCCTGTGCCGCTGTGATAGCCTTTGGGGACGGTGTAGGACGTGTCTGTCGTGCTGAGCGACTTTTCAACAGCTCCGTTGTTGGGCATTGTACCCGCAATAGTAGTACCATCCGCTCCGACTATGGTCTTTGTAGCAAGCACATCATTTTCCGTTGCCGTGACGGCTGACGTGTCGTTAAAATTGTCCGGTATCGCATTAACCGTCACTCCGGATAGCGCATAATATCCCGCATCCGGTGTGACCTGCTGCTGCTTTTTGGTCGGCGTTACAGTCTTAGCCTGCGTGTTGTAGTTACCGCCGCCCGAGACACCTTGCACAGTGCCGCTGCCGTTGTGATAACCTTTCGGGATGGTGTAGCTCTCGCCTTCCTTAACCTGCGCCGACACAGCACCGTTATTGTCTATGCCGTCGATTGCCGTAGCACAGTCCGCAAGTTTTGCCGTAGCCGCCACAAGCCCGAGTGCGACAAGCTTTGTGCGTATAGTGTTTCGCGCGTTGGTGAGTGCCGTCAAAAGTTCTGATGTTGTTGCTGCCATTTTCAAAAATCCTCCGTTAAATAATCGCAAGTAATGCGTTAATGTTTCCGACAACGAGATTACCCCCCGCCGATGTGATAGGTTTGGTGTTGTCCTGCTCGGCGCTATCGGTAGTATCTACTGACAATACGCCGTCTTTCGTGATTGATAAGTTTTTTCCGACAGTGACAATGCCCGCTTTTTCCGAAGTCGCGATATCTACGCGCACCGGATTTTCGTCGAGGTATTTGTTTACCGCGTTCTGTATGTCTTCAGGCGAGCCGCCTCCCTCAGCCGACAGTACGCCGTTCTCCACCGACAAGCCATCTCCGAGAGATTCAAACGGCTTGTTCTGCACCATCTCCCATTTGGGGGTAGTGAGGTTGTTGAGCATTGCCATAATCTGCTGGTATACGTCGGGCGTCGGGTCGGGTATAGGCTGACCGAGGTAGTCCGCGATACTGTCTTTGACCTTGAGACAGCACGGACGTGTGGTTTTGAGTACACTCGGTTTTTCCGCTGAGCCTGCCTGCACACCGACAAATATACGCCTGTGCTCTCCCGCCATCATAGGTACGTCACATGAGTCTCCGCTCATCACAACCGCCTGATAGCTTCCGTCCTCACAGACAAAGTACACGGTTTTGACCTTGTCCTGCCACTCTTCGTCAAACTCAAACTCCGCGACATAGTCCGAGTTGTGAGATATAACGTCCTCACCAGCCGTGATTGTAGGCACTCTGTCACGCACCGTGATGTGTATTGTGGTTAGCACTTGTTTTCACCTCCTGTGAGCTTGATGAATTTCCTTAACGTGGTTAAGTCGCTGTAGGATAGTTTTATATCCTCGTTTTCCGATATTTCTATCGGAAGTTCGGTGTCTCCAAGGTCAACATCAAGGTTCATAAGCTCATTGAATCTTTGGTTGAACTCGGCTTCCGTTTCCGCAATAGGTTCATATCTGCCGTTTTCGAGCCTGCAATACTCGCCGAGAATTCGCATTCGCTGAACGTCGTAGAACTTCATCTGCGCTTCTATCTTGTCGAGAAAGCCGAAGAGCCTATATAACGTTTTCAGCGACAGGTTCTGCGCACAGAGTTTTTTGAACGCTTCCTGCGCATAGATTAAATCTGACATTTTCATGTTATAGTATCTCCTTTAGGGTGCTGTTGTTTGAGATGAGTTGTCACCAAAGATTATTTTTTCGACATATAGCGTTTTGAAATAGTTTTGCACACCTCCTATATCCCAATATCCGTTACCTCCGGGGATTATTTTCCTGTTAGCTGTCTGCACCTGCAACTGATACTTTGTAGACGAACTGTCTGGGTCTATAAAATAGATAAACGAACCATACAATTCAAGGAACGACGCCATTCCCGATATTGGAGACTGTACACCGACTTGAACAACGCCGTTTTGTGCGCTCATCTTTGATGTGACAATAGTGTAGTTCTCGTTTTCCGCAAAAAATACCTTGTTGACATAAAGGTTGTCTGTGGTGACATTGCCGCCGTCTATTGTTGTTGCACCGCTTGTTGACAGGTCTGTAAACGTTACAAGTCCGTTGAAATTAATATCAGCCGATGAAATTTGAACATTTCCGCTTTTCAGAGATATTGTAGCCTTGCCGCGCGAAGTTTTCTGAATAAAGCACTTTATCTTGAAGTAATCGCCGTTCTTGTGTACGCTTGAATCCTTGATGTACTTGAACGTGATAAAGTGACTTCCAGGCGGTACAGTCATAGTCAAGTCAACGTAACTCGAACTTGATTCATTTTCGCCCGAGAACGCTTTTTTAACACCTGTTGCATCAGCCTTATTGTCCCATTCAAGCATTGTGTCGAGATTTGAAACAATGCCGTAGTCGTATTCGGCTTCTCCATATGAGATACAGCGTATAGTGATTGCCGTTGATTTTGTAAAGTTGAATTTTAAACCGCCGTATGAGAAAGATTTGTGTACTCCCGCGTTTTGTGAAGTGTAATATCCGTCTGAGGTTTTTGTGAATTCATAGTCGGCAATACTCGCGTCGCCGACAGGAACATTTCCGTCAGGATCTGGATACCCATCGTAAGTTCCGACTTCTTCCGCGGACGTGCTTCCCGCAGTTTCCGTAGCCGTAAGGTCAAGCGCGTTCGCAGAAAGACGTATGGATGAACTGTCGGCGTTTGCAAACAAAGTCAGCAGCGCGCGGACGTTTGAACCGATTGTTCCCGAACCGTAGGAAGCCGACAGGGATATTTTAGATTCAATGCCTTTCTCGGTTTTCTGTATAAGTTGTTCGATTGCCGTTGTTGTGGTTATCGTGCTTCCGCTTGATACCTCAACGAATTTACCCTCTACAGCAGAGGTAATAGAGGCTTTGCCCTCCTGCGTATTCAGATAGCTCTCTACAGCTGTAGATAAATCCGTGTCGCGTAGCATTGACTTCTTGATTGCTTCAAGTTCACGCTGCTGTACCGGCTCAATCTCGCGTACCAGTCCGCCCGTTGATTCATACTCAACCTTGCCGAATCCGTTCCATTTGATTGTTTGGGAGAATATCGGGAGAGTTTTCACCTCGTCATAATCATTAACTACAGTGATAATGTCTCCGCATTTAATTTCGGGATACCATTCGGCACGTACCGCAATAGGAGAATAAGCAGGGAAGAGTGAAGCCTTTGCATAAATCGCGTTCACATAAGGCTGTAGCGCAGGTATCTCCGTGTCGTTCTCAATGTACAGAAACGGATTGTCGCTGATAACATAAGTATTTGTTCCCGTACCCGCAGTCACGAGCTGGTCTCCGTATGACGTGTAACACTCGAGCTTGCCTATAACGGGAGTTTCAAATTCACTCTCGCTCATCTCAAATCGGTCTGTTTTGAGAATTTTGTAGGAGTTTGTTGTAAATGTGTTTAACTCAACTTTACCATCCGCATTTACTCTCGCGTAACAGCCCGCCGCTTCCGCAATCCACGCAAGCACTTCACGCGCCGTGTAGTCCGAGGTTGAGAACGGATTGAAAGTAAAGTTTTTTGTAGAGTTTGTAAACGTTGTCGTGATAGGTTCAACACCCACTGCGGCGCAAAGGGAAGAGAAAACCGCGCCGAGAGTGACGGGGAATGTCATGTTTTCGATGAAATCCGAAGCAGAAACTTCAAACTTCTGCATACGGTCATAAGCGGTAAAGTCTATGAGCTTGCCGCGAACTTTGTCGGGTCTCTCGCCTTTGAAAACGCCGACCGTCACATACTGAAATGCCGCGCCGACCTTAACGCCTATTTGCAAAGTAAATTCCTGTGTAAAATCGAAGTTGTTAAACTTGTTGTCAACATTGAACAACGTCATTTCAACTTGTTTACAAACAGCTTTGCCAAAGGTATAGTCAGTGTCTCCGTTCAGAATGTCCGTAATCTTAACGCCGTCACCCGTTATCGCAACGTCAGCTTTTCCGAGAACCGTGTTGTCGGCAAATGTTATCTTGATATCCTGTTCGGTATGAGCGCGTATAGCTTCAAGTAAACTCGCGATAGGTTGAGCAACGCTAAACACGTCCGAAGTCTTGTAGTCCGAACTGTTGTTGTTTGAATCGTAAGCGCATACTCTATACTGCACTGTAAGCCACGCAGAGCCCACTGTGTCGATGTAAGATGTGTTCTCGCCCCGATATACCGTCATGTAGCTTGCGCCGTCCACAGAACGTTGTAGCGCATATCCCGCCGCATTTGAAACGCCCGCCCATGAGATTGTTGCCGTTTGCCCCGCAGTGAGGGCAGGAACGGTTATAGTCTCGGGTGTTGACGGAGCTGTCGGTTCGGGTTCTTTTGCTTCAACAGTTCTTTCTACACTTGTGGTCCAGTCGGATGAAACATTGTCTTTTACGGAAGCAACTCTGTATTGAACCTTGCTCCATGTTGCGAGGGCAGTGTCCGCGTATGAAGTAGCTATGCCGCTGTATATTTGAGTAAAGTCACCACCGTTTGCAGAACGTTCAAGTGTGTAACTGTCTGCGCCGGACACGGCACCCCACGAAACCGCTATGCTGTCTCCCGCCGTGATTGCCGAAGGAACAGTAATAGTCGCCGGAGCTGGAGGTGTTATCGTGCCAGCAAACACGACCGTGTAACATCCGTCTGAATCCGTAGTGTCCGAAACGAGCTGAGAAGAGGAAAGATTCAAAGCGGGACGAACGCCATTGCTACCATTGTAAGCATTGTAGTTGTACAAACTACCAGCCGAGTTGACACCCCGAGCGCTGTTGGCACCCGAGTAGCGAGGCGTTCTCAGCCACCAATACCAAGCGGTAGTCTTGCTCGAAGGTTTGGAACTCGAAGGGGTATTACTGAAACACTGCTGCGTAACATACCCGATACGAGCGGTATTGCTCGTGTAGTAACCCCACGCCGCACCTTCGGCGATACTGTTCTCATTCGAGAGACCGACTTCGGTTGTGGACGGCAGGAATACTTTGCGTACAACATCCTCATAAGAGCCACCGTCTATACTCGGCTTGACAACACGAATGGTTGTCGAGAGAATAGCGGCTTTTTCATCATCGGTAAAACCGTTCAGAAAACCGGGGCGAGCTGCGTACTGAGTGCCGTAACCACCTGTACCTGCCGTAGTATCGGGGGAATGGTCTGCGCTATGAGCTGCGCTATACCATGCGCCACCTGCGGCATCTTTGTTGAGCCATTGGTCGAGGTTGGAGACGGAATAGCGGTTGTTACCGTATTTCTGCCTATCAGAATTGCTGTTACTCGGCTCTTCTGCGTCGAAGCACCTTAAATCAAGGATTTCAGCGGCGTGAAGAGTTACCGAGTTCGAAGGATAAGCGGGAGTGGAAACATGATTTTTCGCAACAATAGTCCATATTATAGGCTGCGCTTCCTCTGTGTTCACTTGATACTTGCCGAACTTGACTTTTGAGCCTACGGCAAGATTGGATAAAGCCTGCGACACGTTATCCCCCCCTAAAATTCAATGATGTTGAACGACAAATCGAACCGCGCAACTTCTTCTTTGTCAATCCAGTAGTATTTTGTTGTTGCCGACCTGTCGCCCGCGTAGTATGTGCCGGAGCGCGTACCGCCTTTTTGATACGGGTCTGGGCAGACTGCCGTGAAACTGTCGGAATTGACGGCGTTGAGTATTGAAGCCATTTCCGCCCACGTCAGGCAGTTCCACTTGAAACCGAAGTTTATCTTCTGTCCCACACGGTTTCTGTGCAAAACAGATGTCGCGTCTCTCTCAGCACTTTCATCAACGTCTGCTATTGAGGGATTCCATTCGGAAGGGTCGGGAATACTAACCCCCCCGAACTTTATTCCCATTGTGTAATTGAGTAATGATATCATGTTTAACCACCCGTAACCTGTTCAACCATCTTCTGGGAGCGTTTTACCGCGCGTCCCAAAGCAACAGACGGAGAAATCGAAAGTTCCTTGTCAGCAATCTTTTGTAACAGTCTGTTTTGTTCTCTAAGAAGTTTGTTCTGCTCTGCGGTATCCTTGTCCGAACCGGAACTGTTCGCGCGGAGTACGCCGTTCATAGCGTTTGTGACACCTGCCTGAATGCCCGCTATAATCTGACCGTTGTTCGCAACAGCGTTTCTTCCGCCTATAGTTCCTACCAGTTCGGGTCCTGCTTCACGCGCGACGAATAACTGTCCCATAGTCGGGAAACCGCCGTCCGCAAACTGATTATCGAGAGAACCGAAAAGCAAATCGTCAACAATGGAATCCGTCTTATTCTTGCGAATCTTTTCTCTCGCTTCCTCAACCTTGCTGAAATCGGCTTTTACATCAATAGTGACACCTGCGGTCATACCGTCAAGGTCTTTGACTTTTCCGCTGAAATAATCGACTTTATCCGCCGCGTCTTGGAGCGCAGTTTCTGCATTATTAACCGCAAGTGATGTATCTTTAACGGCTCCTTCCGCGTCTGCGAGGTCGTCCATCCATGATATAAATTGAGTTGACAGTTCACCACCTAAAACGCTTGCAAGTTCTGCGTTTTTTACGCTTAACCAGTGTATGCTGTCGGTTGTTATATCACTCGCGCTTGTAATGTCCTGCAACGCTCTTGTGTTAAGTCCGAGAGAATCAAGGAAGCCCTTGTTGTCGCTTTTGATAAGGTCATATATCTTCTGTTGTGCTTCTTTCTGTCTCTCCGTAGCTTCTATATTATCTTGCTTTAGTTCGATAAGTTTATATTCAGCGTCCGATTGCAGGATGTATGCGTTTTTGATTGATTCATTGTACGCTTCAAGCAGAAGTTCCTTTTCTCGCGACTTGATGAGCTTGTCAAGTTCGTCGCGCGTCTGAACGATAGAACCCTTGTCGTCAACTTCAATTTCTATAATCCCCATTGAATTGATTTCGTTTACGAGAGTTTTCAAAAGTTCAGCTTCCGCTGTGGTTCTTTGTTCCTCCGGAATGTCGTTGAGTTTGAACGCTTCATTTATAAGCCTTTTAAGCGTAGCCATTTTTAGCTCAACCTCTTTTACCGGAGCATCGAGCTTGTCTACGCGCAATTGTAATTCAGCCGCTATTTCAAGGTCTATCTTTGCCTTGTCTGCAATTTTCTGGATTTTTGCGTGAAGTTCCTGCGTGTCGAGAAATTTTTGCTTCTTCTCATCAAGCCCAACCTTGACAGCCGCAATAGCCGTAGCAATTGTAGCCAGTATGCCTATCACAAGTCCAGCCTTGCCCCATTTCACGGTAAGCCCCGCTATAGTAGCAAGCGAACCAAGAACCGCTTTAAGTATATTTTCTTTCGTCACTTCGCCTGAAACAAGATTCTTTATTCCATCAAACTCAAACGCAAGTCCCGCAAAAGATATAGCAAGCGTAGCAGAAGTTCCAAACCCGCCACCGAACAGCTCCGATACCTTTATGCCGAGAAGAGCCGCCACAATTTCTGTTGCATACTCTTTGATGGTTGCCCATGTGCTAAGCAGCCTGTCCGACCACTCCGTAACGCTTGACGAGATGTTCTCCATTGATACCTCTTCAAACATTCCGCTGTAGTCGGGTGTAGTCTTGCCGGAAGAACTGCCCGTGCTTGATATAACGTTCAGCTCGTCAAATCCCGCAAGGAGCTGTTTCTGAGCCGCCGCCGAATCCTTAGCCGCTTCCGCATATTCTTTCTGCTGGCGAATAGCCTTAGTCCACGAAGAAGCACCAGTCATTTTCGCGACAAGCTGATTCAACCAGTTTACACCCTCGACTATTCTATCAATGAGCGAATCGAATACGGGAATGAGCGCGTTGAGTATCGGAGCTGTCATAGCACCTACAGAGTTTCGGAAATATTGCAGGGAAGTAGCGGCACTGTCCATACTGGTTGCAAAGTCAGTCCCGACCGCCTTACTGTATTGGTAAAGGTTGTTTACACCCTCGCTGAATGCCTTGGCAATCTGTTTCAAGAACTCATTCACGGTACGATAACGAAGGATTCTTTCAAGTGAACCCGCAACCTTGCCGATAGTCTCGCCGAAAACCGAGTTCTTGAAACTCTTGCTCATCTGTTTGCCGAGGTCTTTTATAGACTTCGCAGCACCTTTTGCTTTGGCTTTGAGTTCGCCAAATTTCGCCGTTATCGAAGCAAGCGGTTTTTCCACAGTGTCAAGCTGTTCCGCGTTTTTGATAAGGCTTTCAAGTATGTCGCTTTGACTTGTCTCTTTGCCCGCCGACTTGAGTATGTCGTTAAACTGCTTATTCATCGCCGCAGTCGGTTTGGCAAACATGGAATCAAGCGTTGAATCGTACATAGCTTTTTGTATTTCAGCTCTTTGCCTTTTCGCTTTGGCATTGTACTTTTCCCAATCAAACGGCACAGACATTCCGCCGGTATTAATTCCGTTGCCGATCATCTTGGCTTTTCTCGCGTCCATGTATCTTTTGACAGCTTCCATTATGCCATAATCGTCTGTGATTTTCCCGCTGTTTGATTTCAACTTTTTGCTCATCGCAAAAAGCTGCTTATAAGAGCCTACAGTAACTTTGTATTGTTTAGATACCTTCGCGGCTTCTTCACTCATTTTCCTAAGTGCAGACGTGCCGTTTTTGATACCGTTTGTATCAACCATCTTGTCGATGCCGCTTGCCGAACTCATTTCGCTTGCAAACTTTTTGAACGGTTCGAGAGTTTTAACAAGATTTTTCAGCGCGCTTTCCGCTTTCTTTGTCTCGGCAGTGACTACTATTTGTAGATTGTCTATTGTTCCGTCAGCCATTGTTTTTGTTCTCCTTTCCACTGAATTTTTGTCGCATAGCGGAAAGCCACGAGAACGCTTGATTTTGAACTTCCGCTTGTTTTTTAGCTTTTTCCGCTTCTTCCTCGGCTTTCCTCTGCCTTTCGGTTACGGAATACGGCTTTTCGGGATATTTGCCGGGCTTTGTACCGCGTTTTGCAAAAGCATGAAGAATAGGAGCGAGACAACCTACAGCCTCGTATACATAGATTCCTTGTAACCACGCCGCATAATTATCTCGCTCCTGTCTGTATTCTTCTGCTTCTCGGTAGTAGCGAAGTTCTGTAAAGTCTCCGTTCCAGTACACATCATAGGGAACTCCTATAGACATATAGTAGGAGCACAGATTATCCGCATACTCCGCAAACCACGGCTTGTCAACTGTCGGTTCAGCGTCAGTTATGCCCGTATCGCCGGAAGATGGTGTTATCCCTTCACCGTCTTCCACTTCACGTTTCCCTTGGGAGACATTTCTTCGATTACCTCATTTACCATTCTGAAGAGGATGTCGGAAAGAGTGTTTGCAGTTTCGCCTTCCTCTCCGTCTTCCGAATTGGCAAATTCCTTGTAAATAGCCATTCTTTCATTTCTCGGTACATTCTTGTGGAAAGCATCGAAAGCCGCGCAGAAAAGGTCTTCCTGCGCCGTCAGAAGATGGTCTTCAAGATTTCCGAAGGAAAATCCGCTCTTCTCAAGTCGTTTGAGCGACGCAATCGTGTAGCCGAGGGTATATGCTGTTCCGTTGTATTCAAACTGAATTGTAGTTCTGTTAGCCATGGTTTATATTTCCTTTCTTTAATCAGGTATCGTCTGAAAGTGAGGGAGCTGTCAGTGCGGTTACGGTGACGGTGCAATGAACAACTTCGTTTACTCCCGCACCGTTTACTTTAAGAGAGTACATTCCCTTAAAATTGAACTTGCCGTTAATACCTGTTGCTGTGTATGTGCCGTCGTTCGCACTTGTACCGCCAAACCAAACGGAAAGGTCTGTTTCGGTGTTCTGACCCGCCTCAAGAGCCTTGTATTCCGTCTTGGTGTAGTTAGCTTCAAACTCAATGCTTTCCTGCTGCTGAATGCCGAGTACACTGACAGATACGTAATGCGAAAGAGTTGTAGCGTCAAGCGTTTCGGGAGTACCGCCGAGGTCGCCGAAAGAGTTTATATCAATGAGCTTTGTGTATGTGCTTCCTGTGTCCTTCTTCATCAGGAATACGCCCATCGAGGTTACAGGGGTAGGTATAGCCATCTAAATTACCTCCTATAGATAACATTATTCTTGTCCGCACATCCTGTATAACGTGCGATAATTCTGTAAATCGTGCCGTCGTTTAAAGAAACAGGCTGCGCCGCAGTCCTCAAAAATCCGCGCATGGTGAGCTGTCGGTCTATTTCAGCAAGAATTGCTTTCGCTTCCGTTTTGCGCTCCCCCGCTTTGTTGGAGTAAATATTCACCTCATAAAGCAGATTCACGTGATTCTCGCGGTTAGAGCTGTCAATCGTGTCCGAACGCACAAGATTGTCCGCTTCCACAATGCTCACAAACGGAAATGACGAAGGCAAACGCTCTTCAATGCCCGATATAGACAGGGCAGGAAACTTCTCTTTGAGCGCATTGTAAAGCTCCGTGTAAAGCACATTTTCAATGTCAATCATGAGAACACCTCCTTTGCGATGTCGTATATTCTTCGGCGCATTTCCTCGGAAGCGTCCCACATGCAGCGGTTGGCATTGTTGCCGTGAGTTCTTATTCTTCCGTTGCCGAGGTCTTCACCGTTCGTTCCAGGGTCTCCGCGATAGTACCATGTGTAGTTTTGACCGTAGCCCTTGCCGTATGCACCACGAATCATGCCGAGTTCGTCAGCCTTGGGATGCGTCACGGGATTATATACGCCGGTTCCGAATTCGATAAACAGTATTGATTCACCCGAAGCGTTTATGGCAAGCGTGTGTTCGTCAAGCCATGTCGGCGAAGAATCAACCACAACATCATTTACACCGTCATACTCCGCACTTTGAAAATGGATTGCCGCCTGCGTTATGCCTATGTCGGCGAGTTTTTCAAGAAACGTGTTCAGTTTTGCTCCGAGACTGCGCGTGTAGTCCTTTATCTGTCGCGCGACTTTCCACGTGTTTCTTATTCTGATGTTTATCATCCGTCGACCGTCACCCGCCTTATCGCATAGGAAACGCTGTTTAACGACCGTGCAGCTTTTGTCACAATGTAGTCGTATTCCATGCGCCCGTTCGCGTCATAGGTTAAAGGCTTGTCGATGCATAATACGGTGTGTTCGTCAATCTCAAAATTCGGTTCATCTATCACAATAATTTTGTCGTACTGTATATCCGTTCCGAACGTTTCAACTATAACGTCGCCATACATCGAAGCCGACTTAGCCGCCGATATGTTAGCCTTATACTTCTTCGGAGTTGAGTATTTCGCAGTGTGTTCTCCCGTGTACAGTCCGTTTTCGTCTTTTCCGTCCTCGTTTCCGAGATATAGTGCATACCAAAATTCGCGCTTGTTCTTTTTCAAACATCTCATGTCGGTCTGCCTACTTTCGGAATGATTTCATTTAGAAGCTGTTCGGACACCCATTCGGAACTCCACTTTCGGTCAATACCGTTTTCGGAATGAGAGAGCTGCCCAGACGCGCCGAGCCTGTTGTACATGTCTTCCGCTATGCGTATTTTGAGGTCTCTGTACCGTTCTTCAAATGTAGCATTCTCTCCCCCAAAGGGGAAACGGCGGGAGATTATGATATTTTCCGCGCTTTCAAGCAGCTCATAGAGAATGCGTGTATCACTTTCTTCCGTTCTGATTTTCAAGCGTTCAATGTCGGTCATTTTCTCCCGCCTTTCTCATTTCTTTTTGCGTGTGTTAGTTGTTGTCTTCGGCTTTTCTTCCGCTACAACAGTCTTTTCTTTCTCTTCGGTTATCACTCCGTGCGCCGAAAGTTCCGCAGTATCGGAGGAAGATATCTCAAACTTTTCTCCCGCATTGTGCCACACACCACGGTAATTAACCGAATATTTAGGTGTGAGGTAAATCATCAGGCAGTTACCTTGAGAGTTACAACTTCGTTCATTCTCTCGTAGGAAGGAAGAACGATTTCGGAAGCGTAGATATTTGTGACGGCGGGATGAATTTGTACATTCTGTGTAATTGTGATGCCTGTATCAACAATGCTGACTTCTGTGTTCGCGCCGGAAATAAGTCTCGCTTCCTCGGGAGTTGTGCCGTACCAAGTTCTGCCCAGTGTACCTTCGGGAATGAATGTAACATATCCGTCGGGAACGAATGATTTGGTTGCGCCGCTTTCGTTCTTATACTTCTTCGAGTAAACAATAGGTCTGATTCCGGTTTCGTTTTCGATAACATCAGAAGCTCTTGCGCCTGTTACATAGCTCTGAACAACGCCCGATGTTGAAATAATGGAGTTCTTAACAGCGGAGGTGGCTTTCAGAAGGTTGAATGTTGCGGAGGACATAATGGCATATCTTATTTCAGAACCTGAAACGTCAGCTGCCTTGTTCTTCATATCCTCGAAGTCCTTAATCGGGTCCGCCGTGGAAGCCGCTGACCAAAGAGCTGTAGAGGTAAGTTCAGAATAGTTGTTAGTCTTCCATGTATCGTTGGGGTCGTAGTCGTATTCATAGGCTACACCGTTCGCTTTTATTGAAATAGCCATATCGCCACTTTCGGGGAAAAGAAGAGACATTCTCATACGTTCAGAGACAACGTGAGCGCCGTCAATGAGGTCTCTTAAATAGTCAAAAGTGCGATTAAGTATAGCCAGTGCGTAAGGTTCATTAGAATCTCGCACCTGAAGGAATTCCTGAATGTCATTTTCAGAGAGCTTATGAGCTGCGCGGAAAAAAG
>ERZ827043.2133-NODE-2133-length-17709-cov-56.582644_pt1 | contig 17709 bp, 17 predicted proteins | sample MGYA00519923_ERZ827043 | MGnify/ENA primary metagenome ERZ827043 (study PRJEB31778, sample SAMEA3449251) | human gut metagenome | biome: human gut; feature: human-associated habitat; material: faeces | place: United Kingdom | collected 2010/2012 ...
GAGTACATAAGGGGGTGGGTAGGTTACTATCACCTCGCCAACATGAAACGTTTCCACATGAACTTTAATGTCGGCAAACGGTTGCAAACGCCTGCAAGTAATCGGTTGATTATCAGTTAACAAGCGTTTGCAGTCTTCCTAAATGGCTATTGTGGGTTCCATCCGTTTTGATTAATTTTGTACCGCATTTGGAACTTGACTATGAAGTGCCGCGGCATAAGATGTTGCACCCTAAAGCAGATAATGCAACGCCGCTGCACCAAAATTGTCAGACAATGCTGAAAACGGATAAATTCACAAGAACAAGCACTATGGGAAAGAAAAACGAAACACAACTTAACACTACGGGCGGCAGCGTTGCCGGCGTGTGCACTCGACAGGAGTTCTACCGCCCTCGGCAGGTGGCGGAGATGCTCGGCATCAGTCTGAGGACTTACTACACGATGGTCAGTCGTGGAAAGCTACACCCGGTCAAACTCTCGGAGCGCGTGACGGTCGTCGCACGGAAGGAGATTCTCAGCATGATAGAGGCGGCACTTGGGGAGACGCTCTCACAGACGATCTTCTCAAAAGACAAAGGGCATGACTGTAAGGGAAAGGACAGCAAGGGAAAGGCGAATGAGGGTGCCAAGACTCGCAGAGTGTCCAAACGGGCTGCCAAAGACCGCGCTCCCGTCGGTGTCACCCACGACACACATTATACTATGGCGGAGATTTGCGCGAAGTTCGACTATAGTTACGGTCGTCTTTATACACTTAGGATGCGGTATCAGATTCCGTCCATCCACGCTTTCGGCACTACGTGCTATCCGAAGGAGGCTGTCGACAAGGCCGTCAGTGAGGAACGTGAGCGACTGGGCAGGACACTGAATGAGCACTGGTACACCTGCGGCGAACTCATGCGCATCTACGGACTCGGCAAGACACAGGTCAGGCGGTTCGCCAACACCCACCATGTGAGGACGAAGAAGGCCAACGGCAACCGGCTCTATTACTTGAAGGAGGACTGGGAAGCGGAGCGCAGAAAGGCTGAGGACAAGAGCCCGTCAACCAAGGATAAGCGCGTCGGAGCGACATGAGCAGTCAGAAGCGGGTATGTGCTATTGACCAAATCCGAGTCCGCCCGTTTCGAAAAAACGGCAAATGTACGGGTAAAACATGGAAAATAAGGCATCAACAAGACCAAACGATTGCAAACAGTTGTTGCAAGAGGTAATCGGTCGTAACTTTGTAGAAGATTTAGCTGCACTCGGCAATGTGAAAGCACGCTTTCATTGCGCTCGTTTGCAAAATCTTTGCATAAGATTTAGCAATCTATTTGCCTAACCGTATGGAGACGGCGGCAAGATACAAGTATCATTTGGACCATTAAATTGAAACATAAAAAAAGAAAAATAACTATGACAAATCTTTGTACCAAAGTGACAGTGCGCCAGCGGAAGCTGGCAAAGGGCAAGGTCTCACTCTACCTTGACTATTACCCTGCCATCCGCCACCCCCGGACGGGACGGATGACGCGGCGTGAGTATCTGGGCATATACATCTATGCCAATCCAGTGGAGCGGTTCCAGCAGGAGTACAACCGCTCGATGATGAAGAAGGCGGAACTCATCAAGTGCCGCCGCACGGAGTCGGTAATCAACGAGCAGTTCGGTTTCCTCGACCGGGCAAAAGGCCGTGAGAGCTTCCTCGACTATTTCGAGAAGCAGATGCAGGAGAATGAGTACGGCCACAACTGGCAGACGGCTTTCGGTCACTTCAAGGACTATTGTGGCGGCAGCTGCTGCTTCGACGACATCACCGTGGACTACTGCCAGAAGTTTCTCGGCTACCTTATGTCGGAGAAGTGCGCCCGTAACGGCAAACTGATGATGGCTTCGTCGGCCAACAACTGTCTGTGCAAGCTCAAGGCAGTGCTCCGCATCGCCTTCGATGACGGTAAGCTCAAGGAAAATGTCGCCACGAAGTTGGAGAAGGCTGAGAACGACAGTACGCCAAGGGAGTTTCTGACCCTCGACGAGGTGAAACATCTCTCGGCTACTCCCTGCAAGAGCGAGGTGCTAAGACGCGCAGCATTGTTCTCAGTGCTCACGGGACTACGTGTCAGCGACATCATCCGACTGAAATGGGACAACATCGAGCCGTCAGCCGATGGCGGTTGGATGCTCCACTTCCGCACGAAGAAAACGCATAAGGAGAGTTTCCTGCCTGTTAGCGACGAGGCAGTAGAGCTGTGCGGAGAGCGGAAGGACGGTCAGGTGTTCAAGGACTTCACCACGGGCATCGTGGCCTATCACCTGAAGAAGTGGCTCAAGGCGGCAGGCATCACGAAGCACATCACCTTCCACTGCTTCCGCCACACCTTCGCCACGTTGCAGCTGGCGGCCGGCACGGACATATACACCATCTCGAAGTTGCTCACCCACAGTGACGTGTCAACCACGCAGGTCTATACAGATGTGGTCAGTTCGCTCAAACGGGACGCGACAAACAAGATCTCATTGAAATGAGACTCACATTATCTCATTCTCACATACTCACAGAATAGAAAACTATCATTCTAACAGACTAACATTTTGATACTATGGAAAACCGTACGTCAACCCCACAATCAACTACTACCATTAGAACATTTTCCTTTGACGGGATGCCGGAATCTCTGGCATCCCTCCATGAGAAGTGCGACACCATCATCACCCTGTTGTCGTCCATCGCCAGCGGCACGTGCGCTGCAGCCAAGCACACACCTATCGGCATGACGGAGGCCAGCAAACTGCTCGGCAAGAGTCCGTCGACCATCTACGAAATGACCTCCAAGCGGAAGATACCGTTCCACAAGCGTGGCAACAAGCTCTATTTCTTCCAGGACGAACTGATGAAGTGGATTATCGACGGAGGATACAGCGACACCCACTATCCGGACGAAGCCACGGCTAACATTGACGAACGCAAGGCCGAAAGGCATCTCAAAGCCCTGCAAGCGGAAGTCAAGCGAAAACCCCAACCATTGATATCCTGACGTTGTGGCAATGAATGGCGTAATGCCGGTATGTAGACCGAGCAAGGATATTACTCACGCAAATATCTTACTCGAGCAAGCAGCTCGCTTGGGCAAACATATTGCTTTATGTTCAAGAACTCGTAAAAGTTTGGGGAAGGATTAAATTAATCTGATCTATCAGAGCAATCCGCAGATAGATTCTATCTATTCTATCAGAGCAATCTTTAGATAGATTCTATCTGATCTATCAGTGCAATCTGCGGATAGATTCTATCTGATCTATCAGAGCAATCCGCGGATAGATTCTATCTGATCTATCTAATCTATCTTTCCCCATCTTTGAGTTAGAGTTTATCTGGGTCAATTGATAAAGGTTATCATACTTATCACGGTTATCACATGATAAAGGTAATCATACTTATCACAGTTATCACGTGATAAAAGTAATCATACTTATCACGGTTATCACGTGATAAAAGTAATCATACTTATCATGGTTATCACGTGATAAAGGTTATCATACTTATCACGGTTATCACGTGATAAAAGTAATCAATCGCATAGTCTGAGCCAGTAAAATACTGAGTCTGCGACTAATCACGATCGCTCAACAACTACGGTAAATACCTCATTTAGCACCTAAAACAGACATGATGCCATATATATCGCAAAAACTACCGCTACGGCAGTCAATTGGGAGTAGCAAGTTGTACTTTTGTGGCCACACGAGGCTGTCGCCGTCGTATGACCATAAAAGTCACTTGCCAGCGGAGCTGGGGATAAAATCTCGGTCGCAACTCCCGGATTGTCTCTTGAAAGATGAGGAGCCCATGAACTCGAATACTGCCCAATGTGAATATCAATCTCCAAAAACTACCAACTTTAACAACTTCAACAGATGAACGACACCAACAGAAACAACGTCTGCAAAGTCAGACTGAACGACGAAGAGCTGCGTCTCTTCCAGAAGAAAGCACAGAGCTACGGTGGCAACACGAGTGCCCTGATCCGTGATGCAGTTGCCCGCTTCGACGACAAGCGGACAAGAGGGAGGATAGAAGCAATGGCGACGCTCCTTTCCTTCTACACCAAGTATCAGCAACAACTCTCATGGCTCGGCGGCAACTTCAACCAAGTCATGCACCGTGCCAATGAGCTGGCCATTGACGACAAGCTCAGTGAGAACTACTTCCGCAAGGTTATTATGCCGGAGGCTCAGGCTACCTTGAAAGCCATCAGGGGCATCAAAACTGAGTTGGATGCTATCCACGACAGCCTTGAAAAAATGTAATCCGTTTCACCTTAAACATTCTACTAACATGATCATCACCATTCTTCCTTCATCCACTAACTTCCACGCTATCGCTTATAATGAGATGAAAGTTGAGAAAGGGCAGGCAACGCTACTTGAAATCCAGAACATCGACGGACTTCGCCATGAAACCTATACCGCTGACAAGTTTCAATGGTATTTCCTCCAATACTCAGCCCGGAACACGTATATCAAGAAGCCACAGTTTCATGTGGCTGTTAGTTGTAAAGGCACGGAATACTCTCATCAGCAACTCCTCGACATTGTGCACAGCTACCTCAAGGAGATGGGCTATGCCGAAGAGGGACAACCACTACTTGTCTATGCACATCATGACACGGACAATAACCATATCCATATCGTCACCTCCCGTGTGGCACCCGATGGTCATAAGATAGACCATCATCATGAGAAACGTCGCTCACGAGCCTTGACTTTGGAGATTATGAAGGAATACACTGGTCAGAAGCAGGAGCCAGAGGTCAACGACATAGCGAAGGATGCGCTTTCGTATCGCTTCACTTCCAAAGCGCAATTCTGTGCCATCATGGAGAGCTTGGGCTATGAATGTAAGGAAGACAACGAGAAGTCCGTTGTTCACCTCTACCGTAATGGTGAGGAGCTTGGAACCATCCGTGCCCAACTCATCATGCAGTATGCACTGAAAGAGAACAAGCCCGATGATAGGCGACGCCAACAGTTGCGAGCCATCCTACAAAAGTATCGCGATCTTTCTGCCAACAAGGAAGAACTCGCTGCTCACATGAAGCGTAAGTTCGGTATCAGCCTTGTTTTCGTCGGTAAGGCTGACACGCCGTATGGTTACATCGTTGTTGACCACAAAAATAAGACGGTCTTCAAAGGTGGTGAATTCCTTAGCATCAAAGAACTGCTTCAATTCGAGGAAGCCTCTACTCGCTTTGCCAAGATCGAGCAGACCATCGACGACCTGCTTATCGATAATCCGAAGCTTACCACAGCAGACATCAACCGCATCCTCTATCGGCAGTTTGGCACGCGCATATATAGAGGAACAGTATCATGGAACGGTGAGACCATCAACATGCGCGAGTCCGTTGTCCGTCAGCTTCATGACAACTACTTAGAGTCGAGAGGCATTGTCAAACGGACCAACGCTCATCACCCAAGGACAGAGCAGCCACGGCAGTCATCATCTGTCGATTCCAAACCAGCAAGCAATTTAATGGACAGCCAAACTATATCCAAGAATACCAACCGTGAAAATGAAGTCAGTCATGGCATGAACGTGAATGATATAGACGACGAACTGAGCCAACAAAGACGATGGAGGTGATAACACAATAACTTTTGAACGTTCGAAAATCAGATGTACTGTGTCATGATGCTTCATTTAGATGGTGCAGTAGAATTGCTGACTGACAATCCTTGGCATACCTCTCTTGATAACTCAAGCCGAGCTCTGTGTCGACGTTTGAGTTTTGGACGCAGAACCTATGTTATGTATAGTAAAACTTGTGCGCGTTCTGCCTATGTTTTATCTTGATTTCTATGCGAACTTAAAAGAATGGTAATTTATTCAGATAAATAGTTTGAATTATTAATAAAATCATACATGGTAAGTTGCTCTATTTTATAATATTCATCATAGATATCCTTAATTAATTCTATCTGTTGTTTGTTGTTATCCATCAATTCGCTTAACTCGCTATAATAATCTTTAAATGATATTTTCCCGTTGGCAAATAATGTTGTATAAATATCAATTTTTTCTTTAATATAATCTGTTTTCTTATCTAATATGTTTAGATTTGTGATGTGATGATTATAAATATCTATCAGATTTCGCAACGTATTTCGATCTGATTTTCTTCTGGCTTCGAAATTAGTTATAAATTGCTCATTTTTTAATATAGCAATCTGATATTGATTTTCCCTTTCTTTCCAATCAGATATGGGAATTTTAAAATTAATTGACGCATTAATACTTGGACTTTTTAACTTATTAATATCCCTAAGGCTTTCTGAGCTGCTATTCAATCCTATACCTGTATTAAATGAGACCTGTACACCCTTATTACTGCGAGTCTCTTTTATATTACTTTCGTATGGTATCCTTGCCCATTTGTAATACCATTCCAATTGTTCTTCTAAATAATACAAGGCTGTGTTATAATCGATTATCATCAACTTTTTAGGAGTTTGCAAAATAGTAGAAGCTGTTATTGTGTCAATATTAATAAAGTCATTTACTTCTTTTGCAAGGTTGACAGTCATTAGTTTATAATAACCTATATTTTCTTGGATTTCTATAATTTTGAACTTAATGTCGTTTAATTCTATCTCTAATATTTTTCCATGCTCATACAACTTATTGTATATTATCAACAGGCTGTCCAAACTTTTCATTTGCTCATTCAGACTATTTAAAGATACTTGACTTTGCAACAAGTCTAAGTAAAGGCTTGTCACTTTTCTTTTGATTTCAATAAATTTTGTTAGATCGTCGTACATGTTAAGATTAAAACTGGCATAGGCATTTTTTTTGCCCCATTTGATGTTGTTGTATCTTTGAATGTTCTGGGAATAGTTAATGTGAAAGTAATTCAGATAATAACTATTGTAATTATAAGATCCGTTCTTGTTTTTATAATAATTGAAATTACTAGACAAGGATAAAGTAGCTCCGGTCAATTGTATAGGCATTGTGGCATTAATTGTCGGCGTAAGAGCATAGTTTTTAACCTCATGATTAACAATAGAACCATCAGGTTGCGTAATCGGTGAAATCGAGCGAGTTAAAGATGGCTGAACCGAAAAATCCAACTTCAACTTATATGTATGGATTGCAGACTTCATTTCACGTCTATCAATCGATTTAGATATTTTGAATAAAGAAGCCTCAGTTGAATTAGTTATCGCCAGTTCTGTTAATTTATCCAAGCTCAAGTTTTGGGAATAGCAATTGCAAAAAATATTTGCAAAGTAGCATAAAGTAAATATGATTATTTTTTTCATTATTCTGTTATTGAATCTAACCAAGTCAATACGTTTGCTAATAATGACTTTCTTTTGATTATTATAGCAAAACGTCCTGTCATACCCTCCTCAAATTTCAGCTGTCCTTTGAAATTAGGTTGATTGCGCGTATCAAGAGAAAAGCTCCCTGTATTTATATAATCACCGTTTGTGGTTTGATTTATTGATGACAATTTCGATATTAGAGTCCCAACCAAGAAGCCATTTTCTTTTTCATCGTAATTGTCAAGATATAAACGAATAGGCAAACCGATTTTAATTTTTGAGGAATTCTTTACTGGGTAGCTGATTATACCCTTTATTCTTCCTTGTCGTGGTATAATTGTACAAACTTCTGAACCGGCCTGGATTTTATGTCCATTTTCTACGTCCAGTCGGTATTCAATTACACCGTTAACTGGAGAAATAATCATATATTTCTTCTTCCATTCTACAATGGCAGCATCCAAAGCTTTCAATGCATAAACAACAGAATTTCTCATTTCTTCTATTTCCACAGCATTTTTCTGTTTTGCGATGCTATTGTCTTCATTTATATCTACAAAAGATTTTTTTAGTTGAACTAATTGGTTTTTTGCTTGTTTGAGTTGTGAGCGTTGGTTCAAAAATGTTTGCAATGATGAAATATATTGTGATTTTGTGATAGCTTTTTTGATATAAAGAAGAGAATCGTCTTTGTATGATTGATGAAGTAATTTCAATTTTTCATTCTCTATTTCAATATTCGTCTCTTGCGTGATTATTGAATTACTCAACTTTTCTTTTTCATTAATATTCTTATCAATTTCCAAGCCTAATGTAGAATATTCCTTTTCGTCGCGGTAATTTGTCGCGATTCGTAATAATTCGTTATAGTATGAAGACACCTCTCCCAAATTATATGATTCATAATTACCAATTTGTGTTAGGATAATATTAAGATTACCATGCCTTATAAGTTCTTGTAATTTTAGAATTTGATTAATATCTCCTGTGCTTTTAATGAAGGCAACGACTGAATTTTTTTCGACTTGGCACTTATTTTTCTTTATGAAGTATATCTGTCCCTCCGAATTAGATATTAGAACTTGAGGAATGTTGGAACTATAAATATTGAAACGCCCTTCAACCTTATCAGGTCGTTGGACCAACATAAAAATAGCTAAAAGGCCAGAAATCAAAACAAGCATTATCAGTAACAGGACGTTGATAAGCCGAGTTGGTATTGTTGAAGTCTCTATCATTTTATTTTCATTTAATTCTATTCCGTTTGATGAGCTGATCATATTTGTCAATATCTATAATGTTCCCATTTTCCATTACAACAATAAAATCAGAGTCTTCCAATCCCTCAGGACGATGGGAGACATATATTCTAGTCTTATCTGTCAGGAGCTGGTCTATTTTTCCAATAACCTTTTGTTCCATGTTGACATTAAGACAATTAGCGATTTCATCAAATAAGTATATTGAAGCTTCTTTGTAAATACAACGTGCAATGAGAAGCCTTTGGGCTTGTCCTTTGCTTAAATGCCTATAATCTCCTTCTATCAGTGTGTTATATGCGTCGGGAAGTAGCTCGATTTCAGTTCTTATACATGCTACCTCTACAGACTTTATCAAGCGGTTTTCGTCATAATTAGACATGTCGCCTACTATATTCTCTAAAATAGAACCTTCGAATAATTGACTTTCCTGCAAGTTGGCAGAAATTATTTCATTATAATCTTCAAAATTAATTGATTTAAGATTAGTTGTTCCCAACCATATATCTCCGGTTATTGGTTGTAAAAGTTGGGAAATCACCTTCAACAAAGTTGATTTGCCCGAACCACTTTTACCCATTATACCATATTTCTTGCCCTGAGGAAACATACAATTAATTCTGTTAAGACCGATGGTATTGTCTGGGTAAATAAAAGTGACATTCCTTAAAGTTAGATTTTTACTTCTAGGGATAAATGGGATTAATTCATCAGATGTGTCATCTGGTAGACTGTTATGGGAACTAATTCTACCAAGACTGATGAGAAGCAATTGGCATTGGTTTATGAAATCAGCTATTTTTATTAGAGGCGAATTTAATGATCCTAATATGTATTGCATTGCAAATAGCGTACCAATTGTAATTTTGCCATCTATAACAAGTTTACAGCTAAAGAAGGTAATTATAATATCCTTTGTGTTCAGAATAAAATTACTTCCCATTTCTTGGATTTGGGTAAAATAGAAATAGGATAAATTTTGCTTAAACAATAATTGTATGTTGTTTTTCCACCTTTTGTAAAATTTGTTAAATAATTTATAACACTTTATATCTATAATGTTGTCATATGACTGTATGAGCAGTTTGTTGTTTTCTGATTTTAAATTCCAAAAATTAAAGTCTAGCTTTTTACGCTGGCTTAAAAACAAAGCCATCCATAAAATATATGATACAGCAAATATTATATATATGATAAACAGCTTGATGCTAAAATATGCTAAAACACAGACAAAACCTAAACAAAAGAAAACGGATACAATTGACTGTAAAAGCGGACCTGAAAGAAAAGCTTGGATTCTCTCTGTATCTGTTATTCTTTGAAGTAAATCGCCTACTCTAATACCTAGAAAGGAAGAATATTTGATTGACAATGTCTTGTGAAAATAATCTTCCAACATATTGGTCTTTATCCTATAGGTAATATTAGACACAATGAAAGTATGCACAAATGTTCCTAAAAGATTACTGATGATCAAAATAATGTAGGAAACCATTAGAATCTTAATATAATCCCATGATGAGGACTGTATTCCAGAATCTATTATAGAACGAGTGAGAAAAGGAATAATGACCTGACTTATACAGACAAATGTTATTACTCCAGAGGCTTTAAGCAACAGACCTTTATATTGTGATAGATATCTCACAATAATACTTAATCTGGATAGAGAAGATGTCTTCTGTGCTTTGACATTCAGCACTGTGATAGATGGGAAAAGTAAAATAATTGTTTCCACATTATATCTCGCATAAAATTCTTCCTTCGAAATCTTGATTTTACCAAATGCAGGATCTGCCACATAGTATATAGCATTCTTAATCTTGTATAATACTATATAATGATTGTTTGTAGCAATGATGATGGGTAAAATTGCATTCTCAATGTCATTATTTTCAATTTCAAGCTTTGGCGTAAGGCGAAGACCGTAATGACTTGCAGCCTTGATGAGCTGAGGAATGTTCCAGCCATCTTTTAAAAGTGGAAAACGTTCATTTATTTCTGATTCAAATACGCTGATCAAATACGCTGATCCCGTAATAATGGAGTAACATGATAAGAGAGGCAGGCCCACATCCGTTGGACTGCGTTTGTCTGTAGAAGGCTATTTTTCCCATTTCGTATTCAACATTAAATGCATTACCAATAATCTGTCGCGGTTGTCAAAGACATTATAGCTATTCATAATCAAAATAACAAGATTGACAAGAAACCCAACGAAATCCTTATTTTGACTTAGCTCTACTTGGTCAAACAGACAATCGCTTGATGGCGAATATTGATGAACACTAGCTGCATTATAACTCTCGCAAATCTTTCTAATTTCCATGAAAATATCCTCAACATTTAGCTGTCCGTTACAACAGATAATGTCATCCTTGAATTCCTGAGCTATTTTTGTTCTAATGTAATCTTTATAGTTGTTAGAATAATATTCCAATAGTTTTGACGAAGCATAAATAGTAAAAGATGTTCTTTCTATAAAGTTGTAGCAAAAATTCCAAAAGGATTTCCATACACTATTCGAAGTAAAAATATCGAGTCTGGCAAATGTTTGTAGCGTGGCAAAGCTTGCTGCAATTTTATTGGTAAATGCCTGGTCGTGTAATTTGATGACAAGATGCCCTATTTTAGTTTGCATTTCTAAATCTCCAAAAACCTCAAAAGGGTTAGAGAAAAATGGATAGTAGAAATTATTAGCGAATGCATACATACCTGTATTGTACAAGCTTAAATGGAATACTTCAACACGAGGCAGAACATCTTCGTTAAGCACGTTCTTGTCTCCATAGAACATAATATATAATCCTGATTTATATATAAGTTTGTCCGGAGAAAAATAGTACGACATTGTTATGTTATGAAGATTTTTGCATATAATTTGCTGTGCGTGACGAACCACATTCTTACAATTTACGAAAAAGTCATTTGTGAGATTTGCAGTCGTTGCTGAAATAAAAACAGTTAAACAATTTCCCTTGCAAATATCACTAATTTCTCTTGTTGACATATAAGATATGGGTCCGCCAAGAAGATTAATAAATTTATTCAGAAAATGGACAATAGATGTATGATCTTTATTGATAAAAAAATCAGACAACGAATCCACTAACTCCTTTTTAAATAGAGGATCAATTCTGTCTAATTCTCTACTAGCTGTCTTTCCACTATAAGCCCATTGCTGCTTAATACCGAAATAAGCATCAAGTATTCTGTGATAAGTATCGATAATTGTAAAAGTGTTGTCGTAAAAATCTTCACTTCCTTCTAAGTCTTCCAACCTAGTAGTTAATCTGCTCCGATATTGGTTTAAAGTGAATCTAGAGATTTGAGCAGGCCCTCTTTCGTAAAGAATTTGTATTTTAGCTTTAAAATTTTCAAAGATATTTCCATGGTCTTTCAAGATAATACCCTTGCTAACTTGGCAGATAAACACACCTCCGTTTTTCAAATCATATTGAATCAGAGATTCCAAATCAAATACTGGAAATATTATGCACTGCATTTTTATTCCATCATAATCATAGGTATCAATACATACAGATCTAAAAATGTTAGATAGAATGATTATATCAACATCAGAGGTTTCGTTAAACTTCTCTGTAAGGAAACTTCCTGTAATCATTGCTCCATAAGCATGAGGGAAATATTCAGTTAAAAAACTTTTGACTTTTATCAATATTCTTTTCTTGTCTATCATGGTATAGCTTTTGTTTTGCAAAGTTTACACAGCATTTGTAATATTTAAAATATTATTAATTACAAAATGCTATCATGGAAATAATATTTTTACTTAGAAATGCTATTCCTATACTTGATTAGTTTGTAAGATCAAATAATATGCAGCCAAGCAAGAAAAACAAGCAAAATATAGAATGCTGTTAATCCGAGAATGGGTAAAACACGATAATACAATCCTTCTCTTGCCAATCTTTTTTTTTCTTCTTGATGCATTACTCTATACGCCTCTATTAAGGTTTGTATGTATTTCTTTTTTTTCAGTGTTATTTCCTGTATTGTTACAGTTAAGAATGTGATAACTAGAATAGGTATGGACAATCCGATAACATTGATATGTAGCACAATAGCACACAAGCGCATAATAATAATGGCAATAGCAATCAAATGATAAAAGGTTATTACCCATATCATTAAATACATTCTACTAACATCTATCTCTCTTGAATTCTTTTCATATCCATAAAACTCAAAAAAGAGCATTTTTTCGAAAATCCAACGGACCATTTGCATAATAATATATTTTAACAGAACAACATTGACAATCCTTAACAGTTCTTTTCCAGATAAGATGCACATGAAATTCCCCAACTAGTGTGTGAGTTAGACAAATTCAGTGCATCTTGTATGCATAAACATGTATTACGAATTATTAATTTAGAAAATTTATATTACTTTCTTTAAATTGCCTACTAGTAGCTACTTGGATTACCATTCTGCTGTTGAGATAGATAAGTTGATGCGATACTTAGCACAAACGATATGCCATCCAATGTAAGAGCAACTGGTGGCGCGACAGAAGTCGTTATTCCTAGAATTCCTATGCCCGCGGAAAGTGCAGACAGGAAATCAGCTGTTGTAACATCTCCATCAGCGAGACCTATCAAAGCAATACCGCTCGAAAGAATTGCATTTCCTTTTACCATTGCAGTACCTAAAGTTCTAACAATTCCCTCATCAGCTTTCAATGCAGTAATTAAGTCATACTGAAAATTCGGAACTCCACTTGCAAACGAGGTCGCAGAAAGTAACTGAAAACCCTTCGTCTCTTGAACATACTTACACCATATAGCGGTATTGTCTTGAATACTGTTAGTTATTACGTTGACTGCAGTTTGTCCATGAGACAAGATGTTCGCTTCGGTGCTATCATAATAGTCACTAGAGTCACCACCGCCGCCACCACCATCATTTCGATCATCGTAGTTTCCGTCTTGATGCCATAGATAGGAGTTTTCATCACCGTAATAGCCATTGCCGTAATTATAATCAAAATCACCATTTGAATAATCAACATGATTTCCGCTTGGAGTGACTATTACTTCTGGCAGTTCATAAGGGTTGTCTGGAGAGCCTGGACTTCCAGTCCACCATCCACCGCCACCACCGCAATCGCCCCAGTGATCGTACCAATCGTCACCATAGCTGCCTCTCGGTAACAATAATTTAGCAACCTTTTCTTTCAAAGGGAAGCTTTTAAGAGAACTTCTTGTTTTTTTCATTCAATTTTAATAATAATATGTTTAATTTAGTGTTTAACATGGTTTGTAATCGCCTATTTTTATTAACTACAAAGTTACAATATAATTTTAGAATATGTAACCTTTTTAGCTGTGTTAACATTATATTATTAGCTTTTTAACAATTCGTCTCCATGTCTTTCTAGTACCCCTAATAAGTGGAAAACATACAATGAATTTACGTGATTACTTGTCTTTAATAGCAGTAATTGTCTTTTGAAGAGTAAACGATACAATAAGATTATTAACACTATAAAACAAAAGAAGCCATCGTAGGTAACTACTCAGTTCACCACCGGGACCTTTCCCTGAGCAAAACGGGAAATAACATTTCCATCCCAGCGCTACAGATTCACCGGGAAAGTAGTTACCTTTGCACCGGCAAGTAAGTAGTCCATAATTGGCTATGGATCCTCGATCCAATATTCAGTTTGGTCCCGTCGGCTCGTAGAGTAATAATTGGTCGTTAGAGACCTTATAGAAGAGTACATATTTTAGGAGCATCGGACTTGCCATTTTATATAATCAAAGAATATGGTACGTAAGGCAGAGAAGGAAAAAACGAGGGATGGCTTGAAGCTGAAGGTAGTCAATCCCAATGCGGCAGGTATAGACATTGCCTATGGTGAGATGCAAGTCTGCGTCCCCGAGGACCGTGATGGCGAAAACAACTGCTGTTTCGGCAGTTTCACATGCGACTACGAGGAGATAGCCTCATGGCTCAAGGCCTGTGGCATCACTACAGTGGCGATGGAATCGACAGGTTCCTACTGGGTTGGCCTGTATTTCTTCCTTGAGGAGAAAGGTTATGATGTTCTTCTGGCCAATGCGAAGGACGTGAAGAACGTCTCTGGCAAGAAAACTGACGAGGCGGATGCCGAGTGGATAATGCTCATGCACAGCTATGGGCTGCTGAAGCCGAGTTTTCACCCCGATGCCGCAGCCCGTAGCATCCGTAAGCTTGCCCGCCACCGTGACAACATGCTCCGCAGTGCCAGCAAGGAAGTCTAGCACATGCAGAAGTCGCTTGTGCTGATGAACATCAAGGTGGATACCGTCATCAGCGACATCCTCGGCAAATCGGGCAAAGCCATCATAGAGGCAATTCTGAACGGCAACCATGACCCCAAGTCGCTTGCCCAACTGGCCGACCCGCGCTGCAAGGCCAGCAAGGAAACAATAGAGAAGTCACTCGAAGGCACTTGGGACGTCGTCCATCTCTTTGAGCTCAAGCAGTCCTATGATCTCTACAATTACATCCACACCCAGATAGCCGACTGCGAGGCGGAGATGGACAGACTTTTAGGCGAATACACGGATGGTTGCGGCGCGGATATGCAAGGTTATATGGTGACAAACAAGCGAGTTGCCAAAAAGAACGCCATATCCTTTGACGCGGAGAAGCATGCATTCTCCATGTGAGGAATGAACGTCATGAAAATACCGGGCATGAGTCTTGGTGCACTGGTAGTTCTGATGGGGGAGCTAGGAAACGGATTCACAGAAAAGTTCACATCGGCCAAGAGCTTTTGCAAGTGATGCAACCTCGTTCCGAACAACAAAATCTCAGGTGGCAAACTTCTCTCGAGCAAGGTGCCGAAGCAGAAGAACAGAGTCGGACAGGTGTTCAGACAATGCGCCAACTCAGTTAAAAGTGTCAAGACGGGACTCGGCATATATTTCAGGAGGCAGAAGTCCAAAGGTGGTCATCTGCAAGCTATTGTAGCGAAGATTGCCAAGATATTCTATACAATGGTAGTGACCAAGAATCATTATGACGAAAGCAAGGTAGGACTTGATGAAAAGCAACTCCTTGAAAGAAAAATTATCATGGCCCAAAGAACACTAGACAGACTCAATCTCAAGCTCTCTGTGGCGCAGGGATGATAAATGTTATATAGAAGCTGCCATATCGCCCTTTGGCGATAACAAGTTGTTGATATAACAGGGTTAGTTATATAGAAGATTAGATAGAACGACTGATGGCTTAGCACACTGGTTTCACTATTTCTACTCTCATACCAAGAGCACTGATGATCCTATAAAAGGCACCGACGCTGGGTGTGATGATACCATTTTCTATTTTTGAGATATACGACTTGGTCGTGTGAGTGTGTTTCGCAAGTTCAGCCTGAGTCATATTGGCTTCTTTCCGAGCGTCGTGAAGTATCTGACCCGAGTAGAAGGAGTATGCCTTCTCCTCTGCCAATGCTCGCTCGGGAGTGCCCTCCTTCCCAAATTTCTTATCAAGAACCAAATCGTAATCAGCGATTTTGTGATTGTTTGTCTGCATAGTATGCCTCCTTAATTTTAATTGCCTTTTCTATTTCTGCGTTTGGCGTTTTCTGAGTCTTCTTTTGGAAACCATTGAAAAGAACCACTATCCTACCTTCGTCGAAGATGAAGAATACACGGAATATATTGCTGTTTATCAGTTACATAGAAGAACTTTTACTTATGTCTTCCTCATTGTGCCATCGTTACCTCTTTGAATAGTCGTTCTGACAGTTCTTCGAAGGTTGTTCCTTCTGGTATCTTTCCACCTGCCAACTCATTGGCTACCTTTGACATGCATACCGCTCCGACAGCAGCCATAGTCGACAAATGCAGCTTATTGGCAATGTAAGTTGTGAGCCTCGTAAGCAATTTCTCTATTTCAAGTTTATCTGTAATCATAAGTCTAAAATTAGTTGTCTAATTCCTTTTTCTGTACAAAAGCAGTATTGTATGTACTCCGGGCCAGGATATTTCAACTGTTTTGCCAACTTGTTGAGGCTCGTGCTATTGGCGTATGCGTCGCCATAGCTCCTACGATATTCCTGTAATATGGCATCTACACGTGAGTCGGCAACAGGGCCAATGACAATGTCGTAATCATGCTTGTAGGCATGAAGAGTACTTTTTTCTCTGTTCCTTAGCACAAAGAGCGCCCATTCAGCCGTTCTGCCATCGAACTTCTTTATCCTTACATCGATGGGGCATCTTGATGGATTGAATATGAACGGTGATACTTCCGGACTGCCTTCTCCAATAATAGCAGTGGTCCGCTGAGCCATGGCGACTGCACGTGTATACTCCTTAGTCAGATAGAAACCACGACCAAAGTCCTTGAAGTCCTTGCTCTTTGACAAGTCTGTTCTGGTAATCAGTTGGTTACTGCCATGATAGAGAATCATAGACGACCACCGTTATTTGCACATACACGTGAGACATCACTGACAATCTCATGATTACTGAGGGTCTTCTCAATGTCTTGGTACTGGCGCATGAAGTCTATCCCCTTGAAAGTCACGATATAGTTGTAAGCCTTAGTGAGAGGAATCTTCTTCTCATCGGCAAAGTTGTTGATAACAGAAACAATAAATTCGCTTTCCTCTTGGTTAAAGCCTGCTTTGTCAACGACATTAATCTGCAATGCCGACCCCATCTTGCCAAGAATGAAAGATGCCACCTCTGGCGTTATCGGTGCGCCATGCTCAATCTTTGACACACGAGACTCCTTCAGACCAATCAGCCTGCCAAGTTGGGCTTGTGTAAGTCCTTTCTTCTTTCGCTCCTCGCGTATAATCATTCCTAAGCTCTTGTTTTCCATATCAATCATCATTTGATGTAGGTGCAAAGATAAACAAAGCTTTCCATATTAGGAAAGTTTGGCAAAAGAAAATCGTGTTTTAAAAGGTTAAATCAAAAGTATAATTCCTTAATATTTCAAAACTGCACATAGAGAAATAGTCTCTGATTACCCTCAAACAATATCATTTTTCCTTGCACATTTTTGTACCATTTATCACATAACCATCTGATAATCAAGTAACATTATATTTCCTCATGGAAACTGACGAGTGGCTAAGGCGACGGCTACGTATGTGTATATGG
>ERZ827043.2135-NODE-2135-length-17693-cov-25.338020_pt1 | contig 17693 bp, 17 predicted proteins | sample MGYA00519923_ERZ827043 | MGnify/ENA primary metagenome ERZ827043 (study PRJEB31778, sample SAMEA3449251) | human gut metagenome | biome: human gut; feature: human-associated habitat; material: faeces | place: United Kingdom | collected 2010/2012 ...
TCTCCTTCTGCTTTTAATATAGCTTCACGTCTTTCACGCTCAGCACGCATTTGTTTTTCCATTGCTTCTTGGATATCCCTAGGTGGTAAAATGTTTTTAACTTCAACACGGTTTACTTTTATTCCCCATGGGTCTGTTGCTTCATCTAGGATTGATCTCATTTTTGAATTAATTAAGTCACGTGATGTTAGAGTTTCGTCTAATTCAAGTTCTCCAATTATATTTCTAAGTGTTGTAGCAGTTAAGTTTTCTATTGCACTTATTGGATTATCAACACCATAAGTATATAATTTTGGATCAGTTATTTGATAGTACACTACTGTATCAATTTGCATGGTAACATTATCTTTTGTAATTACTGGTTGTGGAGCAAAATCCTTTACAGTTTCTTTTAGACTAACTGAATTTGCTATTCTATCAATTATAGGAACTCTGTAATGAAATCCTGTCTCCATAGTTCTATCATATGCACCTAATCTTTCTACAACATAGGCTTTTGATTGTGGAATAATTTTTACTCCAGCGGCAATAATTACGATAATAATTATTAAAATGCAACGATTTTCCAAAGTATAATAAACGAAAAATCCAAGGTGGTGAAGTTGTGACAGACATTCTTGAAATCATTAAGCAGAATCGTGAGGCACGGGGATGGTCGGAATATCAGCTTGCTGAACGCTCTGGCCTGCCACAGTCTACCATCTCCTCGTGGTATAAAAAATCTATGACGCCATCGTTTGCATCGCTTGAGAAGATCTGCGATGCTTTCGGTGTTACGTTGTCGCAATTCTTTGCACAGGACGACATTTGTGTGGCTCTGACTCCCGCGCAGCGTGAGATGTTGGATAAATGGAATTGCCTGACATCCGCGCAGCAAACCACTCTGCTGGCACTCATGGATACGATGAACTGAAGGGGTCGCCTTTTGCCCAGAGATGGGAGCTATATACGGAATCCATACAGAACATGGTCTTGCGCTGTACCGAAAGCGAAAACTGTATAAGATATGAAAAAGCGTCAGCGAATTGCTGACGCTTTTGTTACAGGCGCAAAGCCCCCGTTCATGCAGCTCGATCTCAGGCGCGTGCATTTGTGACACTTCCGGCGCGTATCTGACTTATCTTCCACAACGGGAAGCCTCACAGTGACCTGTTCGCGGGGACTCTGACCCACATTCCAACTTTCATCTCGGCGCCGCAGCGCCTTGAACCGGAAGCCTATTCACTTGTCAGGGACTACGATCATTGTAAGCGCAGCTCCTCTCGTTTTCAAGTGCGTTTTTTGAGGGATAAGCAGCCGCAAAGCCTTTTACCACCGGGGTTCGCACGATAAACCCGCGTAAATAAAGGCTTTGTAGGTTTCTGACATGAGGCGCGCTCATGCATTCAAGTGCAAAGATGATTGACGCTAATGCTTGTCTGCTTAACCTTTGTTCCAAGTATAAGTCTTACATCTTACGATAGAAAGCTGCTGAGTAAGAGAATCAATATGGCGCAGAAGGATTGGGGGATGACAAGCGAACGGCTGTCGGACACCTGCCATACCAACGTGATTTATCTTCGGTAAATTAAAGGTGGAACGAAGATACCCAGTCTTCCCGTGTTCGTATCACCGTGTAAAACTTTGAATGTCTCGCCTAGCATGAGATCACGAAAAATAGGAAAGACTCCGCATCGCGCGGAGTCTTTCCTGTTTTATAGAACCCTTCCCACGATCCGAAACTCGGTTTCCGGCTGCACTGGCTTGGGAGGATAGTCTTGGTTGTAGGAGATCATAACAGGCTGCGGATGAATGATTCCGTAGCTGTCAGTAAAAGCGTCGCGGATATTTTCTGACGGCTTCTGCTCGTTGTACACTTTTAAATATCCCGCTCCGTCATAAGTAAATATGCCGACTTGTCCCACAGCAAGCGTGTCGCATTTCTGTACCCACACAACTTGCCCGTCATGGTAGACCGGCTCCATACTGTCCCCGGAAACATGTAATCCAAAATCTGCGTCTGCCGGTACGGAGTTTTTCGGGAATGGTATTCGTTGGAAATTACAATCGTCCAGAAATTCGCCGGTACCTGCTGAAACAGCAAGGTTGCCAATGGGCATATCAACATACTCAATCGTGATGCCTGCATTCACCTGCGGCTTATACCTACCGGAAGCAACCAGATCTTCCCGGTATTCCTGTACCTTGCGGATACCCTCATTGTTCAGCGCCGGTGCATACTGGCGCGTAAAGAAAGAGACTCCATCTTCGATTTTCAGTGCATAACACAGTGCAATCAAATGATATGCGTTGGGTAGAGCCTTTCCCTGCACCCACTTACCAACGCCGCTGGCGCTCATGGTTACCCCGTATATGCGCAGAGCAGCACTCAATTCAGACATACTAAGTCCCGCATCTCTGCGGGCTTTGTCTATACGCTGACCAATAACATTACTCTCTTTTTCTGCTTCTGCATTGTATGCAGAGGAAGTTGACGCCTTAAAAGGCAGGATACTTGCCCTATGCTTCTCCATCGTATTGCCCATCCTTTTTTGTATGAGTACAGTATATAGGATGAGTATATAATTGTCAAGTGAGAAAGGATATAATATCCTCAAATGCGCCATTGACAGAGATAATATATCCTGCTATAATGCTCGTACACGGATAAATCAGCGAGTGAACAGGAGGTTCTCACGAATGCTACAGCTCTCACGTCAGGATATCGAGCTCATTTCGAGAAGACTGCTGTCAGAATATCTGAAAAAGCAAATTACACGGATCGATAAAATCGACCCGGTTGACTTTGCCGAAAAAATGTGCGGCCTTCGATTTGCTTTTGCGGACATAAGTGTGACAGGGGCTGTCCTCGGATTTACTGCATCCATGGATGTTAAGGTAACTATTTCCCGTAGGGACGGCACACAGGACGACTTCGTATTGGATGGAAAAACAGCCTACATAGACCGAAGTCTTGCTGCAGAAGGGCAAACTGGGCGCCTGAACTTTACAATGATGCATGAGGCTTCACACCTGCTTTATGCGAGGCTCTTCCCATCGGAGTACAACGGCTGGCAGCGGCGGTGTGTCTGCCGCTTGGCTGATGAATGTACTCGTTATCCCGTGCATGATTGGGAGGAGTGGCAGGCCAATGTACTCACATCGTATCTTCTTTTGCCGCGTGAATTAGTTTTTCGGCACTTAGAAAATGTCGGATTGCCGCAGGGCATCAAATGGCTGAACCGTGTGTATGCGCCAAAGGACTACCACCGGTTCTCGGAAGCCGCAAGGCGACTGGGCGTTTCCAAAACGGCGCTGGCCATCCGTCTATCGCAGATGGGTTTGATAGAGAAAAATGAGTTTTTTGATCCGTATAGCACGATTCTTGTTTTTCCGGACAAGAATGAAATTGATAGTGAGATCGCATAACTGTAATAGGAGGCATAATGGCTAAAATCAATTCAAAAGCGCTTGACCCGTTGCGCTATTCCTGTATCCAGGCAGAACAGCAGGAACTGAAAAAACAATATTCCAGCCATACCACGATGGCACGTCTTTGCCCGTACTGCCAGAATAAACTGGAGGTATTGTGCAAGGGGACGCATGGTGCATCCTATGTAAAATGCTCCCAATGTGGGGAACAGGTATTCTTCCCGCCTGTGACTTTTAGAATAAGTAAATCGTTCAGGATATAAACCATCGGCAAAATTGAATATCCAAGTATGTACACCGGAGCCGCTTGATGCGTGACCTTCCCATGTGTCGCTTGATTTGCAGCCTTTGTTCTTGAAAAGAACAAGGTCAATCAATGCGTCCATGTCGAAGGCAGATCAAGCGGCTCTTTTGCGCTCATTCGGATCCAGAAAGGGACGGAATGAGCGTTTTCTTTTGCTTACTCCCGGCAAATGTGGACTGCCGCGGGCCACCGTTTCTGTCATTTGCGAATTTTTCAAAATGACAAAACGGAGGTAATGGTCAATGACCGTAAAGGATAAGTATTACATTCGGGTGAAAAGCACCCTCGTAGAGGTTACCCACGAAGTTTATTTGGCTTTTTATCGCGCCGAACGGCAAGAGCGCAACCAAGTGGAAAAAGAAAGCCGAAATCATGTGACTTCATACGATGCGTGGGATACCGCTGAACGGACGGGTCAGGAACTGCTGACCTTACCTGATGAGGTCAACGTGGAGGATCTCGCTATTTCGGCAGTGATGTCGGAGAAATTACATTTTTGCCTGCGGCAGCTCCCAGAGTCAGAGCAGCAGGTCATCTGGGACATCTATTTCATGGGTAAAACGGAGACAGAAACGGCCAAAAATATGGGCATTCCACTGATGACACTTCGTTACCGGCGCGATGGAATCCTCCACAAACTCAAAAAAATGATAAATCAGTAAAAAATCTTTCGTAAATCATTGGCCTGAATACGGATAAAGGGTAGGGAGATATTTTCTCCTCTTGCTCTTTGAAAAACTCTGGTGTATTACCGGCCATATCCGGCAACTGGATCACATCAGCAGATGAGCCTCTGTAAGAAGGAGGAAAGCGATGCGGAGAACGCGCCATGACCACCTGCACGGCTCTGCCCGTGTCAATGAAGGTCCCGAATCGGAAGGTGCCCAGCGATACCCGTTCATCCAAAAGCGGCTTTGGCAAGCCGTCTCGCCACGACCTCATCTGCCTATAATGGTACTTCTGCACAGCGACAGCCTCAAACCATCGGTGCAGCTCGGAGAGATCCTCGGAGGGGTGAGATTCCCATGTGCGGCGCCCGCCGCAGGCCAGTTGACCGCCCGACAGTCCGGGAAGTAGTGTCGAATAGGACTGAGCAAATGACAGAACCGGCAGGAGCGCCCTGTTTGCGGGGCGCTCCTGCCGGCATGAAACTTCGTGCATGAGCACTGCACCACGAAAATATGTAAAAGCTGGTGCATGAAGTTTTTGCGCATCATTTCCGGTTGCCCCGCAGGTGCGAGGAAAAGGCACATTTCTAATCTTGCTATGCTTTTGCATAGCAAAACCTGATGGCAGAAACGCGGACACTGTATCCTTTTCTCTTCCTTTCAATTTGTGCTTTCATTCGTTTTTTATGTCTGACCCTTTCTCTTACTCTCACATACCCACCCTGCACCTGACAGTGTCCGCGTTTGTGCCATTAGAAACATAAAGTGCTAAAGCTAACATCATTCAGAAAGAGAGGTCAAATATATGGCGATTCAAACAGTACAGCCTTATGGCGATCAGATTCAAATGACGATTGACGGACATCATGTGACGATCAGCTTTACGCAGGAGGAAAATCCCACCCTCTCAGCGTTGGTGCGGAATACTTTGCTGGACGCATATATCCGAAAGAATGACCTGTCCGGTGAAGAGCAGTTCGCGTAGAATAAAAATGCTTTGCTTAAATGCGATTTTACCGGATCGGAGGCTCGTTCTTTGTTGCTTTTATTTCAAGGTTCTGATAGCTATTCAACCTGAAATGTGAGATAATCAAGGTGGCAAAATGCCGTGTACTTTGAAAAGTGAATACATGAAAAGGTGTATCTGAACCTCTCACATTTCTAAATCATTCATTGAGAGGAAGGATACATTATGGCTGAAAGAGTTTGTTGTTCTTATCAAAATGTACTCAGCATCCAGAACAGAGTATGCTGTCTGTACCGCGTCTCCACCACCAAGCAGGTCGACCACGATGACCAGAATCAAGCTGACATCCCCGTGCAGAGAAAAGCCTGCCGTGAGTTCGCAGAGCGGATGGGCTGGACCATCGTGTACGAGGAACAGGAAAACGGCGTGTCGGGCTTCAAGGTCAGCGCCAATGACCGTGATAAAATTCAACTCATCAAGGAATATGCCGAACAGGGCAAATTCGATATTCTTCTGGTGTTCATGTTCGACCGTATTGGCAGACGAGCCGAAGAAACGCCTTTCGTGGTCGAATGGCTCATCAACCACGGCATTCAGGTCTGGAGCGTCAACGAAGGTGAACAGCGAATCGACACGCATGTCGACCGTCTCACCAACTACATCCGCTTTTGGCAGGCAGACGGCGAAAGCCAGAAAACCTCCATGCGTACCAAGGCTGCCCTTGGGCAGATGGTACAGGAAGGCCGCTTCCGTGGCGGTTCCGCCCCTTACGGCTATGACCTGGTACCCAGCGGCACATACAACAAGCGCAAGCATGAGGTCTTCAAACTGGAGATCAATCCCGACGAGGCAAAGGTCGTGCGCATGATGTTCGACCTGTGTGTCGGCTCCGGTTACGGCAGATTCAAAATCGCCAACTTTCTGTCTGAGATGGGCATCAAGACCCGTGACGGGAAGAACTGGCATGAAGCTACCGTCGGTCACATTCTGCATAATATCATGTACACCGGAGTGCTTCGGAGCGGCAGTACACAGTCTAAAGTATTCCCTGATTTGCAGATCATCTCACCGGAGAACTTTGGACTGGCGCAGAAGCTCATGGCCGAGCGCGCCAATGAGTGTAATGCGCTGCGGACCATGCCCCGCAACACCAGGGGGCAGTCCCTGCTATCCGGCAATGTGTTCTGCGGACATTGCGGCGGGCGTCTGACGCTGACCACCAATGGGACAACTCGAATCAACGCTGCCGGCGAAAAGGTTGGCCGCAAGCGCATCCGCTATGTGTGCTACAACAAGACCCGTAAGCGCAGTAACTGCGATGGGCAGACCGGCTACACCATGCACATTCTGGACAAGATGGTCACCGACATTCTCCATCAGGTATTTGATCGGATGCGGTCTGTAGAGGAGAACGAGATCATCTCCCGTACCCACCGCAGTGCTATGGTCAGCCTCAAGAAACGCCTTTCGGACGCCAAAGCGGAATCCGCCAAGGCAACGAAGGAATATGAATCCCTGAAGCTGGAGGTTATCAAAGCCGTACAGGGCGAAAGTGCGTTCCCAATGGACATCCTGTCGGAGTTGGTCAACAATGCCCGCACCAGGATGCTGGATGCCAATGCCCAGCTGACGGAACTCAACGAGGAAGTCGAGAAAAGCAATCAGCGCATCGAAGCCATCAAAGCGGATTACCGCCGCATCATGGAATGGTCCGAGATGTTTGATGGCAGCGACATGGATGTGAAGAAGATGATTGCAGGATACATCATCAAGAGAGTGGATGTGTACTCCGATTACCGCCTGCACATCGAGTTCAACATGAGCTTCGCACAGTTCGAACTGGGGCTGGATTCCCTGGAAACCAACCCAGCATAAATAAGCAAACTGTCAGCGGTGTTGACGGGAGCGACATCACCTGCAATAATAGCGTTGAGGAGGTGTATCCGAGCCTGAACTGGAAGGAAGGATACATGAAGAAAAGAGTATGCTGCTTATACCGTGTTTCGACGACAAAGCAGGTAAATTATGACCCACTGAAACAGGCGGATATCCCAATGCAGAGAAAAGCCTGTCATAAGTTTGCGGAGTCCATGGGCTGGGAAATCGTTCAGGAGGAACAGGAAGCGGGTGTATCAGGATTTAAGGTCAGCGCAGCCGACAGAGAGGCTATCATCAAGCTCAAAGAGGATGCGTTAAAAAACCGATTTGATATACTTCTCGTGTTCATGTTCGACAGACTTGGCCGCAAAGAGGATGAAACACCATTTATTGTGGAGTGGTTCGCCTCCCATGGCATTGCGGTGTGGAGCGTGAAAGAAGGTGAGCAAAGATTTGACCAGCATGTGGACTTTTTAATGAATTACATCCGTTTTTGGCAAGCCAGCGGAGAAAGTAAAAAGACTTCCATTCGGACCAAGACCGCATTGGAGCAGCTTGTTGCCGAAGGACGCTTCCGCGGAGGCATTGCCCCCTATGGCTATAAATTGGAACCCAGTGGAATCCTTAACAAGCGCAAACACGAAGTGATGAAGCTTGTTATTGAGGAGAGTGAAGCCGGCGCGGTTCGCTTGATGTTCCATCTATGTGTCAACTCCGGATATGGAAGATGCCGGATCGCTTCGGCCCTCAATGACAGTGGTCTAAAGAACAGAGACGGACAAAACTGGCATGAGGCGACAGTCGGGCATATTCTCCACAATGTCCTGTATACGGGGATCCTGCGAAGTGGAAGCAGCCGGTCCGATGTGATACCGGAATTGCAGATCGTTGCTCCGGACACCTTCTGCCAGGCACAAACACTGATGCAGGAACGCACAAATGCACATGACGTCACGAGGACACTTCCTCGAAATACCAAGGGACAGGCGCTGCTTTCCGGGAATGTCCGCTGTGGACACTGCGGCGGACGGTTAATTCTGACCAGCAGCGCAGCCGATTATGTCAAGGCGGATGGGAGCCGTGTGAGGAGAAAGCGTACACGCTATATATGCTATAACAAGGTGCGAAAGAGATGCCCTTGCAGCGGGCCGACCGGCTACACGGCGCACATTCTGGATGCAAGGGTAAAAGCATATTTGCGAGAGTTATTTGCGGCGGTAAAGCGCGGCGGGATCTCGGTGGTCACGGACGATAAAAAGAAGCAGCTGGAGAAAAAACAAGCCGAGCTTCTGGAGCTTACACAGCAATTCGAAGAGTCGCAAAGTCAATATGAGCTGTTTAAGAACCGACTCCTCGACTCCATTCGGCAGACCGATTCCACACGCCAGAGCATGCTGACAGAAGTCCTAGATGAAGCATACGAAAGGGTCGTATCTCTACGGAAAGACGTTGGGATCCTGCAAGCGCAGATGGAGGAATTATCAGAGACCGTCACAGAATCGGAGAAATGCGCTGCGCGGATTATGGAATGGGCAAATATCTTCGAGGTCTGCAGCGTTGAGACACAGAAAATGATTGCGGGCTATATGCTCAAATGCGTGACCGTGTTCCGAGACTACCGCGTGGACATCCAAACCAATGACCTCGGCATTGCAATACCGAGGTTGGACACAGAATCAACAGAACAAATTTAATTGGCCATTCAAACAATCTGAGTAGCTGGAGATACCTTAGAAAGATGCCTGTGGGGTGCTTAACCGATAACTCGGGAGAGCGCTTGAATGGCATTCAAGAGGTCAGCGGTTCGATCCCGCTTATCTCCACCAAAAACAATGACTCACACAGACCAAATGTGTGAGTCATTGTTCTATCCATACGAAAACACAAAGAGGACGGACACCTGATTCCCTTCCCCCGGAGAAAAACCAATATAGTTATTGAAGCGGAGATTCGATGATAGAATCTCCGCTTTTTTGTTGTCGTCCCAACAGATAAAAAAGAAATGAGGTTTAACCATTGAAAAAATTTTTTGAAGAACTTTCCCGGCGCCTGAGAGAAGGCGGAGTTGAATCATCCAATGTAGAGGATAGGCGGCTGGAGATTTTCCTCCATGGTCAGCCTGTCCTCTTTGTTTCTCCAGGAAACGATGTGTTCCTTTTTCCTGCCGGAAGCAATAATCCGGAGGCCAGTGAATTGTACCACAGAGTCGCACAGACCGCAGATGAAGTGTACACTTATGTTGAGGCGGTTCAAACTGCGCCCACCCTTCATATCAGCGGTCTGAGCGAAAAATTCCATCTGCTGGCGGATTTTGGCGGCGCAGTGCTGGCTGGCCGGGAGTTGGAAAATGGCAGGGGCTATCAGTTTGTCACTTGGATCTGGGACTATAACAGAACCGGCGTGAGCTACGGACATTATTATGATGAAGATTTTTGCGGGGCCAAGCAGGATTTTGCCGTCCGCTCCGGGCTGATCTCCAAGACCCAGCTTTTCTCACCGGAGGAGCTAACTGAACTCTACCGGGCCACAGACTACCTGCTGGATGAAGGCCCAGAGCTGGAAGATGGACACCTCAAAGCCATGCAGACCGCAAGGACAAAGATCGAATATACTGTCCCAGATCTGGCGGACAGACTGGAGCAGGGACAAGCACAGGAGCCACAAATTGATATGTGACATCAGAAAAAGCGGGAGCCGCATCTGCACACACTGTGCAGCATAAGCGGCTCCCGCTTTTTTGTTTTGAAAGAAGGAGTGTGCCATGACAAGATATTTCGCTCAGAATACCCCTCGAGCTGGTCTGGAGCATATGATGATGAGCGTCCCTGGCTTCCAGAAGCGCGGCGGCGGGATGATGATCCTCAGCCGCTTCTGCTACAAGCCGGAGGATGTGGATTGCCGGTACTGCCTGCATTACCGCCGCCGATCCTGTCAAGTCCGCACCTGTCCGTATATCGCGGAGCGGTTGAAGTCCGGCGCGATTGAGTACCTGGATTTGATTCTGGAATATTTCGGACACATCCCTCATGCCGGCCTGCACAAGAGGATTCAGGCTGTGGAACACTGGAGCGGGCCGGATCAGGCAGTCCTGCACACAGTGTCCGTCCACCTCAGAAGCCGCTTTGCGGACAGGGTATGGGATGATGCGCCTCCTGGCTATCTGGCGGCGCTCTATCTTCTCGCCTCAAAGGAGCGACTCTGGCAACCGGCGCTCTCCGCTCTTTCACACGATTCCATTGATTTCAGCTGCATCGTATCCAAACCCCATGGATTTGCGATACAGGATTACCCCATCTTTTATTCCGCCAGACGGCTGTATGACCTGAAGTCACCCATGGAGGCAGAAGATTTGGCACACCCAAAACTGGTGAGTGATCTGGACTTCCACAATATTATTTACGCAACCATGATTGCCAGATATGGAAAGGCGGTCATGGATGCGAGTAAGGAGGCACCAGAATGGGCTATGTGCTGAAAGCGGTACTGAGCAGCGCTCAGCACCCGGAATATGGGCAGATTACGGTTCCATTCCCTATCCCCGATGAGAAATATGACCGCATGATCGAACTGCTGGAGCCATTGGAAATCGGTGACGCGCTCCGGCAGGATTGCCGGGTGGATGAACTGGACAGCTTCTATACCGTACTGAACAGGCTGGTTGGCTCATTGGTCAATTTTGATGAGCTGGACTATCTGGCCAAACGGCTGGACAGTTTTGATGACGGTGAGGCTGCCCAGTTCCAGGGAATGGCCTGCAAATTGGGCGTCTCAAATATAAAGGATTTCATCAATCTGACCTTTTGCTGCCAGCAGGCCACGGTCATCACAGACTTCTCCGACCTGGACGCCATTGGGCGGCAGCACTACATGACGATGCAGGGTGGGGGCTGCAGAATCGAGGAGCTCGAGCGGCTGGATGGCCGCAAGTTCGCTCTGGACCTGATCCTCAATCATCTTGAAGGAAGGATTACCCCTTATGGCGTGGTCTATGATAACGGGATGAAACTGGAGCAGCTCTATGACGGCCGCCACTTCCCCTGTTACCACTACCAGCCGAATCTGCTGGCGGTAGGGCTTTCCTCCCGGCAGGAGCCGGAAAATACAGATCAAATCACTTGGCTGCTCCTGCCCTGCTCCGAGCAACAGCTCCAGCGTGGAATTGCACGCTCAGGCGTTAACATCCACGATGCCCGCATCTGGTATGAGGACAGTCTGCTTCCATCCGAGGTGGAGGAGGTCCTGGAGGGACAACGGGAGGATCTATTCGCGCTGAATGATATGGCGACGGCCATCGCTGCACTGTCTGATTTGGAACAGAAAAAGTTGACGGCGGTCATGGAGATGGCCAAGCCGGAGTGTGCCGGCGAGATACGCGAACTGGCCAAAAATCTGGAGCTGTTTGAGTTTGCACCCAAAGTCCGCACTCCCGCCGAATATGGCAGATACATGATCCAGGACTCCGGCCATTATGAATATGACCCCAATCTGGAGGAGTTCTATGATTATGAGCGTTACGGCAAACTCCGTATGGAGAAGGAAACAGGAGCCTTCACGGAGAAAGGATATGTGGCCTACTGTGGCACATTGACATTGGGGGAGCTGATGGCCGGCGGTCCGGCAGAGCAGCACCAGCGGGAACAGGAATTTCAGATGGGAGGAATGTAACGATGATTCTGTTGACTCTGAGCCGGGGAAAAGGAGAAGAAACTGTCCGTCTGCAACTGCCCGCCAGTCCCGCTGAGATTGGGGAGGCATTTGCCTCCCTGGACAGAATCAGCCTCGATACCACAGCCACCGCCATCCTGGATGTGAGCAGCAATGTACCGGTCCTTTACCGATGCCTGTACGATGTGGATGTAGAAGATTCGGAGCAGTTTCAAAAACTACAAAAACTGGCGGAACGCACAGAGGCACTTTCTCCGGCGAAAGCCGCCATCTTTTCCGGGGCATTGGATGCGGAGTGTGTCTGGAACTTGGAGGGGGCCCTTACTGTGGCGGACAGGCTGGATGAGTATATGCTCGTCAACAATGTGTCGTCTGATTCAGAATTGGGCATCTACCTTGTGAACAAAGGGATCACACCATTTCCGGATCGCTTCAAGCCCTATATCAATTATGCCCGTGTGGGGGCTGAATACCGGGAAAAGCATGGAGGAGAATATTCCAGCGGCAATTATGTGCAGAAAAAGACACCTGAACTTTTGGAGAACGAGAGATTGGACGGCGTTTTCCGGATATGGATGGAAAACCCCTGCCCTGTTCGTGTACAGAGCGAAACAGCGCAGATCACTCTGCCTGCGACCTTTGAGCAATTGGAGAGCGCCAGACAACTTCTGGGAGTGGACAGCCTCAATATGGCGAAACTCACTCGGGTGGAGGCCCTGCGGCCTTATCTGGGGGAATATCTTCCTCTCCAGGGGATGGATCTGAGACTGGAGCAATTGGACGAGTTGGCGGAAAATATCCGGATAATGGATCAGGAGGATGGCGCATTGCTGAAATACCTCTCTGTCCTTGAGGTGGAACAGCCGGCAACGCTCCAGGAGGCTTTGAGGTTTTCCATCGAACTGGATGACTACGAGCGTGTACCGGACGATCCGGAGGAATATGGCAAGCAGGTGTTGGAGCGGATCGGGGCGGACGAGGAGCTGATCTCTACCCTCGATGGCTTTACGGATTTCGAAGCAATGGGCAACTTTTATATGCGGGAGGATGGTGTGAGAAGGACCGAATTTGGCCTGCTCCGAAAGCTCAGTGATCCGTTCCCTGAAGTACAAGATGGGTTGCAGATGCATTAATCCCTGTACGCAGATACAAGATACGCTGTGGAACCAGCACGAGTGGGAAAACACTGTGAATATGGGAGGGATTAAATGAGCATTAACATCTGGACAGACTCCATGCAACACGCAGCGTTGCTTGGAAAACCTGTGCTGTTCACCAACTGGCTGATTCAGCGGGATATCATTCCTGATGGGTGGTACTGCTATGACCTGCGGGGGACACATAAATCTCCCAGCACCCGAACCACTCTGGTGGATCATGCCGCTGTCTATCATGCAGGAACCGTACTTTCTCCAATCCCTTTAAAGCATGAAGGTACTGCTTCGCGCCGGGTCAACGGCACATTTTATCTGCTGGGAGAAGAAATGACGCTGGAGCAGTTTTGCGAGGAGCATGATCTGGCCTACCCCCAGGATAATCGTGAGTTTGTACTGCGCCCCGCCTCCCTGGATGAGGTGGGGCTGTTCTATTCCGAAGAAAAGCTGGACGAGGCACTGGGTACTGTAGGCCACCTCCGCATGGATTTCGGCCATGGTGAGAAGGAGTTCTGGCACACCTGGTGGCCCCATAACGAGGATAGGTTCAACACCCCGGAGTTCAAAGAGGTGCTGCAGCGATTTGTGGACGACCTGCGTCAGACTGGACTCCTGAAGAATCTGGGGGCCATGGACGCCTACTGCTGGCAGCATGGCGGCTCCATCACAGAGGACCGCAGGAGTTATGGCTATATTGCGGAAACAGAAAATTACCGTTTCTGTCTACGCTGTACTCCCTTTCCCGGCGAGTATCAGGGGTACTGTTTATGTGCTTGAGCACATAACAGGTAATATGTGACGAGTTTGTCACGAGGGCGGTGGTAGGCGGAATGACTTGAAATAAGGGATTTTTTCATAAAAACACCTCACATAATATTTATTTTTTCTTTCTCAAATAATCCGGGATCGCATCGTGGGAGATTTCATTCAAATCCACATTCAACACCTTGGGTATACTTCTGTTGCGGAGGACACTATTCAGCATGGATTGACTTACTGTGGCGTATATTTCTGTCGTTTGGACAGAGACATGTCCTAAAAAGTCGCGAATGTAAACTAATTCTGTGCCAGCCTCCAGCAAATGAACTGCTTTGCTATGTCTAAAACTGTGCGGTGAATACGAAGATTCATTGAATAAATCCGGGCGTATGTTCTTTGCTCTGGAAATGTATTTGCAAATAACGTTTCGGATACAGGCTGGGGTAATTGGTTCGCCGCGCTGATTTAAAAATAAAGGAGCATCTTTTTCTGCAGTTCCGAATTTGCGCTCAGCAATGAACTGCTGAAGAATCCTTGTGGGCCGGCTCATAAGAGGTACAACACGGCTTTTGCCGCCTTTACCGTGCAAAAGCACACTTGCGGGATTGCTAAATCGAATGTCTCCAACTCGTATGCCGCATAACTCCTGTGCCCTGGCTCCACTGTCGTATAAAAGACTCAGCAGTACGATGTCCCGTCGTTCCAGAGGTTTTCTGGGGTCTGGCATTTGCAGCAGGACTCTCAATTCCTCCACGGAAAAGTATGAAAAAATATGGCGAGGAGTCTTTTTCGGAGGAATACTTGCTATATTGGAGCAAATCTTTAATGCGGAGATACTGCGCTGAGAAGCATATTTGAAAAAAGCGGAAATAGCCGAAAGCCTTTGGTTTCGGGTTGAGGGACTGCAGTTACGGTGGGTTTCCAACCAATTCAAGAAGGATAAGATCACCTTGTCGGAAAAGTGTTTGTAGTCCAGCAAGTATGGTTTTATGTGCTGCTGTTCCGCCATATACTCCAGCAGAAGGCGGAAAGTATCTTGGTACGAGGCAATCGTGTTAGGGCTATAGTTGCGAACATTAGGAAGATACTCATCAAAATACGTCCCAAGGTGTTGAGAAAATGACGTTGTTTTCATGGTAGTACCTCCGGGAATATGTCACCCGTATCTTTTTCCGCACAATCCACTATGTGTTCGTAACATTCGGGCGTGAGGCGAAGATACAATTCCGTTCCATAAATATCTGTATGCCCCATATAAGTTGAAAGAATTGGTACGGAATAGAAACGATCTATTCCTCGTTTGCTCTGTAACTGTAATGTGTGTACCGCAAATGTATGCCGAAGACAGTGGACACAGACACCCCTCAACTGTTTAGGGTACGGATGACGGTCAATACCGGCAATTTCAAGAGCCCTCCTTAACCAAATATAGGGGGTAAGAGTTGAAAGAGGTTGTTTTTTGTGATTATAAAAAAAGAAATCCTCGGAATTAGGAAATGGATGCGCAATACTATGATATGTACGGCAAACATCAATCAGCGAGTTACTCATGGGAACCAACCGGTCTTTGTTTCCTTTGGCAGCCCTGATTAAAAGAGTTCCCTCTGTCCAGTCAATATCTTTATTTTGGAGAGAAACTGCTTCGCCAACCCTCAAACCGCAACCATAAAGCATCCTAACCATAACCGGGAGCCAAACTTCTGCTTTTGTCAAACTGCGTCTCGCGGGAATATTGTCGCATGCCTCAAATAATCGTTTCATTTCCTCGGATGTGAAAACATACGGAGTATAGTTGCGTTTTATTTGTAAAGGTGGTGGGATATACGCTTTATAACCCAATCCGGTGAGGTAGTGTGCAAATTGCCGGTAAACACTGACATAATGCGCTTTTGTGTTTCCACCAACATTCAAAGAATTAATCCATGCATCTACGATAATTCCATCCAGTTTCTTTTTCACCATTCCACTTTGTATCAAATAGTCATCCAGACTTTTTAATACGCGTCGTTCCTCAAGACCGTTGCTGCCGCCAGAAATTCTATATTGCAGAAAACCATTAAACTCTGCTGCAAAGTAGCTGGTATATTCAAAAGTTTTTTTCTTACGCATGTCCAGACTCCTTTATAAGCCGTTCAAAGTTTCCAGAAGGTGGAGGCACTTCCAATGCGCAATCTCTCAAACGGGAGATATCGATTTTGGTATAGTACTTAGTTGCGTTAGGGCTGCTATGCCCCAGTGCTTTCTGAATAACAGGATAGTGAATGCCTTCTTTTAAAAGTGAACTGGCAAGGCTGGAGCGCAAGGTATGTGCGCCTTTCTTTTTCCCATCTGTATTGATCCCATTCTCCTTTAAGAGTTTCCGCAACTCGTAATCCAGCGTCGAGTTGCGCAGAGGATAATACGGAGCTTTATGACGCAAAAAGATAAAAGAAAGGTCACTTTGAGGGCGGGCTGCAATGTACCGATTTATTGCGTCTTCAATTTCTGGTAAGAGCGGCAGTACGAGTGGGATGCCAGTCTTCATCTGGACAATGGAGATTGTCTTCTTGACCCAATCTATATCAGAGAACTTCAATTCGCAGGCATCAGTGTTCCTCAGTCCCAGCCTGGCGCAAATAAGTAATACTGCATATGTACGTTTGCCACTCTGCGTAGTACGGTCGATAGATGCCAAACAGGTTTCAATATCATCTGTACTGTAAACGGTAGGTACGCCTCTATGACGTCGAATTTTTGGAACAAAACAACTCAGATTAGTGGGCATCCACCCATTTTCCGCAGCAAAGCTAAGGAACTCGCGGATTGTACTGCGAAAGTGGTTCTGGTCTGTGGACGCTTCAAACGCAGCAGCTATATGATTAATACTGATATCCTCCAACTTTTTCGCGTTTTGTGTCTCAATAAATGAGAGAAACAGTGACAATATACGCAGCCGAGTCCTAACATCATATGTGTTCTTTAGCCGCCGTTTAAGCCGTTCCTCAAAGAACGGAATTACCCAGTCAAAGCAAGACGATTTCAAGTGATAGCCGTTTTCCAAATGCCTCAAACGGATATCTTGACCTTTGGCAATATCGTCCAGTTTATTCAGCGCAATCCTATACTGCTCCATGAAACGAGGTCCTCGGTAGGCTGATAGTTTTTCCTTTTCCTCTAAAAAAGATCTCGCCAGAACTTTTGAATAGCTGTTTTCGCCTTGTGTTAGGGCATACTCGTAAAATTGTGAGTATGCCCTTTCATGCCGTTCGATGGTATTTTTTGCATTGCCCCGTCTTTTCATTTCAGACAGTACGGCATCAACCATTGATTCTAATGAGCAAGCTTGCTTCATACTGCATCACTCCTTTGAAAATTTTACTGTATCAGCGACTATTTTCATTATCCCAAGGTGTGCGCAGACAGACAAGCGCAAAATATTATGTGAGGTGTTTTTATGAAAAAATCCCTTATTTCAAGTCATTTCGCCCACCACCGCCCTCGTGACAAACTCGTCACATATTATCTGTTATGTGCTTGAGCACATAACAGATAACCATTGTAATCTCCAGGGGACGGGTTGCACCGCAGACAGTAGCGGTAATGCTCCGTTTCCACGATGTAGCCGTAGTTTTGTGTCCAGCCGCCGCTGATTTTGCCACCGCGGGCATAACAGAAACGCTCCATAGCGAAGCGGCTTTTCAGCACACTCTCCCGCAGCGTGTCCACGACCTCTTGCAGCTCTGCTTTGAACACAGGGCTGTTCAGTTCCTCCGGGCCACGGGGCCACCATGTATGCCAGAACTCGTTGCCGCTGCGGCCGAAGTCCATGCGGATATGTCCAACGGTACCCAGCCGCTTATCTTCTTCGGGGTGCGGGGTATAAAATAAGCCCGCCTCCTCCGGGCGGG
>ERZ827043.2142-NODE-2142-length-17640-cov-10.180893_pt1 | contig 17640 bp, 12 predicted proteins | sample MGYA00519923_ERZ827043 | MGnify/ENA primary metagenome ERZ827043 (study PRJEB31778, sample SAMEA3449251) | human gut metagenome | biome: human gut; feature: human-associated habitat; material: faeces | place: United Kingdom | collected 2010/2012 ...
CTCTTTGGCCGCAGACGGGGATGATCCACTTCTTAAATTTTCTGAAAGGCTGCGCCTGCAAACTTGCAAAGCGCGGCCCTTCGTGTTATATTTTAAGCAGTAACCCATTTCTTTGTCTGATTTTTGATCTGTCATTTGAAAGGAGCTATTGTCATGAAAAAATTTCTTGCCCTGCTGCTGGCGTTAACGCTGGCACTCTCCCTCGCCGTCCCCGCCTACGCTGCGGACACGGCGGAAGACGAGGACTTCGACTGGGCGGCCTTGGAAGCCGAGCTTGCCAAGGCCGAGGCCGAGCAGCGTGCCGCGGCGCTCAAGGAGCTCGGCGCTGCCGCCGGTCAGATCAACATTCTCCTGAACGACAAATGCGTTGCCTTCCCCGACGCGGTGCCTGTGCTCAAGGGCGGCCGCACCATGGTGCCCATGCGCGCCGCAGTCGAGGCCATGGGTGCAGTCGTCGATTATGACGCCGCCACGCGCACCGCAAGCGTCAAGATGGGTGACGTGAGCTTCACTCACGTCATCGGCACGGACGTCATCACGCTCTCCGATGGTTCGACCGTCAAGATGGACATCGTTTCCTACATCGACAAGGGCCGCACCATGGTGCCGCTGCGCTTTTTCTCGCAGGTGCTCGGCTACGACGTGTTCTGGGACAATGACTACAAGCTCGCCTTCCTGATGGGCGAGGATACCTGGGCGGCGGCTGTCGACAAGGATCTCACCATCCTCAACAGCCTTCTTGCTCAGCAGAGCAAGAGCGCCGATCTCTCCAAGACGCAGAAGAGCACGCTGACCGCCAAGGGCGCCGTCAAGGTCGTCGACAGCATCAACGGCGACAAGAGCTATCCCTACTCCGGCAGCATGACCGTGCTCGCCGGCAAGGATGCGGCCAACCTGACGATGAGCCTTGACCTCTCCTCCATGCTTGAGCTTTTAGAGTCTCTCGTCGAGGACTCTATCCCCGCCGAGTACCGCGCACAGCTTGCCAAGTTCAGCGCCGAGGCCATCTTCTCCGACAAGGCCTATATCAAGAGCCCGCTTCTCGACGCGATGAGCGAAAGCAAGAGCGGCACGTGGTACGCCCTCGGCGAGCTGAACTATTCTGAGCTCTATCAGCAGGCCATTTCCGCCGCGTCTGCGTCTGCGTCTGCCACAACCTTCGGTCACCTGCTCTATGCCATGATGCAGCAGGGCGACGCCAACCACTTCTTTGCTTCCTGGGAAGGCTGCACCGCCGCCGCACAGCTCATCAAGCTGATGTACGCCGACAGCACGTTTGTCAAGTCCGGCAGCGGATATCAGTGGCACTTCGGCCTTGCCGAGCTCGCCAAGCTGATGAACAGCATGGACAGCGAGACGAACTACACCGCCGACTCGCTCAAGAAAGACGGCCTGACCGATTTCGCGCTCGACATGACCGTACAGGGCGCGTCCGCGACGCTCGTGTGCAAGATGGCGATGGCCGATGAGTCCGGTGCGCTCGCAACGCTCAATATGACCGTCAAGTCGAGCGGCAATCAGGCGTCCGCCAAGGGCAGCGTGCAGGTGCGCAACCTCTGCGAGGTGACGTTTGACCTCGCTTCCACCGCGCAGACGACGAGCGAGAACGTTAAGACCGCGCCTGCCGCGGGCGCAAACATCGTCGACCTCGGCGCGGAAACGCTCCCGATAGCCGGTTGATAGAGGCCGAAGTCGAGGAGCTGGTGCGCCGTCTCATAAACGATTTGCCCGAACGCTGCCGCACGGTGTTCCTGCTCAACCGGCAGGAGGGGCTGTCGTCGCGCGAGATCGCCGAGGCGCTGTCGCTCTCCGAGAGCACGGTGCGGGTCCAGATCAAGATCGCCGTCGACAGGATCGTGGCCGGCCTACGCACGCATTATCCCGACCTGAAGCTGGTTTCCCTGCTGCTGTTCCTCTTCACGGCGCGTTTCTGACGCCTGCCGGAATGAAAAAAATGAAAAAAAGCCGCGGTTCCCTTAAACGGAACCGCGGCTTTCGCACTCTATATGTGTATACGACCAAAAAGGAGAAATCATGCAATATCAGCATACGAAGAGGGAGCCGGAGATGGCGGAACTGATCGAAGGTTCGGAGCGCGACCGCCGCAGGCTGGCGGAGCTGCTGGACGGCATCCGGGTGGGACCCGGAGTCGACGCCATGGCCGACGGAATGCGGGAGGCGGTGTGGGCCGACGTGCGCTCGCGCATCCGCCGCCGGGGAATCCGGATGCGGATCGTCCGCTACGCCGCGGCTGCGGCCGTGATGGCGGGCGTCGTCTGCGGCAGCTGGTTCATGGGCGGACGCCGGACCGAAAGCCGTCTGGTCGCCGCGGCGCAGCCGGTGAGCGTCTCGACGCCTCTGGGCGTGAAGTCCGACGTGGTGCTGCCCGACGGTTCGCGGGTGCGGCTCAACGGCGGCACGCGCATCGTCTATCCCGCGCTGTTCGGCGACGAACGCCGCGTGGAGGTCGACGGCGAGGCCTATTTCGAGGTCGAGCACGACGCCCGCAGGCCCTTCGTCGTCGTCACGGGACAGGTCGTCTCGACGGTGCTCGGAACGACTTTCAACGTGCACGCCTATTCCGAGGACGAGAATTACCAGATCACGCTGGCGACGGGCAGCCTGCTGGTGGACGGCGGTCCCGAGTCGCGGAGCGTGCGGCTGCGTCCCGGCGAGCAGGGATTCTTCGAGAGGACCTCCGGGCTGCTGTCGCTGCGCAGGGTGAACGTCGAGCAGGTGCTCTCGTGGCAGGAGGACAGGCTCTACTTCCGGGCCGAACCCCTGGCGTCGATCGCCCGGAGCCTCGAAAGGCAGTTCAACGTCGACATCACGATCCCCGACGAACGGCTGCGCAGGATCTGTTTCACGGGTGAGTTCGTCGACGGCGAGAACATCCACGAAATCATGCGGATCATCTCGGCCGACAGCCGTATCCTCTGCCGCAGCCGCAAGAACCATTTCGAGCTTTACAGAAACCGATAGAGATTCACGATTTTTTTCACTACAACCTAAATTTCAATCCTTATGAGTAACAATTCTACCAGCAGAAGGTCCTTCCGGGACCTTTTCGGCCAGCGGATGCTGTGCAGACTGAGCGGATTGCTGACCCTGTGTTGGTTCACGGTGGCGGCCCAGGCTCTTTACGCGCAGAATCCCGTGATTTCGTTGACGCTGAAGAACGCCACCGTGCGCGAGGTGATCGAAGCGGTCAAGACGCAGAGCGGCTACTCGTTCTGGTATCGGGAGAGCGAGATCGACCTCCGGAAGCGCGTTTCGGTCGAGGCGCACGATCAGAACGTCCTGAAACTGCTCGACGGCGTGCTCGCCGACCAGGGAATTCTGGCCAAACTCGAAGGCCGCCACATCGTGCTTTACAAATCCGACCCGGCAGGCCGGGGCCGGGAATACCAGCTGAAGGGCCGCGTCGAGACCGAGGCCGGCGATCCGATCGTGGGGGCGAACGTGCTGGTCGAGGGCACGACGAACGGCATGGTGACCAATTCGAAGGGCGAATTCGCCCTGAACGTGACTGCGGGCGCGCGGCTCAGCGTGTCGTTCATCGGTTACGACGCGGCGCAGGTCGAAGTGGGCAACCGGACGCATCTGACCGTGGTGCTGAAGGAGAATAACCAGCTCCTCGACGACGTGGTGGTGATCGGATACGGCGTGCAGAAGAAGGTCAACCTGACCGGCTCGGTCGCCGTGCGCCAGATGTCGGAGATCGAGAACCAGCCCATGACGCACGCCTCGCAGGCGCTCTATTCGATGCCCGGCGTCTACATCAACCAGGCTTCGTCGAAGCCCGGCAGCGACGGCGCGACGATCCGCATACGCGGCGTCGGCACGATGAGCAGTTCCAGCCCCATGGTGCTGGTCGACGGCATGGAGTATTCGCTCAACGAGCTGAATCCCGGCGACATCGAGACGATCTCGGTGCTGAAGGACGCTTCGGCCTCGATCTACGGTTCCAAGGCCGCCAACGGCGTCATCCTCATCACCACGAAGCAGGCCAAGAAGGGCGCACCGGTGGTGAAGTTGAGCGCCAACTTCGGCATTCAGTCGGCGACCTACGTGCCCGACGTGGTGACCGACCCGATTCAGTATATGAACATGCGCAACCAGGCCGAACTGAACGAAGGCAAGCTGACGGTGACCTACAACCGCGACGACATCCTCGAATACGAGGAGGGCATGAAGCACGACAAGTACATCTATCCCGCCTCCGACTGGTACGACCTCTGCTACCAGAACGGTTTTCTCCAGCAGTACAACGCCCGCGTTTCGGGCGGCACGGACAAGATCTCCTACTCGCTGGGCGGCGGTTACATGAACCAGCGCGGCATCATGGTCGCCAACGACGACGCGGAACGCTTCTCGTGGGACATGAAGATCAACGCGCAGGTGACCAAGCGCCTGAAGGTGGGCGTCAGCCTGCTGGGCAACCTGCGCTACAACACCGACCCGATCTACGGCGTATCGACGACGGTCAACGTCATCAACCGCGCCCTGCCGATCTTCGGCACGCAGCTGCCCGACGGCAAGTGGCTCTCGACGTGGCTCTCGACCCCCGGGCGCAACAACCCCGAGAATCCGCTCATGGAGCTGCACGAGGGCAACACCAAACGTCAGCTTCACCGCATTCTGGGGCGCATCAACATCGGCTACGACCTGCCGTGGGGCATCAAGTACAACGCCAACCTGGGCTACGTGAAGGTCGACCACTATTCGAAGGACTTCAAGCACGCGATGTACACCTACAATCCCAAAACCCTCGAGCGGAAGAACTTCAGCGCCTACGTCTCGGCCAAGGACTGGGACAACAACGCGATCAACTACACCTTCTACAACACCCTTTCGTGGGGCAAGAGCTTCGGCGGCAACCACAACTTCAACGTGATGGTCGGCACGGAGTACAAGCGTTACGACGGCAAGAACTTCCAGGCCAAGAAACGCGACTACTTCAACAACCAGCTCACCGCCCTGTCGGTCGGCTCCACGATGGAGGATATTTCGGGCGGATCGTCGCTCGAACTGCTCTTCTCCTACTTCGGGCGAATCACCTACGACTACAAGGAGAAATACCTGATCGACGTGACGGCGCGTTACGACGGTTCGTCGAAATTCGCCAAGGGCAACCGATGGGCCTTCTTCCCCGCCGTGTCGGTCGGATGGCGCATCGACAAGGAGAATTTCATGCAGAACGTCCGGGCGGTCGACGTGCTCAAGCTCCGCGGCTCGGTCGGCGAGATGGGCAACCAGGCCATCGGCAACTACGAGTACCTGATGGCCGTGCTGGCGAACAAGAGCTACAATTACAGCTTCGGCGACGTGCTGTCGGGCGGCGCGGCGATCAAGGATTTCGTCGACGAGAACATCTCGTGGGAGACCACCCGCACCTACAACCTCGGACTGGATTTCGAGGCCTTCGACCACCGCCTGCTGTTCAGCGTCGACCTCTATAAGAAACGCACCGAAGGCATCCTGCGCGACGTGAAGATTCCGGCGCAGATCGGCAACCTGAACGGCCCGAAGCAGAACATCGGCGTGGTGGCCAACGACGGCGTCGAGCTGAACCTCCAGTGGCGGAGCGCGGTCAAGAATTTCCATTACAGCCTCGGCGGCAACTTCTGCTACAACAAGAACATCGTCGTCGACCTCGACGGGCAGGAGTACATCAAGACCTTCAACATCATCCGCGAGGGCGAACCCATCGACGCGTGGTATCTCTACCAGGCCGACGGCTTCTACAACAGTTACGAGGAGATCGCCAATTCGGTGACCGTCGGCAGCGGCGTGAAGCCCGGGTACATCCGCTACAAGAATCTCAACAACGACGACAAGATCGACAACGACGACCGCGCCGTCTGCGGCAACCTCACGCCGAGCATCACCTACGCCTTCAACTTCTCGCTGGGATGGAAGGGACTCGAACTTTCGGCGCAGTTCCAGGGCGTCGCCGACGTGAAGACCTATCTTTCGGGCAACCTCGCAGCCCCGTTCTGGAACGGAGCGGGCGTGCTGAAGGAGTGGGCGACCGACGCGTGGACCCCCGAGAACCACAACTCCCGCCTGCCGATCCTCCACACCGCCACGGGCGCGCCCGAGATGCACGACTACAAGAACACGCAGTGGCTCTACGATGCGTCGTACCTGCGCTGCAAGCAGCTGCAACTCTCGTACACCCTCCCCAAGAGGTGGATTTCGAAGCTCGGAATGAGCCAGTGCCAGATCTTCGTCAACGGCGAGAACCTCTTCACGATCTCCCCGCTGAAGATGTTCGACCCCGAGATCGACCTTTCGTCGACCAACCTGATGCAGTATCCTTCGCTGCGGACGATCAACTTCGGCTTCAACATTACTTTCTAATCGCTTCAAATACGGAAAAACATGAAAAAAACAGTAATCGGATTGATGCTTTGCGGTGCGGCGGCGCTGGCCTCCTGCAACCTCGACACCATTCCCACCGACAAATATACGGTCGAGACGTTCTGGGAAACCGAAGAAGGAACCGAGGCCGCCATGACCGGCTGTTACAACATACTGACCAACAGCGCGCTGTTCGGAGACTCGGCGCCGCTGCTCGAAGAGACCTGCACGCCCAACGCCTATAATTACAACAACGCGGGCGGATACAACGTCATCGCCCAGGGGACCCACACGGCCAACAGCTCGGGCATCATCGCCAACCGCTGGAAAAAGTGCTACGAGGGCATCGGACGCTGCAACACCCATCTCAACCGCCTGCCTGCCGCCGCCGTGGCCGACGACCGCAGGGTGCAGATGGAGGGCGAGGCCAAGTTCCTCCGCGCGCTCTATTACTACATGCTGGTGACCTATTACAACGGCGTGCCGCTGATCCTCGAAGAGCCTGTCTATGCGCACGGTTCGCTGCCCCGCGCCTCGCGCGAGGAGGTGGTGCGGGCGATTCTCGACGACCTGAACGACATCATCGACCGCGAACTGCTCGACTGGCAGTGGACCAAAGCCGCCGACCAGGGGCGCGCCACGCGCGGCGCGGCGATGGCCCTCAAGGCCCGTCTGCTGCTTTTCGAGGCCAGCAAGCTGGTCAACCCCTCGAACGACGCCGCGAAATGGCAGGCTGCGGCCGATGCGGCCAAAGCCGTGATCGAAAAGGAGGCCCAGGCGGGCTACGACCTGTTCGGCGACTACCGGAAACTCTTCCTGCCGGCGAACGAGCACAGCTGCGAGTGCGTCTTCAACATCGAATTTTCGAAGACCAAGAACACGGCCGTCAATTCGTTCAACGTTTACAGCGTCCAGTACCGCAACAACGCACCGCTGCTCGATCTGGTGATGGACTACCGGACGACGACCGACGGTGCGGCCACGATGGGCAAGTACGACAACCTCGACCCGCGTTTCGCGGCGACGAATTTCTATCCCGGGAGCACGTTCCTCGGCAAGGCCAACTGCCCGGCCGGGGAGGTGTGCCAGTTCACGGGCTTCGCACACAGGAAACTCACGATCTACGACGCGCAGAAGCGCGATTCGGACGACAGCAACGGCGAGACCAACTACATGTTCATCCGCTACGCCGACGTGCTGCTGATGTTCGCCGAGGCGCAGAACGAGGTCGACGCCACGCCCTCCGATGCCGTTTACGACGCCGTGAACCGCGTGCGCGGCCGCGTCGGCATGCCCACCTATGCCTACGGTTCGAAGAACCAGTCCGAGATGCGCGAGATCATCCGCCACGAGCGCCGCGTCGAATTCGCCGGCGAGGGGCTTTATTACAACGACATCCGCCGCTGGATGACCGCCGAGCTGGTGATGAACGCCGTGATTCAGGACTATGCGGGCACGGACATCGCCGTCCGGGCGTTCGACCCCGACCGCGACTACTGGTGGCCCGTTCCGGCGGACCAGATCCTGCTGAACAAGAAACTCGAACAGAATCCCAATTATTAATCCGACAACCGCTAACTGGCAATTATGAAAAAATATCTGTGGATACTGGCCGCCGCATTCCTCCTTCAGGCTTGCAGCAAAGACGAGGAGGAGGGACCTTACGTTCCCTGGCGGCCGGGCGACGACAAGGAGGAGACGATCGACCTGGACAAGGCCACGAAGGTGATGATTCTGACCGAGCAGGCCAAGAACCGGATCGTGATGATCGACCAGCCGACGGGAAAGGTCGCCTGGGAGTGGACGGCCGCCGACAGCGGGCTTTCGGCTGCGGAACAGGCGTGGTTCGATCTGCCCGACGAGGCCAAACCGGTCTACAACCGTACGTGCGTGCTCGTCACGGCTTCGGGCGGCGGCGTGGCGCTGATCCGCATTGCGGACAAGAAGGCGATGTTCTACGCCAAGCCGGGCGGAAACCCCCACTCGGCCGAGGTGCTGCCCGACGGGAATGTCGTCGTGGCGTCGAGCACGGGCAACCTGTTGAGCGTCTACGTATACAATGGCGCCGACAGCTACGTTTCCAGACCCGCCTTCACCATGCCGGTCCATTCGGCCCACAACGTGGTCTGGGACCGGAAGCGCGGCTGCCTCTGGACGGCGACGGGCGCCCAGCTGCTCAAGCTCGCCTACAACGGGAAGCGTACGGCTCCGGAACTGACGCAGGTGCGCTCTTACGATATGGCGGCGGGGAATACCGATGCCCACGACCTGGCGCCCGTCTGCGGGGAGGATGCGATGTATGTATCGACGAATCAGCATGTCTACAAGTTCGACTGTGCGGCGGAGAAGTTCCTCGACGTGGAGATCTTCCAGCAGAACACCATCAAGAGCATTTCGACGGGGCCGGAGGGGTATTCCACGATCGTCATGCGCCCCACGTCGGGCGGGAGCAACTGGTGGTCGGCCGAGGTGTGCGACATGAAGGGCAACCGGCTGTTCAACCGCGCGGGCTACCAGATTTACAAGGCCCGCTGGTATGTGGAGAATCCGTTCGGGTATCCCGAGGTTCACACTTTGTAAAACTTAAAATGCAAAAACGATGAAAAACATCCGAAAATACATGATGGCCGCGGCATGCATGATCGCCGCTGCGGCGCTGGTCGCCTGCACCGAGGCCGTGAAACGCGACACCGAGGAGGAGATCCAGGAGATGACCGTTCCCAAGAAACCCGGGCCGATCACGAAGGTGCCGGCAACGCTCACCTGCAACGGCGGCGAAGAGTTCACCTTCTCGGTTTCGAAGGTTCAGTGGGCCGAGACCTACGAATGGACGATCGCCGAGCAGGAGAAGTCGAAAATCTCGATCATCGACGGTCAGGGAACCAACGTCATCACCGTCAGGGTGGTCAACGACGACGTGGTGATTCCCGCCCAGTCGGTGTCGGTGGTGGCCAAAAACGAACTGGGCGCGAGCAAGGTGCGCGAGTATTTCGCGGCGATCACCGTGTCGGTCCCCATCGAGCTGCCGGGCTATACGATCAAGAAGTACGGCAAACGCTGGTGGATGACCGAGAACTGCCACGAAGCGGGCGAGGACGGCAACCTGGGCGTTGCGCCCGACCTGACGGCTTTCTCGGTTGCGGGGTTGGAGGCGTCGCATTTGCAGCGGTTGAACGACGCAAAGGGCCGTTACTACACCTGGTATGAGGCGATGACCGGCATATCGGGCTGTACGGCGGAGCAGTGTCCCTATGTGCAGAATTACGAAGGGGTGGACGACGTGGGCAACGCCTTCAAACTCGACGGTACGGAGGAGGGCGAGTTCGGCGTCCAGATACGCGGCTGCTGTCCCGAAGGCTGGCACGTGGCCAACGCCAACGACTGGTGGGACATGCTGATGGCTATCAAAAGCGAGTATGCCATTCCCGACGATTTCGCGCAGGGCGGATACACCTTCTCCGGCGGCCACGACGGGAAACCCGAGAATGCCATTACGAAGGCCGGATTCTACAAGTCGGGCTGCACGGTCAAGAATACGGGCAACGTCGGCGCATGGCTGCGCGGCGGCAACGGCCGTATCGTTGACGGCGGTATTTGGAATCAGGCGAATATGACGCTCACGGACGCCGGGGAACCCCTCCTGCAATTCGTCGACGGGGCCGAAAGCATCGGTTTCGGCTGGTATCCGCTGGGCTATCAGAAGGCCGACGGCAGTTTCAACAGCGGCGCGCTGGGCAAATGGGGCTACGTGTGGTTCATCGGGCAGACCAACGCCTCGACGGCCCGTTCGCTGGTCATCAGCGGTACGAGTCTGAACCTTCAGACCAAGACCAATCAGGAGGCGGCCAAGGATATTTATCTGAACGTCCGCTGCGTGAAAAACTACACCAAATAACCGGAAGCGATGAAAAAAAGAATTCTGTTTACGGCAGCGGCGCTGGTGTGCGCCGCCAACCTGACGGCCCAGTGTCTCGGCGTCGGAAGCTCGACCAGCAGCATGAGCCCCGAGGAGATGGCCGCCGCCGCGAAGGCCGGCGTGGAGTATGTCGAAATCGGCATCAGCGGCCGCGGGACCGTGGCTGAAATCCGCGAGAAGGCGCTGCACGCCAAACGCATGGCCGACGAGGCCGGTCTGAAGGTCTGGTCGTGCCACCTCCCGTTCTCCCGCAAGCTGGACATCTCGGTGCTGAACGACAGCGCCCGCATGGCCAACCTCGAATTCCTGACCGAAATGATCGCGATCTGCGGCGAAGTGGGACCGGAGAAACTGGTGCTGCATCCCAGTTCCGAACCGATTGCGGACGGGGAGCGCGAGCAGCGTATCCGGAACAGCATCGCTTCGATCGGCATATTGCGCAGGGAGGCGGCGCGGATCGGCGCGCAGCTGTGCATCGAGGATCTGCCCCGCACGTGCCTCGGGCGGAACTCGGCCGAGCTGCTGCGCATCATCGCCCCTTATCCCGAGGTGAAAATCTGTTTCGACACGAACCACCTGCTTTCGGAGGACCTGCTGCACTTCGTCGAGGCGTGCGGCGACCGGATTGCGACCGTCCATGTCTCGGATTACGACATGGTCGATGAGCGTCACTGGCTTCCGGGCAAGGGTCGGATCGACTGGTCCGCGCTGTACGGGGCGCTGATGAAGGCCGGTTACAAGGGCGTCTTCATGTACGAACTGAAACGCGGCGAGGGATCGTTCGGCGAAATGGTCGCCATCTACGAAAAGCTGGCCTCCGACGCGGCGAAGCTGGAATAACGCCGCTCCCGAAGAGTGCGAAAAAAGAGGTTACGGCAATTCGTAACCTCTTTTTCTGTGGGCCCAGAGGGGCATGATCCCACGACCTTCGGATTATGAGTCCGCTGCTCTGACCAACTGAGCTATGGGCTAAATGTGCGTCAGAGTGCGTCGTGGGGCACATTTTCATTGCAGAAAACTCCTTTCGATATTTGCGGTTTACACAGCGGTTTACACAAGTTGCAAGGTTAATAATAATTAGTTAAAGTTATGAAAAAAGACGGAAATTGGGCGGAAAATCGGCGAAAAATTTTCCCCTCCTTCCTGGTCTCTCCTTTTAAGAATGTTGTGTTGCTTTTGTATCTATAAAGGAAATATTGTAATTTTGAGAAACTTTGACCCCAAACATTATGAACGATATTATTCCGATAGATTCCGAAATCACGACTTTCTCTGACTATCTTAATAATAATTGCCGTGGTATTTTATCTGCCCGATTTGGAGACGGAAAGAGTTTCTTTCTGAATGAAGTTAAGAAGCAATTATCCGATAAATATATATTCATCACTATATATCCTGTAAATTATCAAGTTGCAGAGAACAAGGATATTTTCGAGTACATTAAGCGAGATATATTGTTGCAAATCTTGATGACATCCGAGATCGATTTTTCGGATGAAAAATATGGCTTTTCATTGAGATTATGGGAATTCCTAAATCAACATGGAAAAGACCTTGTATCGGATATTGTTTCTTTAATTGCATCCTCTTTGGCCAGTATTCCCCAAGATGCTATAAAAGTATTTCGGGACAACATTGCCAAGTTCAAAGACTTTTCAGAGAAAGCCAATCATTCCCAGTCCGATAGTATCGAATCATATTTGGATGAATTTGCAAGCCAAAAAGGAGGGATATATGAATTTGACCCTATATCACGGATTATTTATCAACTAATAACAGATATTAAAGAAAATAGTGGCAGGCAAGTTATCCTTGTTATTGAAGATATGGATAGAATTGATCCTGCCCATATATTCCGCATCCTCAATGTATTTTCCGCACATTGGGATATGCAAGATTATTCAGAACAAAAACTTGCACATGGCAACCCTTTGAATAAATACAATTTCGATAAAATATTGCTGGTTTGCCATTTTCAAAACATCAAGAATATCTTTCATCATTTTTATGGGGAGAGAACAGATTTTACGGGTTATATCCATAAATTCTCGTCTTCCACGCCCTATGAATATTCATTGAATGATGTGATTGAAGAATGGATTTTACAGAAAATACCTTTTAGTAAAGATACGTTTCCTGCTATTTGCGAGCGGTTGGCAGACCTTATTATGCGGAAATATGAGAATTGTGAAAAAATAATTACCAACATTCGACACATTACCCATTTCTTATTAAACCAATCCAATTACAATATCAGAAAAGAAGATATTCCACCGTATAGCGGGCTAAATGGATACAATGGTTATAATTATTGCATCTCCAGCTACAACCAAGTTACCCATTTATTATATATACTGAAAAACTTTGGAATATCCATTGATGAGTTTTTAGATTCCCATGCAGATCAGTTTTACAATCAATTATGTCGATTTATTGGTCAATGTTGGTTGATTTACCCACAGTTAAATATAGATTCTAATTCTTCAGAATGCAGGTTTAGATTCTCTAATTGTAATGACAACACAATAACCTGTGAATGGGATAATTATTATCAACCTCTATCATGTAAATCAACAAAAGTCAATCCGAATTCTGTTGCTCAGCGATTTGAAATAAAATGGATGCAAATGGATACTCTTTTGTACTCACCGCACTTTAAAGAGTTGTTTCCAAAGCAGAGTTTTGAAACTATATTATCGTTTTTTAAGGATTACATTTATTGATTTATATGAACTGCTCTAAATATTTCTCGTTAAAACCCGTGAGTGGAAATTTGAATACGTTCTGTTTGCCCTCTTTTGTCGTATAGTCGAATATGACCGTATCGCTCTTTATATGGGCTTCAAAGAGATTAAGGGTGTGGTTAGATTTGGGAAATGTTATAAGATTAGATAACGGAAGTACAAAAATGCCTGTCTTTCAATCTTGCGGGTCTAACTGAAAGGAGAAACCTGCTATATCCTGCCCTCGTTTGCAGAATCGAATCGCCATATCCTTTTCAGGGTCGATGTCGAGTTCAAAATAATAAGTGAATTTCAATGGTGTAGGTTCTGCTGTTTTGCGTCCTACGAATAGACAGACATTGCAATCCCGTGCGTAAGTTACGGCTTTGGCAACATAGGAGTACTGAATATCATCGACAGTCTCGGTCTTTGCCTCTCATTCAATTTTTGGTGTTTTTCTTTTCATTTTAGCTAAAATTTATGTTGTTATTAAATCTTTGATTATGATGTAAATATACGAAAAATTTAGGACTTATGCAAGTAAAATAGAAAGGACAAACTTGTGCAGAGGGTCTATAAGTTAACCCTTTTGCACAAGTCTGTCCTCTAAAATATTAAAGCAGGTCAATAGACAAATTTAATGCTGTAATTTCGGCTCTCGTTATAGTCGCCTGTCTGAACCTCGGAAACCAATACTTTGGAGATTGTTTTATTGCTGTTGAGTTCGTATTGATAAGTGAGTGTTAAGGTATTAGCAGAATCTTTATGCTTCAATACGGATTTTTGAGGTAAATTTTTACTCTTTTTGCCTAAAAGGCCCCAAAAATGATAACTCCAACGGTATTCATTCACGAAATTTAAGTCTAAATTTATTGGAGTTGCAGTACTTTGTGAGTAAGTAATAGTTGTGGTCCATTCTCCAACTGCGCTATAAGATACAAGATTTCCATTATTCCAATTATATGTATATTGTTGGTTGGAGTAACTGGGTTGTTGATTCTGCAAGTACCCATTTTTATAAGAATAGGTAGTATAATCATTATTAGGGTCTGTTTCTTTTTCAATATAGCCATCTGTGTTCTGGTCACATATATAGACTTCGGTATAAGAACGGTCAGGCTCGGTATAATCAGTTTGTTTATATGTTATAGTCATTTTATTTGCGTTATAAGAAAATAAAAACTCTTCCTTGCCATCAGTTCTTTCAGCAGAACTTATATGGCTAATCCGATTTTGACTATCATACTCAAAATTGACAATATCTGTCTCTCCGTATTCTTCCGTAATAATACACTGTTTAACTAATACGGGTTTATCCGAAACGTGTCCATTGTCATCATCATCGGAGCATGCCGAGAAAGAAACTGCCGCAAACATAGCGGCTACGATAAGAAATAATTTTTTCATAGTATTTAAAATCTTTAATTTATGCCGAAAGGTTGTTTTGCTCAAATCTGTCCCTTATCAATCAATAGATGTCGATGTCATAGTTATCCGTTACGGTCACCCCGAATATTGTCGTACCAGCAGGAATATCTACTTTTTCACCTTTCAGACACAAAAAGAAGAATCCTCCCAATGGTAAAAATGTAAGACCTAAACCGACGCCTAACCCAATGGCGGCTCCTTGCCGATTCTCTCCGTCTTGCTCAATACCACCAGACAATGAAATGATTTGACCATCAACGGCAGTAGTCGAAATACACTCGATTTGTAAATAGCCAGGTTTGCCGAGCCCTTTTGCCTTTCTTTTATTCACCGACAGAATGACAGGAGTTCCGCGGGTAATAACGGGCTCTCCCGCAATGGTTAAATCGCTTACCACTTCTGCCCTGATGGGAGTATTCCGATTGCTGTTTGCCGAGGTGCTCAAACGTACAATGACAGAGGTCCCCCGTCTTAAAGGTACGGCAAATAAAATGTTAGCGGACATACTCCATATCAGGAGCAATGCAACGATACGTTTCATAGATTCAGGATAAGGATTATTTAAAATCACATCCTACAATCTTGGAAGCATAATCTTTCCATCCATTGGCCGATTTGTATAAAGCTACCGAGGTTTGAGGAACATAAATTTTAGCTTCACGGGAAATATGTAAGAATGCCTTGTTTCCTAACGTCGGGGGTGTGGTCGATTGACAATAAATCATTTTGAGATAGGAGCATCTTGTAAATGCAGAATCCCCAATTTCCGTAACACTTTCTGGAATAATAATGCTATCGAGTTTGCTACAAGCAAAGAATGCTTTTTCGGGTATGCTCGTTATCTTGTTCTTAAATGTAAAAATACCTTGTCCGTCGATATACTCATTACTTATAAATTGCGGATGTTTTTCTATGTCGACTGAGATGGTTTTATCCTTATCGGCAGTATAACATATCGTATTGGATTTAATTTTTGCAGTGGCGTCCGTATTTCCCAATTCTGTTGTTGCTATTGTGTTTGCCTTTCTCGGAGCAAACCTTTTTGCTGTTCCTGCATGATGTTCCGATACTTGCTCTTCGGTGCTTGTGAACTCAATAACTTGTCCACAAGTAGTAATAACCGTTTTCCAATAGAATGGGGCTACACCTCGTTGTTTTACCTCGGTATTTACATTTATTAATGCCTGTGAGCCCGACAGATTTGCATTTTTGACCATTTCAGCATAGGCATTCGCTCGGATGGCTTTCAAGGAGAGCCCTCCTATACCAAAAACTCGGATAACCGCAGCGGACCCTTGGGCAGTTCCAATCACTTGGAAATTGTTTTTGGACAATTCAACGTTGGTCTGCATGACATTGCGGTTGGATGTCAAATGCTCGGAAACCGCACAACTTGTCATTAATCCCGCAGTTGCAATAGCAACCGCCAATAAGATTCTTTTCATAAACTTAAAAGTTTAGGTTGTCGCTCTTGCACCTATGCGACGATTAATTTTTGGATTTAATGAAACAGAAAGCGTGGTGCCGAAAACTTATTTTAGTTGAACAGGTCGTAGGAAACCTTATAGCATAAATAAGCAACAGCCCCACGCCTATACCCACGAATGGATATGACGCGGCAAGATGTCTGCCTATTCCCCGCTATAATCGAATTTCCTACGTTCGTTCAACGAGAACAAGCAACACTTTCCGTGTTTGTCGTATGTCCCACAAAGATATGTAAGACAAACGAGAAAACAAAAAATTGGGGCTGCTGCAATGTTATCAAATATAGAAATTTTTTATTGTAAAATAGTTTATTTTAGCAAAAAAAATAAATTATATGTCCCAAACAGAAAATAAAGATTGTTTTGTAATTATGCCTATAGGCGCAACCGAAGGTTACGAAGATGGTCATTTTCAGGCAGTATATGAGGATATTATAAAGCCTGCTATTGACCAAGCTGGCTATCATCCATTACGAGCAGATGAAGTTAATCGAACCAATTTAATACACTTGGATATTCTCCAAAAGTTAATTGCTGCACCTGTTGCGATTTGTGATTTGAGTACTCGCAATCCAAATGTATTATTTGAATTGGGAATCAGACAAGCATTTGACAAACCTGTTATACTTATACAAGAAAAGGGGACTCCTAAAATTTTTGATATCGCACCTTTGCGTTATTTAGAATATGGCAAAGCTCTTAAATATAGAGATGTATTAAAAACGCAGAACGACTTGAAAGTCCGCATCGAGGAAACTATGATTGCTAAAGATGACACCTCAAATGTCAATTCAATCGTTAAGTTACTTGCATTAAGCCCTGCCTATTTACCAAAAATTGATAAAACAAATAAAGAAAATATGGCTCTTGACCTTATTCAAGGTCAATTAACAGAATTAACACACATGGTTGGGCAAAATTTGCGTAATCCACGTCCTTTATCTACCCGTCCGATGTGTGCAAGTGAGTATGAACGTTTAGCTAATAGACTGGATAAATTAAGAAATATGCGCCTTACGCCAGAACGAGAACACATTTATCATCAATTAATGAGAGATACTGAAGAAATGATGATGATTTGTGAAGATAGAGAAGGTAGAAGAATGTTTGAACGCCTTATGCGTCAAATTCACGAACAAATAGAAATGAAACATATGGGGATTTAACTTATATCCACATAAACTCTGAATTTGTGATATATAAATAGTTCAACTCCTCAATTATCGACTTTACGCCAACATAAAAACAGAAATTAGAGGTTGCAAAATCTTCTCGAAATCGCAACGCCCCTAATCTCTGTAATTTGCAGTTTTGCTATGTCGATATACAGACCGAGTTTCACGCTCCTGCAATCTGCCGTATAACGCTATCCATGTAGACTGCCTGTCCGCTCGCTAACCTGCCCCACCAACAGCAACCGTATTCCTCAATGACAACCTCTCCCGCACGTTTCAGCCGTTCGGCCAGCCAGCTATCAATCAACCACCACTCCATAACATCACCCAGGAACGGATAGATATATTCTTCGGGAAGCAAGTGCTTGTTCAGCATTTCATCCACGACTGCGGTTTGATTCGTCAGTACGCAATTCTCCACTAATCGCTGTGCTGTCATAGGATTCCTTGTTGTGCGGCTATGTTACGTAACCATTGATTAGCGAATGTGGTGTGTTCTGCCTGCAAGCGAGGATTCAACGCTATTCCATCTTCCGACCATCTGA
>ERZ827043.2164-NODE-2164-length-17484-cov-15.739916_pt1 | contig 17484 bp, 14 predicted proteins | sample MGYA00519923_ERZ827043 | MGnify/ENA primary metagenome ERZ827043 (study PRJEB31778, sample SAMEA3449251) | human gut metagenome | biome: human gut; feature: human-associated habitat; material: faeces | place: United Kingdom | collected 2010/2012 ...
GAAAGTCTGGGCTTTGTGCATAAAAAAGGTTGTGCCAGAGTTTTGACACAACCTCACTCTACTGTTTCTTTTCTTATAGTCCTTTCTTCATTCTCATCATAGTCCTTTCACCGTTTTCATCAACTGCTCACCTAAGCCAATGGTATAACCTTGTGAAACAAACACCACACGGTTGAAGGTATCGGCAATGATAAATATGGGCAATGTATCTTTGTGTTTCAGCTTCATATTCTTCACAATCTGCTGGACAATGTCTTCTGTGTCGATTCCATAAATCACAGTATCGGGTAAACCGGGAAAGTCAGCAGCACGATATTTGCCGACTTGTTCCTGATTCGGGAAGAGTAATACAAGCTTTCTGCCCCATTTCTCCAAGTCGGTTTTCAAAGCAGAGATATCCCGTAAGGCATGGTTTGTAGGCTCCTGGTTCACTCCAAGAATACCGACAACGAAATATCCACGGCCACAGGCTTGAAGCAGGCTTTGCTTATTACCACCTTCCAATGTTGTGAACAAGCTCTCCGAATTGAAGTTTCCGATAACCTGTACTTCATCTTTGTTTTCACGCATCACCAGTTTCGTTTCTGTACGTCCGCCTGCTTTCACATTCAATGATGTCATTTGCGCCAATACACCACCACTTGCCAGGCGGGTACCGGTTACCAGAATATAATCTCCGGCATCCAGAGACGTTCCCTCCTTCAGCAAACTGCTCCATGTAACGCCGCCACCCATGTCTGTGTCACCCTCATCATAAGACAGTAACTGCAAATTACCCTGCGGAGTTACTTTGGAAATAGTGAAATGAGAATAATATTTCGGATTATCCAATGACTGAATCGGTGTATATTTAGCTGCAAGCCTGCCCCTCTGCGCAGATGCCTGTCCGGCTGCTTCGAAGTTCACATCTATGGCTCCATCGTCAGTTATCAGTTGTACTTTACCCGTCACCTCATCAATGCGTGCAGGCACTCCCATGCTGCGTGCCATGGACACGAAGAAGATATCACGACTGTGGGCATCGGCCAAACGTGCTTTCCACACACCTTCGGGAGATACAGGAGGTGCCCCCAGATTACATTCCTTGTTCACCTGGATGTTCTTTGCCACCCATGCAACCATCTTCATAGGCTCTGCCACATAAGCCTCAACATCTTCTTTCGAGATCACCTTGCCAAAGAAAGTCTTATACGGAGTCAACATTTCATTGCTTACGCGCGGGTTGCGTACATATTTACGGAAATATCCGGTATTCGACGTGCGTACACGAGACTGCATGTGATCTATCAACACATCCAACCGGACATCACGAAGGTCTTTTGCCGAAATCTGCTGCAAAAGGTCTATTCCTCCTTTCCTGGAGTTCTCAGAACGCAGACGAGTCATGAACTCATAAATTACTCTGTAGTTCCCACGGGCGGCAATAAGAATCTTAGCTACTGCATCCCGATCTAATTTATAATCTCTCGCAAAGTTGCGTGCCGCCTCTTCCGAAATGAATTTACCGACATAGGCATTACGGATAGAATCTTCTATCGCCAGTCTACGGTCATTTTCCGCCCGCTGTTCCGGCGTCACGTCGGGTAAGTTGGCACTTTCTGCGGGAGGCACGATGTCAATATCTACTGTGAAGCTGTCACCCGCTTTCTTATCAAGGGTTACAGTCAGTTCCGGTTGCTTGCCAAAAGAAAGTTTGGCAAAACCGAAACGACCATCTTTGGAGGCCCAGACAAGCATATCCCCTTTTCCGGCAGTCAGTCCGCACACACCACCATCGTCGGTATGTTTCGTTGCTACGGTATAGAATTCCGCATAATTGTAGAGTTTGAACTCCACACAGGCGTCAGGAACCGGATTTCCCGCTTCATCTTTCACCATAACCTTGGCTTGCGCTGTAGGCGCATAATTATCAATCACATTGATTTCCGTATACGTGGGGTTAACGGACATTACTTCTTCTTTTCCTTCATAACGTCCGAAAACCTTTGTATGCATCAACATTCCGCGACTGGCAGGGGCATTGAACCAACCAAGATCCAGTACCGGTTCCGGTTCGCAGGCACCCAAGAAATGCCATTTACCATCTGCCCAGGCTTCCACCCATGCATGGTTATCGTCCGTATGTGCCCATCGTGGTGTATAAACCTGCCGTGCCGGAATACCTACCGAGCGAAGTGCCGCCACCAGCAAGGTAGATTCTTCGCCACAACGCCCGTAAGCAGTACTCACTGTTGCCAGTGGTGAACTGGTACGGGCATCGGAAGGCATATAGACGGCTTTCCCATGACACCAATGGTTCACTTCCAGGATGGCATCGTATAAAGAAAGGGACTTCACACGATTTTTCAACTCCTTATAGAACACTACCCGCGCACTATCCAGTTGTTCGTTGTTCACCCGCACCGGAAGTACAAAGTGTCGGAACAAATCTTCGGGAATGGTCTTTCCCCAAGGCATTTCCTCTGTGGCACGCTGGGATGCGCGGATATTCATTAAGTGAAATTCACCGGGATAATCAGTAATATCCGCCAGTGGCATATAGGCATAAAGGAATTCCAAGGCTTCCTGCTCATAAGTGCTCAGCGAAGCATCATCCAGTATCGTAAATAGTTCTCCCTGCGGCATCAGAGCCTTCTTTTGCTGAAAGTCCTGCTCTACGCGCGAACGATACGAGGCATCGGTCATGAAATGGGATTCTCCACAGGCAGCAAGCAGACAAAGTAGCCAGCATATTCCGAAAAGTTGTGTAGCTCGTCTCATAATACTTACATTAATTAAGGTGTGAGCTACAAAGTTAAAGAATTATCTGAAGTTTATTTCAGATGTACCACTAAAGTTGTATCCTCAGAGAAAGTAATACTGCATTTTTCGTAGGAAGGGGGGCCCATAACACCTTCAGCATCATTGCTGAAACCAAACTTCTCCACAGGAATACCGAAAGCACCGGTATCCAATTTACCATTTCCATTCTCATCCTGATACATGGAGAAGGCATAAGTTCCTGCCGGGAGTCCTTTACAGGGGATAGACACAACTTTATCCTTCACCTCTACTGCAAAACCGGCAAGCGGCTTCTTCATGAATGTCTCCTGAGAGTTGTAGATGGCGACATAGAGTTTACCAGTCACATTTTCAATACCACGTACTTCCAGAGTAAGATTTTGTGCAGACAGACTTTGAGTTGCAAAAGTCAAAACACATACGAAACTAATAATCATTGCTTTCATTTGAATTGTTTTTAAAGAGTTTATAAATAGATACGCGGACAACACGGATTAGGCGGACGAACGCGGACCTTTCTTTTTAATTAAATTAGAAATTAGAAACATCATAAGCCGCCTTCTTCCCAAGTGTGATAAACACCCCGATATAGAAGAAATGATCGTTTGAAGCCAGAATAGCTTTATTATTCACCCGCCCAAACTCATTTTTCCGACAAAGGATATTGGTAGCAGAGGCATGGATAATCACTTTCTTACTGGGCAGGAATGTCAGTCCGAGATCAAGACTGTTATAAGGCTTTACATGATCATTCATCAAACCCGGCAAATCCGGATTATGATAAGGACGCCCACTGCTGAAACGGTTCGTCAAACCGACTATCGTGCCGATTCGCGGAATGGAATACTTCAGCACTAGGGATGCATTGTGCTGAGTGGCATATTGCGGAGTAGTCAGTTCCGTATATTCCTGAAACTTCCGCTTGGCAATATTATATGTATAGGAAAGTTGGTATTCCAGATTCTTCAGCAGGACACGGTCATTAAAGAATAAGTCGAAACCTTTACTGTAGCCATAACCACCGGAAGTCAGTACTTCCGCTGCATCTACCGTTCCCTTTTCAACCAATGCCAGACGGTCATATTTCTTATAATAAAGTTCAGCTTTGTAGAAACGCCCATCACCCTCATACTGCGCACCCAGATTATACTGAATGCATGATTCCGATTTCAACTTGTTCTCCTGAGCCAGCAATCTGCTAACCGGCAACTGTGTATATCGTCCCGCCGTAGCAGAGAGTACTACATCTCCCAAATAGTAATTAACAGCCAGACGGGGTGAGAAATTCACCTTTTCATTCAATGAAGTATATTCTGTGCGGACAGAAAGTTCCGCCTTTAGTTGCTCCACCGGATAGTAAGTCGCCGAAAGAAAGCCTGCACTGATCGTCGGATTGATTTCATGATGGCTATCTATTCCCTCCGCCTCTTTCATCTGGTATTGATAACGATTCTCATACCGGCGGATAAAACTCTCCACTCCCATATCCAGACGAAAAGCCGGAGAAATACGCTTGAACACTTTTGCCTTTGCATGAAGTTCCTGTTGTTGTTCCATCCAATGATCTGTCGAAAGTGATACATTACCTATCTTCTGTTCAAAGAAAGAGAATGCTACACCTGCAAACCAGTTCCATCCACCGGAAGTACGCTTACGGAAAGTTGTATTGAGATAGAAATTATTCTCATTCAAATCGAACAGTCTACGTTCAGCACCTTCATAATTGGAAAAATCAGTATGATCATAGCCGCCATAAATCTTGAAAAGCGTAGCATCATCGGGATGATAGCGAAATTGTGCCGATCCGGTCATCATCCGGTAGGGATCTTCAAAATCCGTACGTCCTGAATAGATATGATCATAGACACATAAGTCCTGATAATCCAGGTTCACCGAAAGTGAACCTTTATCGAAAGCCCGTGTACCTCCCCCACCGAAACCTACCGTAGAGGCATTAATGCCTAACTTATTGATAGGGCTCTTATCCTTTGTCTCCAATGGTAACACAGCCGAGAGCGCATCCCCGTATTCCAACGGAGCCCCGCCCGATTCCAAATTGACACCACTGAACATAAAAGTGGAATAACGTCCTCGTGCCGGTGAGTTTATACCTGTAGCCGTATAAGGATTCAAGACGTGCATTCCGTCAATGTATGTCTGTGTTTCATCACTACTTCCGCCGCGCACCAGCAGACGGCCACTTTCTCCTTGTACCTGCGTGCCCGGCAGTGTCTGCAATGCCTGATACAAATCACCGTTTGCACCTCCCACAGTCACCAGTTCCACTGGACTCATATCACTCCAACGACTGTTGGCAACAGGCGTTCTTTTACCTTTCACTACCACTTCGTTCAAATCTACACTGTCATTGTATAGTTGCAAGAAAATGGTATCCGTCACAGCTGTCTGCGCCTCCAAGTGCTGCACCGTCAGCAATACACTTACACTAAAAAGTAGAATCAATCTTTTCATTTAATCTATGTTCTTTACGATTTCCGTCAGCAAACATAGACTATGATTTTCAGGCAAAAAAATATCCGGGACAGACTGCCCGGATATGTGACAAACAGCACTCCTCCTGTGACGAATGGCTGTATTTTTCTTTATTCTGTGACGAATGACTACCCTTCCGCACCTCCTTCTATCAGCGTTTTTATCTCTTTTGCATAACCTCTGGAAACCGGAACTTCTTCCGTACATCCTTCCAGTCTCAAACGGTATCCTTGTGAGTTTCCATCTACTTTTACCACAGTGCGTATGTTCACCAGAAAGGCCCGGTGACAACGGACAATGAACGAACAGGCGGCAACCGCTTCTTCTGCCTGCTTCATAGTAGCCCGCACTAACTTTTGCTGCATCTTATCCGCACTACTGTAAGCTACTCTTATATAATTCCCTTCTGCTTCTACATAAAATAAGGTATGGGCATCCACTTCCAGCATTTCTTTCGTTCCGCCGGAGAAAACCAACTGCATAGGAGTTTCTTCTTCTTCTTCTTCTTCTTCTTCTTCTTCTGCTGCTGCTGCTGCTACTTCTTCTACTGCCCTACCTTCTCCTATCTGTTCCTCATTCCTTGTCCGAATCTTCTCCTTCTGGGTATTCTCTCTTTTCGCAAGAGCGTAGTTAATCTCCGTTGCCTCCTTCAGATTACGTACCAGCTGCAAATTACGATTCCACATCAAAAAGAAGACAATAGGGAAAGGAGCAAGAACCGCCACCCAAGCCAAACTTATCAGAAATCCTTTCCAGCTCAGTATGAATGAACCAAATACCCAAGCCGTATAGAAACAGTTACCTATCGCAATCAGCAAACAAGCTCCTAACGTTCCTAACAATTCGCGGCCTAATGTCCAGTTCTTCTCACTATGATAACGGGGAAACAAAGCAGGAAACAAATACGTGGAGATACTCAGTGCCAATGAAGAAACCACTCCATAACCTAACACTACCCAGAATTTATAGCCTCCCATCATAGAAATGCCAAAAGGCTGCAACACAAAAAGGATCAGAAACACTATAAGTGAAGGTATTATCACGCTTTTCCATCTCTTCACCAATGATGGATAAGGGCTTCGTAAAAGTGTCAACAGTTTATTTATCATTATGACTTCCTGTTTGTAAGGGTTGATTATGTGCAAGATGCTGCAAAGATATATAAATTATTAATAGATCGTACATAGGTCATTTATCCCATTTTTAGTCACACTTTTGTAATATGCATATAACAAAACCTGGCGTTTCTAAAGAAAAACGAGGAGAAAGTGCATTATTTTATGTTTTAAAACATGTTTATCGTGAACAATTCGTATCTTTGCAGCGTTAATAAGATAAAAGAAAAGATGTAAAACCCGCTTTCCGAAACGCGGAAAGCACAAAAAGATGACAATTATGAAAAAGAATGCAAATGAAATTTTTATGTTACAGTACCGTATTAAACGCTATCAAGCAATGGGAAACGGAACTATGTGCCAGGCTTTGAATGGCAAACTTCAAAAACTGCTCGCAAAGCAGGCTACCATGTAAAATAACACCTTTAAATAAAATGAATGAGGGCGGAAAACCGAAAAGTTTTTCGCCCTCTTCTTTTATCAGTCGCTTATGATGTCTTTTCCAAAAGGCGTCAAAGCTAATCCTGCCAGTTTGAAATGCTGTAGCCCGAAGGGGATGCCAATAATGGTGATACACAGCACCACACCGAATGCCAGATGAGAAAGGCAAATCCAGATACCTCCCAAAAATATCCACAACACATTCATCAGTATATACAGGCAACCAGCCGAACGTTCGCCACTCCGCACCGTTTTACCGAAAGGCCATAATGCAAGTGAAGCCATTTTCAGAGTTTGCATACCGAACGGAATACCGATAATGGTAATCATCATCAATAAACTGGCAACAAGGTATTCTATAGCGGTAAAAATACCTCCGAACACCAGCCATAATAAATTCATAAAACATCCCATAATTTTGCGTTTCTTGTATTCTAATACGCAAATATAGTTTTTTTATTTAATAACAAGCTTATACTTACCTGTTAATCGCGCATCTTTATCTTTCAAGGCAATACGGTAAATCTCCGTTCCCCAAACATTGGAAAGACGTGTATCAGGCAAATTGATTGTTTCAACGGTTGCTGTGAACTCACCGGGATATTCCAAAGTTACTTTCTGTCCCTGTACGTCTATCGTCACCTTTCCGGGCACGGAAATATCCACCTTTCCCCAAGTGAGGAAGTTCACCTGATTAGGTTCTTTCGCTGATTTCAAGGAGAAATTATCGGTAATTGTCAGTTGCTTATCACCTAATGAATAGGAACGTGTCCAGTTATTTACCTCGGCTTCCTCCGGATAAGCAGTCGCAATGTTCGCTGAGAAGAAACGTTTTTTCGGTTGGCAGACAACATCCGTAGCCTTATAATTCTGACCGAAACTCTGGGGTACTCCGTTAATCATCGGCAGGTTATGGTAATTACTTTGCATGGTCCAGATGGTATAACGTTCACTACTGAACGTCTGACGTGTATAAGTTCCTACCCCCGCATCAATCAGCACAGGTATCGTATTGACATACAATGAAAATGTGCCTACATCATTATGATTATGACTTTCATTATTGAATCCGCCTTTCGTAGCCAGGAACCAGCCGGACTTATTGGTCAGATAGCAGAATTCCGTTTCAGGATACCAGGTACAAGCAGGTATGGTATGGGCAGCAGCCGTCTTTTCCAATTCTCCATTCCATAATATGGACTGCAAGGAGCGGAAAGTGTCATTGCCCAAAGGCACAGAAGGACGCTTACCATCCAACAGATAGGCAGCAAACTGCATCATTTCCTCACTGCCGACCGCACGGCCATAACGGTAAATCAACTGTGCATCGCCTCCACCCTTGGCAGAAGCATCCGCAAAGTTCACTACCCAACCGTTTCCTACATACGTACGACTGATATATTCTCCCATCCGGCGAATCATCGATTCATTGAAAAGAGATACTTTTCCGGCTGTTCCATCCGAAAGTATCTGAAGATAGTCATACATTTTCCCGGCTGCATGTCCCCAATAAGACGGTCCTTCTTCACAAGCACCGTCAGCCTTTACAAAATTGATGAACTTATCTACCGACTGCATGCTGCGCCAAACAGCCTTTGCCAGGCGGTCACGGTCATTCTCTAATAAAAGATAGCATTGCAATACATTGGAGTTACACCATGGATTCCAATTATTGATAATCATTCCCGGTTTCCATTGGAAAGCCATCCACCATTCCCGGTCATTGTTCATATAAGGATCGAGAATACGCTCCTGCAAAGTATGACGCAAGCGTTGAGAGATTACAGGATCTATTTTATCGAAAGAATCATGGAAGAAGTAATATACCCACGACAACATGGAACCGAAGTTTCCCGAACCCAGATCAATCACCTGTTCGCGATAATCGGGCAGAGAGCGTTTGGTGGTCTGACGTACCAGATGGGCAGAAAGTACCCAGGAAGTCATCTCGCAACTATAAAATGCTCCATTTATCAGTTGGTCGATAAACCGCCCTTTTCCTTCGGCAAGTTCGGCAAGCATCAGGATGTTGATTGCTTTCCGGTTGGCCTCATAGGGATTTTGCATAATGTTCCGTTCGCCACTGCGTTCATATTCCAGATAGTCGGTGGCGCGGATTACTTTCCATTCGTAATTAAGCATTTTCTCTCCGGAACGAATCAGATTTTCTTTATTGGTACCCAGCAATTCGTCCCAACCGGCACGGTCGGTATAAGCAGGATAAGGTACCCATTTCTGATTCATCACTAATGCTTCTTTCAGCTGTTCTTCACTACCGGCAGCTTTTTGCAAAAGATTCCGTTCTGTATATGCATGTGCGGAAATACCTGCCATGAAAAGCAGGCAGAAGGAAATAATAATACGATAAAATGTGTTTCTCTTCATGATATTAAAAAGTTAGATTTTTTTTTTGTGATGAGGCAAAGATACGTAAGTTACGGTAAAACGGAGGTATTCAATTATCCGTAGTTGGGTACAAAATCATCCATAAAAGAAACTATAAACGAACAAGCCCGCAAATAGCCACCTACTTCCAATCACTAAATTCAAAGCTCAACTGTTCCCAAACGCCTTTTTCCCCGGTATCTTCCCGTGGATTGGAAACGGAAAGCCCTATCAACCGGATGGGATGATGTTCATAATCCACCTCCTTCAGCAGTTGTTTAGCCAAAGGCAGGATCACATCAAGAGTAATTAGTTCTTTGGATTGAGTTATGCTCCGGGTTATCTGACTAAAATCATGGAATTTGATTTTCAACGTCAGTGTATTTCCCTTGAAATCATTATGTTCCAGACGTCCTACCAGTTCCACTGCCGCATGATACAGTTCGATAATAACCGATGAGCGTTGCGAAATATCCTTCTCCAAGGTATGTTCGCACCCAATGGACTTACGGATACGTACCGCCTCTACCGGACGAAGATCGATTCCCCGGGCACAATCATAATACAATGCTCCTACCTTCCCGAACTCACGCAGCAGCATAGCCTGCGAACATGCACGCAACTGTTCGCCGTTATGAATACCCAATGAGTGCATTTTCTTTGCCGTCACCGGGCCTACCCCCCAAAAACTCTCGATAGGCAGACGCGCAATAAAATCCATCGCCTGATCGGGATGGATGGTACACAGCCCGTCCGGCTTACGATAATCGGACGCTATCTTCGCTAAAAACTTATTGTAGGATATACCGGCAGATGCCACCAAGTTCAGTTCATTCCGTATTTTCTGCTTGATTTCCTTGGCAATATCTACAGCCAACAAAATACCGGGCTTATTCTCTGTCACATCCAGAAAAGCCTCATCCAGTGACAGTGGCTCAATGATATCTGTATATTCGTGGAAAATTTCATGGATTTGCCGGGAGATTTCATGATACACTTCCATCCGTCCGTGAACAAAGATAAGTTGTGGGCACATCCGTTTTGCTTTCGTCGACGCCATGGCCGAACGTACTCCATAGCGACGTGCCTCATAACTGGCAGCCGACACTACTCCCCGTTCTTCCGCATACCCCACTGCAATAGGTTTTCCGCGCAACTCGGGATTGTCACGTTGCTCTACGGATGCGTAAAACGCATCCATATCTATATGTATGATTTTTCGTTCAGTGCCTTCGCAACACATCATGCATGATCACCTTTCCATTTTACTATTCATTTCCTCACATAGTGGGACATCTCTCCGGGTATCTCCATCGAAATCTCTACCAGACCTCCCACCACACCATCTTGTTTCCATGCCGTCTGATAAATCATCTTCCTGATTCCGTTTTTCTCAATGGTATAAGCATTGACACCTCCCGTTTCAAGCAGTTCACGTATCTTGTCCTGCGATTGCGGGTTATGACAATCAAATAGATTCTTACCTATCAGATTGCCATGTTTGGCAAACGTGCGACATGCTTTCTCATTCATATAGAGAATGACTCCCTCTGTATCACATACGGTTACGGCACAGTTCATTTCATTAGCCCATTCGTACATAGTTATTGCTTTTAAGTTACGGCTCATACCTTTTACTTTTATGATCCAAAGATAACGTTTTTCCCAATGCCACTCCTACTGCCTATAACAAAATTATATATTCACGCTATTTTGTACATACATATCTCCCATTCAAACCATTAACAAAAAACATCCAAACACTTAACAGAAAACTTTCTTATTACTTACTGAAAAAATTGTAAGTGTTAGGAATAAACTTTATCTTCGCACTTGGAACATTTGTTCCAAGCTTTGGAACTGACATCCGCAAAATAAGGACACACATCCGCAGCCTTGAAACAAACTTTGGCAAACAATATCCCAATAACTTAATTATCTTATCATTTCATGGCAGAATACAACATGCAGGAACTCAACCTGCCCAACGAAGAAGGCAAAAGAATCTTCTATCCACGCATAAAATTATACGGACAGGTGGACTTAGAAGCCATCGCCGATAAAGTGTCCTATGCCTCATCTTTCACCAAAGGCGATATCGTAGGACTGATACAAGCCATCACCGATGAAATTGCCTACCAGATGGGACAAGGTTACTCGGTAAAGATTGAAAACTTAGGCGTCTTTACCCCTGCCTTAGGACTAATGAAAGGGCGCGAACGGGAAAGTGGCGAAGAAGATGACACCAAGCGAAATGCCGTAAGCATCTGCCTGAAAGACATCCATTTCAAAGTAGATAAAGAATTACTGCACAGAACATCCCGCCACTGTCAGCTGAAGCGCTCTTCCGAGAAGTTCCGGCAATCATCACAAATGTTCTCGCCGCAAGAACGATTGGAACGAGCTAAAGAGTATCTACGCCAGAATGCTTTCATGACACTCTCCGACTATTGCCAGCTGACCGGATTGTTGAAGACCAGTGCTTCACGCGAATTGAAAGAGTGGATTGCGCAGCCCGAAACCGGTATTGATTACAAAGGAAGAGGAACACACAAAATATACATTTTGCGAAAAACATAATGCAAATAGCACAGACACCGGAAGGAGCTACAGAAATTATACTCACTGTTCTCTCCTCATCCGGAGCAACCTCCGATATACAAAAATAAATGCCGGCACCAGGAACAGGACAGCCGCAATCCATGCCGTCGGATCACCGAAGCAGACCGCAAGATAGCCGAAAGCGGGCACTGCATAAAGACTTACCAGCACACGTGCTATCATTTCGGAAACTCCGGAAAGCATAGCAAGATTGGTATATCCCGCTCCCTGAATGGTATATCGCAGAATACAAAGCAGTCCCAAAACCGGGAAGAAGGACACGGAAATATGCAGGAACAACTCCGTGTCCTTCAATATTTCCAGTTCAGACGCTTCCACAAAAAGCAAGGCAAACGTACGTGCCCCCAGCATCAATATGCAGAACGTAAATGCCCAGTAAATAATCATCATTAGCGCACTTACCTTTACTCCCATCCAAATGCGTTCGGGCTTACCCGCACCATAATTCTGTCCGGTATAAGTAGCCATAGCAATGCCCAGACTTTCAAGCGGACACATAAAGAACATCTTGATGCGCATGGCAGCAGTAAAAGCGGCTACACAAGCAGTTCCCAATGCATTGTTGGCGCTTTGCAACATGATGCTTCCGATAGCGGTAATCGAGAATTGTAATCCCATAGGTACACCGATATACATCAGTGTCCGTGCCAAGGCGCCGTTGAACTTCCGTTCATCCGGTGTTCCCCGCAATATGTCAAAACGGCGCATCATGTATCCATAGCACAACACAGCCGATACGCCTTGTGAAAAGACCGTAGCGATGGCGGCTCCCGCCACTCCCCAATCTAATACCAGGATACAGAACAAGTCGAGCAGAATATTAAGTATAGTGGAAAACAACAGAAACCAGAAAGGCGTCTTGCTATCACCCAAAGCACGAATAATGCTGGACAGCAAATTATAAAAGAAGGTGCAGGGAACTCCAATAAACGTTATCAATAAATAATAGTAGGCATCCTGGAATATGATATCCGGTGTACGCATCATCAGCAAAATATCTCCACACAGAATACTCGTAACTACCGCAATCACTACCGACATCACCGCCGCCAGTTGCAAACTGACCGATATATAACGACGCATCGTGCTATAATCCCGCGCTCCGAATTTCTGCGCCACAGGAATACCGAAACCTCCACAACATCCATTGCAGAAACCAAGAATAAGGAAAACCACCGAAGTACTTGCTCCGACCGAGGCCAGTGCATTAATACCCAAGAATTTACCTACGATTGCCGCGTCTACCAGAGAGTATGTCTGTTGTAGCAGGTTTCCCATCAACAGAGGCATAGTGAAATTGAATATCAACGGCAATGCGCGTCCTGCCGTCATTTCTCTTGATGTTGCCATAAATTAATCCTCTGAAAATTGCACGCAAAGGTAGGAAAAGATAAGATTACAGGAATTGACAAACGTCAAAAATATGCTTCGCCATGAAAAGAATTAAACTACAGTCCGTCTGCATCTTTTAAGACTGAACTGTGTGCCAGATAATCAGGAGTTTCAGCATAGATATACATCACACTTCCTCCTTTGATGGCATCAATGATAGGACGGGAAAGTTTTTGCGGAACAGCCGGACAGCCAAAGCTTCTTCCTAAACGTCCTCCTCTGCTGGCTACCGAAGGATCGGCATAAGCCGCCCCATGCATCACAATGGCACGCTCACGGGCCCGATCGTTGATTCCTTTTTCCAAACCATTCAAAATAAGCGAATACCCATTCTTTCCCTGATAAGTAGATTCTGTAAGATAGAACCCCAGTGAGCTTTTGTAGGAACCACATTCGTTGGAAAAGGAAGTGGCATAATTATCACCGCTATTCTTTCCGTGGGAAACAACCGATGAGAAAAGTACTTTACGTTCCCTCATGTCAAATACAAAAAGACGTTTTGCGGTAGAAGGACGGGAAAAGTCTATCAATGTCAGCACCTCCCGTTTACGATTGTCTATTTTATAATAACCTGCTACAGCCTGCCGGAAAGCTTTCCAGTTGACAACTCCTTCCAACTGCATGGAACGGTATAAGCTCGCATAAGCCTCAACATCAGATGAAGCAGCCCTTTCAGCAAAGTCAGGAGTGCTATCTGACGACTTGCCGCCCAGAAACAAGGTACAAGGAAGAAATAAGAATAAAACGGATACAATAAATCGCAACATAAAACTTTAGCCAGAGAAATAACGGCGGCTAAATTACAGTTTTTTCTCCAGACACCTATCACACAGATAGTTAAAAATGAGGATTCACTATTCAATCACCACAACCAAAGATCGTTCGGTAGGCGCCCAATCGAAAACGAACTTGGAATGTGAAGTGGCATTGCGCACACACATATGCGAACGTGGAGTGGTTCCCAACGACCAGCTATACTCAATCATACTTGTACGCGGCGCATTCACCGGCACTCCGTGAATATAAGCTCCGTTCGTAAAACGACTGGCATAGGGGGCATAGCCTCCTGTCTCCGCCGAACCATCTTTCAGGAACACCATACGCGTTTTCTTCTGTTGAAGCAGATACATCCCCAGTGGGGTTTCCTGAGCATAGGGTGGAGCATGCATTCCGGTAGTGGCGGGATTCATGCTGCGTATCTTCCACTCACCTTCCGAGACATGTTCCAAGGTAGTAATATTCTGATCCAGGCGGTCGACAAAAATCACATGATTAAAGACGGTGCTATCCGGCAATTGTTTCAGGTATCTGCGTGGTGCCAGCCATTCTTCTTCAAAAGTGACGGGTAATATCCGGTAAAAACTTCCCTCCTCGCCTTTCAGATAAGCGATAGTACCGTCTCTACCATAACGTTCGGGCACCAAAGTATCAGCGGGCAGATACAGCGGCACCGATTGATAGCGCTCCACGCCCAATGTATCAGATACACGGCGATACACATTCCGCACGAACTTACGTACCAGGGGAGCTTCTTTATTCAGATTCTTATAATTCTGCAACACCACCCACCTTGCAGTAGTATCGCGCTGCATATTCTCGATATAAGCCAGACAGTTCCGGATGACATCCCATTTGAAAGAGCGTACCGTATCCTTATATGGATAGGTATCTTCGAGGGTATGCTGGTCATAGAGCAATTCTTTGGTAAGGGAAATATCAGCAGCGGTCAACTGTTTCTCTTTAGGATGAGGAAATTCCAGCACAGCCGTATCTTTAGGTTCAGCCTCCTGCACAACTACCGGCACAGGTGGTTCCTGCCGGTTACGACATCCGGCAAGAATCAAACCAACAACCACGCAGGCAAAAAGAACGGAATGTTTCATAAAATGAAATTTAACTATAACCTAATAACGACTACCTCCCTGTTATTGTTGACTCTTTATAGAAATCAATTACATAAGAAATAACAGCAGGTATCGTTTCATCTTATTCAGGTAATACGGATTTCCGCAAAGATAGAAATTTAATGAAAGTTTCCGAAAGATATTGACGGTATAATATTAATCATTCGTTTATGAACAGAACCTTTTATATTAAAATTAGACAAGTTAGAAAGGCTTTATTTATCAATACATTACAAGGCCTCAACTCTTTGCATACAAAAAGTTAACTTCCTGTTGACAAGAAGTTGAGACCTTGTCGACAGGAAGTTAATACCTTGTAAGCGAAATATTTATCCCCTTATCAAAGCATCGAAACCGATAGCTTTCTCAGATTACTCCAACACTTTCTTTTTCAGATTAAATGTTGACAATACTTTTTTGCCGGAATAGAGTGTCACTATCAAATCATATTCCTTTCCTTCCTCAACCACATCCTTAGCAGAAAGCAATATATCTGTTTTTTCATAAGGCTTCAATGCCGGAACCATACCGGAAGCTACCTTTATTGTTTTTCCTTCCTTTTTATACGCTACTTCCACCAATGCTTTCTTTGAGCCGACCTGACCGAAATTTCGTACTTCCACTTTACATTCCAATCCCTTCCCGGATTTGGTAAAGACTGGGGCACAAGCTGAAAGGATCGGTTCTATATAATCAATGTATGGCAAACGCGCATACCCGTAAAGCATTCTCCCATCTTTATATTTTCCAATCAATTTCGGGGCAAACTCATCTTTAGTGATACCATTTCCTTTACCATTGAAAGTTACAATCAAATCCTTGCCCTCATTTTCTGTGGTCAATACCTGACAACCCCTACCATAATTCACTTCTTCAGAAGCACCGAAGCGCAAGGAATTCACATCTATATCCGTCTGGGGATTGAAGCCTTCTTCCGCCTGTATCTTCACACGAATTGTTTTTGTACCCGAGGTGATAGGTTTCTCGTCCAGTATGGTAAGCAACAATCCAGGATTCAAGGGAATACTGATATTCTTTGAGCTATGGTGATCAAAAGGTTTATCTTCGTTTTTAAGCGTATCGATTACCGCGAAATTAGCCTGAACAGCACGTCCGTATTTATCCTGATACACTTTAAGGCGTTCATATTTGAACCAGTCTTCCACCTGTCCGTCTGCATGTACAGCAACTCCCGGCATATAAGCTTCACCCGGATCGACCACCCAGTTCACTCCATCCTTCGAACGAAGATAGAAAGCAATACGTCCCAGCCAATCATTAACAATCAGGTGATACTGAATATGATCGCGCCAGATTACGGGATCTTCAAACCGACCGTCTACATCCGGATAAACCCGTTTGTCGGTCAGTTGATTGTATTCCGATAGTCCATCTCTGCTGACCCAGATACCACCACCACGACAAACCATCACATAAGAGCTGTCTTCACGCTGGGCAAATGAAAGATTAGACAGACCCTCGATAATACGGCGGTCGCGTGCATTGAAATCAAACTTTCCATATTCCCATTTTCCATTCAGATCATCGGATACATAACGTCCATTGATCACATAAACAACATATTGCCCATTCTTAGCACGGAATATTTCAGGATTATGCCCTTTACCTATGATACGAATAGGCTTGAAAGGTCCCGTCAGATTGTCGCTTATGGTATGAAATACGTATGAATTAGGCCATTCCATGTGTCCTTTAGGTGAACATTCCAGCCAGCCGCAGGCAAATAGATGATATTTACCGTCTTCGCCTTTTCGAATATTTCCACCCCAATAGGACCAGATACCGTCTTCAATGCCATTATCTACATAACGCGGAAGCACACAGTCAGCGCCCCATGTATCGGATGAAAGTACATTTCCCTTCATCGGCAGGAAACGATCCATAAAGCGGGCACCTTTCACTAATTGTTTCCATTCCGCAGGACGTTCCCGTTCCGTTATTTGTGAAAAAGAGGAATGACTGATCAAGAGCATGACTCCCAGTAGAGCAAATTTAAAGAGGCTTCTTTCCATAAATATAATATTAGAATTGGTTTTAAATAGATTTACATGGCCAAAAGTAGAAGAATTGCATATAAAAGGAAAAGGAAAGAAAGTAAAAAGGTACGTAAACCTTTACGTAAACAGAGATTACAGCTTTACAGATGCTTTTCATTTTCATCACGTTATTGTATACGATTCGGTGACAACTACCTAAGTAGTTGGAAATTAAGAGAGAATATCTGGTAAAACAAAAGTCCTTGAACTGCTAAAGTTCAAGGACTTACCATTTTTATTTGTGGAGCTGGAGGGAATCGAACCCTCGTCCAAACGAGGAAATCATAAGCTTTC
>ERZ827043.2165-NODE-2165-length-17465-cov-6.608501_pt1 | contig 17465 bp, 17 predicted proteins | sample MGYA00519923_ERZ827043 | MGnify/ENA primary metagenome ERZ827043 (study PRJEB31778, sample SAMEA3449251) | human gut metagenome | biome: human gut; feature: human-associated habitat; material: faeces | place: United Kingdom | collected 2010/2012 ...
CCGGCGGCTGGCTCAACCCTCACGCCCGTAAGGGCGTGTCAACCTTCGGGAATACAGTTCAGCGGATAGCGGATAACGGACAGCCGGCAGCGGACAGCTGCCACAGGCTCCTCACATGTCCACCATGCTGTACTTTCCGTCCTTCATTTTCATGAGGATCAGGTCTACCACCGGGTCTCTCTTGTCGTCGAAGCTGAAGGTACCGCAGACGCCTTTGAAGTCTTTCATGGCTGCCAGGGCGTCCCTGATTTTTTTATGGTCCGTGGTACTTCCGGCCCGTTTCATGGCGTCCACTGCCATGTACACGCCATCGTAGGCGCTGGCGGCGAACTGGTCCGGTGCGTGTCCGTATTTCTTTGTGTAGGCGTCCACGAAGTTCTGTACTCTGGCATCCTTTCTTTCTGCTGACCACATGGAGGATACATATACATTGTCAGCGGCGCTGCCGGCCATGCGGCCCAGTTCCGGAGAAACGAAGCCATTGTCTCCCAGCACAGGCTGGTTCATGCCCATTTCCCTCATTTTCTTCAGGATGCGGGAGCCTTCCTGGTAGTAGCTGCATACCACGATGACGTCGGGGTTCTTTGTCTGGATATTGGTGAGCTGGGCGGAGAAGTCGGTGTCCTTGCTGCCGAAGGTTTCTACGTCGATGACTTCTACCCCTTCTTCTTCCATGGTCTTTTTGAAATATTTCTGGGCGGTTACATGCTGTTCGTTGTCATGGGCATACATGATGGCCGCCTTCTGATAGCCCAGCAGCTGATGGGTTTTCTTCACGGTCTGGGGAATGTTCTTTGATTCCGGTACGGAGTTTCTGAAAATGCAGTCTCCCATGTCGGTGATATTTTCAGCGGTGACGGAAATTTCCAGGGACGGCACTTTGGCATTCTGGATAATGGGACCGGCTGCCTTGGCTTCGTTGGATGTCATGGGGCCGATGAGGATGGACGCTTTATCCTGGATCTGCTTCTTGGTGGCGTTCATGGCTTCTGCCGGCACGGCTTTGGTATCATCTACCATGAGGTCGATAGGAAAATCCCCTTTCCCATTGATTTCTTCCACTGCCAGCCTTACGCCTTCCTCTTCCGATTTCCCGTAGGCTGCAGCACCGCCGGTGAGGGCGGCGGTGAAGCCGATTTTCGCTGCATTTTTGGCGCCGGAGGATACATTGTTTCCTGCTTTCCCTCCGCAGCCTGCCAGTCCTGCCATCATCACCACTGCCATGGAGCAGATGCCTGCCATTTTCATTGCCTTCTTGAAATTCTTCATTTGATTTCCTCCTGTTCTTCTTTCCTGCTCCATCAAAAAAGCCCCTGATGGAACGAATCATTCCACCAGGGGCGGGGAAACCGCGGTACCACCCTGATTTATCTCTTCATGGAAAGTACGGATGATAATGATACGAAAAGCCCCTGTCCCGTTTCGGGACAGGGGCATAGCTGCGGTACCACCCTGCATTGTACTTTCTTTTCTGTCCGTAACGGGGACTGCCGCCTTCACTACTTTCTTCGCTCCGGTGCTCATGGGAGAGTTCGTCTCATGCTCCATACCGGCTTGCACCATCCGCCGGCTCTCTGCCATGGCCTTCATCAGACTTTTTCCCAATCATCGCGTTTTGCGGGGAAGCGCTGATTAAATCATTGTCTGCTTTTATTCTTGAATTTTTATGCAATGCAAGGAATGGGACGACGCGAATAGCGAGCTATTTAAGGAGTCCCATGACGAAGCAGTGCATAAAAATTCTTATAAAAGCAGACTCTATGAATGAATCAGTGCTTCCCTGAGTTGAGATAGATATTACAGGATTTCCCTGATTCTGTCAATCCTTATTTCACTGTATTCTTTTTCTGTATAAAAAACGCTTTTTATGATTTCAGGGAATATCAGGAGTCCCGCCTGCCTGCTTTCAGCCGCTTCAGGATTTCCACGCCGATTTCCTGGTTCAAATAGGCATAGCAGTAGGCATTCAGGATAAATACCAGGCCCAGCATCACCATGCCGGAGGTGGTAAACACCGCCTTTCCAGGATCCGGGTCCAGATGGAAGAGGAATGACAGGGGCTTCCAGATCCACTGAATCATGGAAACAAAGCGGTCAATGGCGCTGGTCAGGGCGTCTGCAATGCCCAGAATGTAAATGGACACGGCAATCTTATAGGACATTTCCACCACATAGGCCAGGGCGGTGAGGTGGAGGGTTTTGGCAAAGGACAGCTTGCGATGGAAGCCGTATCCCATGGCCAGCCCCAGGGCCGCCGCATAGAAGGCGGTGGTGAAGCCGATTTCCGGGCCGCCGATGATGTTTACCAGAAAGATTTCTGCAAGGCTGGTGCCCAGGCCCCACTTCATGCCGTGAAAGCTGCAAATCACTGCAATAGGCACCGCCGCCGTGAGCATGGTGATGAACACAAAGAAGGGGGCCAGCAGTTTCAGGAGCACCAGCAGTGCCGCAATGGCCGCTGCCGCCGCCGCTTCCGTCAGATATTTCGTTTTTTGTACCGATGAATTCACTGTTTCCTGTCCTTTCCAAAGGAAGCAGCCAGGGCTTCCTTCTCCTTCTTTGTTTTATGCTTCATGTGCCATTCCAGGGACCGGGCCTCATGCTCCGTGGAAAAGGACTCACACCAGGCCAGCGTCACCGGCAGGCGGCTTCTGGTGTAGCGGCTCCCCTTCCCGCTGTTATGGGTTTCCACCCGCTTTTCCACGCTGTCCACGGTGTAGCCCGTATACAGGGAGCCGTCGGCGCAGCGCACCATGTAGGTGAAATATTTCCTTTCCTCAGAACCACTCATTCACCCAGTTCTTCTCCTCCGGCAGCATGGTATCAGTCAGGGCAAGCACGTCCGCCCGCTCCTTCGCATCCTCTGTGAGCCACCTGATTTTTTCCAATTTTCCCAGCTCCGAAAGGCCGGCGGCCCCCATGAAGAGCTCCGCCAGGCTGCCTGCATTGATGCAGAAAGAGGGCTCCGGAATATCCTCTCCCAGACGGACGCCGGAAATATCTTCAATGTGGCATTTCAAGCTGTAGAAAACATCTTCCTTCAGCGCACTGATTTTCCCGCCTTCCGCCCGCAGCACATAAATGCCGTTATTTTCCGGCAGGAAGGAATCCACCAGCTGGAATGCCACGGCGCCGGTAATGTCTTCCCGGCAGGGCAGGCCGTCAAAGGCGGTGACGGGATCCGTGAGACGGGCAAGCATGTAGGGGAAAGAACGGTTTTTGATATAGGTATGCTCCGCCCCGTCTTCCCAGTAGCGGAAGGAATGGTCATCCAGCGGTTCATACCAGATGCATTCGTCAATAGACCCCCGGTGGCCTGCCATAAAGGAATAGAGCCCCTTCCTGCCGGACTCATTGGCAAAGGCCATTTCCGTCACAATCATGCGCCGGTCGTCCAGACTGTAGAAAAGATAGCCGGAAGGCCCCTTTTCGTCATACACAAGGGCAATATAGCCATCCTTCAGCTGGCCCTCGATGTGGGATTTCCAGGACTTTTCATCCCGCAGGGTAAAGCCATTCCTGTCCTTCGTGTAGGCTTCATACACAGAGGCAAGCTCCTGCCATTCCCCGCACCCTGCCAGCACCCGGCAGGAAACGGGCTTTTTCCCCAGGGGCGCCAGATGTTCCGGCGACGCTTTCCGCTCCCACTGGTGCACGAAGAAACCGAAGCCCATGGGCAGGTAATAGGAAGCTGCAGAGGGCATGAGGGTTACAAAGGGCTTCCCCTCCTTCGCCGCCAGATGGAAGGCGCTTCGGAGCAGCTCTGACGCATACCCCCGCCCCCGGGCAGCCGGGTGGGTGGCTACGCCTACAATATAATCGGTGTCAAAAGCCTGGCCCCTCACGCTCATCCGGTAGGGACGGCGGTGAAGGTCACAGGCAGCCTGCCCCTTCTCCTCCCCCAGGAGCACCGTCTCCGGCGTATAGAGCTCCTGGAAATACCACTGGAAGAAAGGGTCCGAAGGCTTTTCAAAACAGTAGGCCCAAAGGGCTTTCACTTCTTCTGTGTCGGAAGCAGAAGCTTTTCTGATTTTCATGGATACCTCCTTGGGGCCGCTTCGCGGCCCTGCGCCCTGCGGGCGTAAAGTTTCTAAAGTTTGACGGGGCTTCGCCCCGAGGGTTCCGAGGTTTGACACGCCTGCGGCGTGCACAGCGAACATGATTTGAAGGAGCAAAGCGATGCACAAATCATAGTGAGTCGTTTCCCCTTTAGGGAAGCGCTGATTAAATCACTGTCTGCTTTTATTCTTGAATTTTTATGTAATGCGAGGAATGGGACGACGCGAATAGCAAGCTATTTAAGGAGTCCCATGACGAAGCAGTGCATAAAAATCCTTATAAAAGCAGACTCTATGAATGAATCAGTGCTTCCCTAGCACACCAGCTCACTAAATCGGTTTTATACAAACTGGCGCCCCTTCTTTTTAAAGGACGGGCGGCCCCCATGTTTCACAGATGATAGGGTTCGTGGCGGATGATTTTCATGGCGCGGTAGACCTGTTCCGCCAGGATAAGGCGGGCCATCTGGTGGGTGAAGGTCATGGTGCTGATGGAGATTTTCAGATTCGCCCGTTTCCTTATGTTTTCGCCGTTGCCATAGGGGCCGCCGATCATGAAGAAGAAGCGGCTGGTGCCGGACACCATTTTCCGGCGGAGGATGTCTGCCAGACCTTCGGAGGTCACAGGTTTTCCCTTGAGGTCAAGAAGGATGAGGAAATCCTCATCCTTCAGGTATTTCAGAAGTTTATCCCCTTCTTTTTCCATCACTTTTTCTTTCATGGCAGGAGATGGATTTTCCGGCATTTTCTCTTCATCAGGGGAAAGGATTTCCACTTTGGCCATGGGGGAAAGTCGTTTCAGGTATTCATCAATCCCCTGACGCATCCACTTTTCTTTGATTTTTCCGATGGTTAGAAATGTGAATCTCATCAGTTTCCGGACTCCGGTGCCGCTGCCAGAAGGACTTCGGTGTCTTCTTTCTTTCCATTGTGTTCGTAGGTGACTTTGATGCGGTCTCCGGGCTTATGATTGTCCAGGATTTCCCTCATACCTTTTACGGTGTCGAAGGACTGGCCGTCAATGGCAAGAATGTAGTCGCCGGGACGGATGTCCGTGAGGCTCATGGGGCTTCTGGAAGCGATTTTCATCACCAGCACGCCGCCGTCATGATCCCAGTTATAGCCATAGCGCTGGGCAATGTCCTTATCTGCCGCATAGACGCCCAGGTAGGCTCTGATCACTTTGCCGTTGGAAATTAGCTGCTGGATAATGCCTTTGGCGGAGTTGATAGGAATGGCAAAGCCCATGCCTTCTACCCCTTCCTTGGCAATTTTGGCGCTGTTGATGCCTACTACTTTGCCGTCGGCAGTCACCAGGGCGCCGCCGGAGTTGCCGGGGTTGATGGCCGCATCGGTCTGGATGAGCTTAAAGCGCTGGTCGATGTCGTCCAGACTTCTGTTCAGGGCACTGATGACGCCTACCGTGACGGTACCCTGGAATTCAAGGCCCAGAGGGTTGCCGATGGCAATGGCGGTCTCGCCTACCTGCAGGGCGTCGGAGTCGCCAAAGGTGGCCACTGGCAGATCATCGCTGCCTTCAATTTTGACTACTGCCAGGTCTGTGGAAGGATCTGTGCCCACCACCTTGCCCGGTACCGTTTTGCCGCTGGAAAGGCTTACATTCACTTCTTTGCTGCCGGACACCACATGGTTGTTGGTGACAATGTACCCCTTCTTATCGAAAAGGACACCGGAGCCTACGCTCTGCCCCACTTCTACCCGGCGGTTGAACATGTCCCGGTCATAGACTCTGGTGGTAATGCCTACAATAGCAGGCCCCACTTCCTTGACTGCCTGCACCACCGCTGTGTTGCGTACAGCCGGAAGGTCTTCCATCTTCTTATTGGTTCCCTGGGGGAGCTGGTAGGAAGAGGAGGCCCCTCCTTTTTTCGGAAGTGCAAAATCGCCAAAGTAGCAGCCGCCTGCACCGCCGATAATGAGCATGGAAAGCGCCAGTGCAGCAATCTTCATTCGGCTGCTCCTGGAGCCATGGGATGTTTCCTTCATGGCTTCGCCATTTTCTTTCAGTTTCCTGTCCAAATCTTCTCTATCCATAGTAACCTCCCTGTCCCATGCGGGAAAGTAATGTTCAGGGAATTCCATTAAGCCCCATCATTCCATGAATGGAAGGGCCCATTGAAATTCCTATTGATATGGTTCACTCATTATATCACAAACCATCCAGAATGGAAGCAGGTATCTGTCATGAAAAATTCCCATAAAAAAGGGGCTGTGAAAAAATGGAAATCATTTCTTCACAACCCCTTTTCAATGGCTTCCTTTTCGGTAAATGACAGTCAGCTGCCCGCCGGCATCGTCATCTCGAGCGGAGGAACGCGCCGGTATGGGGCAAAGATTTTGGGCTCTAATGAAACGCAGAGCCGAGAGATCTCCTGCCACCATGGGCTTGCCACATTTCGGAGTGAGATTTCTCCACTCCGCTTCGCTTCGGTCGAAATGACGAGAGTTTCACAGCCCCTTTTCCCTTATTTGGCAAAATCGGTGGCTCTGGTTTCGCGAATAACCACTACTTTGACCTGTCCCGGGTACTGCAGTTCTTTTTCGATTCTTGCTGCAATATCGTGGGCCAGAATGGTAGACTGGTCTTCCGATACCTTTTCCGGTTTCACAATGACTCTCAGTTCGCGGCCTGCCTGGATGGCATAGCAGTTGTCCACGCCGGGGAAGGATTTGGCAATGTCTTCCAGTTTGGTGAGACGTTTGATATAGTTTTCCAGGGTTTCGCGGCGGGCGCCGGGGCGGGCAGCGGAAATGGCGTCGGCTGCTGCCACCAGTACGGACTCCACGCAGGTGGCTTCCGTGTCTCCGTGGTGGGAGGCGATGGCATTGATAACTTCCGGCGGTTCATGGTATTTCTGGGCCAGTTCTACGCCCAGTTCCACATGGGTGCCTTCCTGTTCACGGTCTACGGCCTTGCCGATATCATGGAGGAGACCTGCCCTTCTGGCCAGTTCCACATTGGCCCCCACTTCGCCGGCCATAATGCCTGCAAAGTAGGATGTATCAATACAGTGCTGCAGCACATTCTGCCCATAGCTTGTCCGGTACTTCAGACGGCCCAGGATTTTTACCAGTTCCGGATTCATACCCCGGATACCGCACTCCATAACAGCCTGTTCACCGGCTTCGCGAATAGCCTTATCCACATCTTTCTTTGTCTTGGCCACCACTTCTTCAATCCGTGCCGGATGGATTCGTCCATCCTTCACAAGGCTTTCCAATGCCAGCCTTGCCACCTCACGGCGGATAGGATCGAAGCAGGAAAGAATGACCGCTTCCGGTGTGTCGTCGATGATGAGATCTACGCCGGTCAGGGTTTCGATGGCGCGGATGTTACGACCTTCGCGGCCGATGATACGGCCCTTCATTTCTTCGTTGGGCAGGGATACCACGGAAACGGTGGTTTCGGAAACCGTATCTGCAGCGTTGCGCTGGATAGCGGCGGCAATGATTTCCCTTGCCTTCACGTCGGCAGTGCTCTTGGCTTCTTCCACAGCGCTGCGGATGCGGACTGCCTTTTCATGGGTCAGTTCTTCATCCACTCTGGAAAGAATCATATCCTTGGCCTGTTCGCTGGAGAGCTGGGAGATTTCTTCCAGCTTTTTCTGCTGCTGTTCATAGAGACCATTCAGCTTTTCCTTCTGCGCTTTTACCTGGTTTTCCTTTTTGTCAAGCTGGGATTCCCGCTGTTCCAGGTTGCCGCTTCTCCAGTCCAGATTATTTTCCTTCTGGACCAGTCGCTGTTCGTACTTCTGCAGCTCATCACGGCGCTGTTTGTTCTCCTGCTCCACGTCTTCACGAAGCTTATGGATTTCCTCACGGGTCTGTACAAGGGTTTCCTTCTTCAGCGTTTCCGCTTCCCTGGACGCATTGTCCAGCATTTTCTTGGCCTCTTCGCCAATCTGGCGGGCCTTCTCTTCTGCAGAGCCGATGCGGGCTTCCGCAATGCGTTTGCGGAGCATGTAACCGATGCCGGCGCCTACAGCTGCCGCCACGATGCAGCCCACAATAACGTAAAGTAAAACTTCATCCAGTGTCAAATGATTCACCTCTCTCTTTCTGATATTTCTATATCCACAAGATAAAAAATAAACAAAGCATCCCCCGCTGGGAGATACAGGAAAAAATCCTCCCTTTCTTCTTTGGATTCTCCTGTAAACACGCAAAAAGGAAATCCAATCAATAGCAGAAGGAGTATTTCTCCAGGCTGAAACAGATGGATTTCCTTATTGAATGAATATTTTATCCCATAGGGAAAAAGCCCCCGCCAATTTCATACTGTGCAGGAGCTTTATATATAAAATCAGAATCAAACCTTAAAAGGAATGTTCACTTGGTTCAGCACCTGTTTCCATTCTAAAATTTTTATAAATTATTGTCAAGTTGCCGAAACCGTGGAAATGATGAAATTCACTGATTAATCCTTCCGTCCGCCGCCGAACATGGACCACACCACCAGTGCGGCGAAAGCGGCCCAGGACATGAGGTAGGAAAGGATGCCCAGGTCGGTTAGGATATTAATCACCGTGAGCCCTGCCATGAAAAGGATATTTCCTCTTTTTTCCACGTAAGGGTCTCTCCGGATAAGGATAAAAGCAATGATAAAGATGAGGATATTCACCACCAGCACGGCGGGAAAATAAATCAGAAGGGGCACCATCTGGAGGATGAAACTTCCTACCAGCATGAGCAGCATAATGTAAATCCAGGTCATGGAAATCATAATGTTTTCCTCACAGTATCTCCGTCGCCGGCAGGAATCCACATTTCCTGGTCCGGAAAGAGCCAGTGGAACTCATAAGACGGCGCCCAGCGCTGTCCAAAGGCATGCATGGGAACAAGAAGACCGGCGGTGAAATGGGAAAGATACTGCTTTACGCCCCACTCCCTTGCCACCTGCTGTCTGGCGTCCACAGGAATAAAGGCCAGATCCACCGATTTCTCCTTAATCAGAGAAAGCTCATGGAAGAAACCGTCCCGAGCGTCCCAATTATCCCCGTCTCCCTCCCCTGCCCAGTGCCACCAGTTCAGGTCGCCGGCATGGAAAATACGAAGGCCCTCGGCTTCCACCATGAAAGAACCGCCTGCATCGGTGGATCCATACATATGTACCGAAAGAGGGCCCTCTTCCACACTGTCCCCCACGTCCATCATATGGAGAAGACTGTCATTCTGGAGGACCAGCCGGCAGTCCCGGTGAAGGAAATAACCGGACACCCGGTCTTCAAATTTCCGGATAGCCGGATTGAAATGATCCCCATGCACATGGGAAACAAAGAAATAGACCGCCTTATCCGTCTCCTGCAGCTTTTTCTCCACATGACCCGCCGGGTCCAGATAATAGTCAAAAACAAGAATCACTTTCTCCAGCTCCACCATAAATCCGCTGTGATGAAGGAAATATAAATTCACCGGTTTCATACATTCTCCTTTCCTGAAAAGGAACTGATATTTCATCTATTTTTTTGTATCAGCCAATAAAATTTAACTTGTATGTGCCTCTTATAAAGAAGCTGTATAATAATTATATCATATGGGGCCGCACTGCGGCCCCGGGTTCAGAAAGTTCCCTCCCCATCACTTATTGTCCCACCGCTTGCGGGGGGAAGGTGGTGCGTCAGCACCAAAGGGGGGCGGGCCCGCAGGGCCCGTGGGGACAGAAAGGGTTCAGAGGGTTCAGAGGGTTCAGAAGGTTCAGAAGGGAAGGATTGCCGCCTTTGGCGGCAATAATTATAAAGTCAGCGTTACGGGACTTGCATTTGTGTCACTATGGCGCCCCCGTCATTTCGAGCGGAGGTACAAGCCGGTATGGTTCCATAGTTTCATGGAGCCAGTAAAAGGGAGCCCTGAAATCTCACTGCAGAAAGCTGCCTTGCGGCAGTCAGTTCAGCATAGAGTATCATTTCTGCGCTTGCCCTCGTACACCCTTTCCCGCTGCGCGGGCCTTCCCCTCAAGGGGAAACAAGGGTTAGCGGCGGAGCTTGCTATGTGCTGCTTGAGTCCCGCCAAGCATTCTGCTGAATTTGCCACCCCCCTTTGGTGCCTTACGGCAACACCTTTCTCCACGGGAAAGCGTCTCACTTGGTTCTCAGGTCGCTATCACTCCCCTACGAACCAAGTTCGCTTGCCGCCCCGCTGTGCGGGGGCACAATAAAGCTCCGGCTTTCCGCCATGCAGCATTTGAGACACAAAAGCCAATCCCGTAATGCTGACTTTATACTCATCGCCGCGAAGCGGTGATACCTTCCCTTCTGAACCCTCTGAACCTTTTGAACCCTCAAACTAGAAACTAGAAACTAGAAACTACAAACTAGAAACCCTAAAGACATATACAAGAAACTTACAAGGAGGACGTATGGGTAAACATTTTTCTTTTATCCATTGTGCTGATCTTCATCTGGGAGAACCGTTCAGCGATATCCGCATGGGAAGCAGCGGTCCCTGGAATGAACAGATAGGGAAGGCCACTTTTAAAGCCTTTGAGAAGGTGGTGGATGCTGCCCTGGAGAACCGGGTGGATGCCATCCTGATTTCCGGCGATGTTTACAATGGCGACCATCACAGTCTGTCCGCCCAGATGGCCTTTGCCCGAGAACTTTATCGGGCGGCCCAGGGGGGCATCCGGATTTTTATGGTTCATGGGAACCATGACCCCGGCGAGGCCTGGCGGGCGGATATCCCGCTTCCGGAAACAGTTCATATTTTCCCCGCTGACCATGTGGAAGCCGTTCCCCTGATGAAGGATGGGGAAAAGGCGGCCACTATTTACGGGATTTCCTATAAAACCCGGCACGTGAAGGAAAACCTGGCACAAGAATTCCACCGGGAAAAGGAGGACGGCTTTGCCATCGGCATGCTCCATACGGATGTGGGAAGTGCCGATTCGCCCTATGCCCCCTGCACGACAGACGATCTGAAGGCTTCCGCCATGGATTACTGGGCCCTGGGCCACGTGCATACCCGCAAAACCATTTCCACGTCCCCCTACATTGTATATCCTGGCAATACCCAGGGCCTCAGCCTTCGGGAAACAGGCCCCCGGGGATGCTATCTGGTGGATGTAGGAGCCTACGGCACGGTGACTTTGAAATTTATTGAAACCGACACTATCCGCTGGATGGATATGACCATGGATATTTCCGCCTATTCCCAGGCGGAAGAGCTGATCCAGGCAGTAACCAAGAGAAGAAGCGGCCTTAAGGAACTCACCGGAAGGCCCAATATCATTCGCCTTATCTGCACCGGAAGCGGCCCTCTCCATGATGTGCTGTCCACCGAGGACGGCAGGGATTTCATCCTTCAGTCACTGAACGACAAGGAACAGTTCCGCTACCTCTTTGCCTGGTTTGTCCGGTTGGAAGACAGGACAAAGAGTGCCATCGACTTGAAGGAAAGACGGGAACTACCTGATGTGACGGGAAATTTCCTGAAGGCCTTCGATGATATAGACCGGTTGGATGAGGAAAAGAAAAAAGAAGAGCTCCGTAAAATCGCTGAGCAGCAGCCGGAGTTTGTGAGATACAGGAAACTGCTCCATTCCCTCTCTGACGAAAGCCTGCTTCATGCCTTTCAGAAAGCAGAGCTTCTGGGAGCGGAAATGCTGACAAAAGAGGAGGAAAAATGAAAATTACCGATCTTCAGCTCCAGCAGTACGGCATTTATCATGATGCCTCCTGGCAGCCCTCCCAGACGTCCCTCAATATCGTAATGGGAGAAAATGAAAGCGGTAAAACCACTATGCTCCGTTTCATCCGGGATATGCTCTTCGGCTACGGAAGGGGCAAGTGGCAGGGGCGGAAAGGAAATATGGGCTTTGTCCGTTCCGACGGCCAGTTTTACCGCGTATTCCGGAACGAAAAGGAGCAGTGGTTTGAAAATGCAAACCATGTGAAATTTACGGAAGACCTGCCTGCCGCCTGGTGGCACGGTCTCAACCGTTCCATTTATGAAAAGATATTCGCCGTAGGTCTGGAAGACCTGCAGGGCGCCTCCTTCCTGGCCAACGACACCGTGAGGAGTCGTTTCTTCATGCTCCAGGGCGGCGACAAACTGGCTAATGCCAAGGCAGAACTGGAGGAAGCCAAGGGAAAACTCTTCACCTCCAGTGCCCAGGGCAAGAGAAAAATCAACCAGCTGGCTTCTGACCTGGAAGAAGCGGAAAAAGAATTGGATGGCCTTTCCAGACAGGAAAAGGATTTTTCCGACCTCCAGCACCGGCAGGAGGAAATGAAAAAGGAAATCGCCGACCTGCAGTTAAAGCTGGACAAAGATAATGAAGAAAACAGCCGCCTGGAAAAACGGCTGGGTGCCTGGAAATACTATCAGCAGGCGGTGAGTGTGAAGCACCAGCTGGATTTGTCATCCCAGGTTACCATGTTCCCCTCCAACGGCAAGGAACAGTGGAACCAGCTTATGAACCGCATGAAGGTGATTCACGACCAGAAAGAGTCCCTGCAGGAAAAGCTGGATGCCTACAAACCTGTGAAAAAAGAAGAAATCATTCCCTGGATGGGCGTGGAAAACGAGCTGGAAAAGCTCTACGTAGATCTGGGCCAGTGGCGACAGACCATGGCGGACGCTGAAGAAATGGAAAAGGAAAAATCGGACTGGCGCATCGATTTCGTCAATCTTGGTTATTCCCTTCCCCTGTGGGATCATACCCTGAATCTGGATAAGCCCTGCGTGAACGTGGACTGGGAAGAGGGGAGACGTCTCTCCAAAAGCCTGGGCGTCAGGAATAATGAGCTCCATTTCTGGGAGCAGCGGGAACCGGAAGTGGAAAAACTTTCCGATGACATGGAGCTGCCGGAAAAGGAAGAATCGGAGTCCGACTGGCAGAATATCGAATCCATGGCCAGTGAGCTGGAGCAGGTGCTTCATGAAGAAGCGGACGTGCAGTCTGAAATGGACAGTATCAGCGCTACGGAGGATAAGAAATTCACTCCCTGGCTGTGGCTCAGCATGGCCTTTGTCCTCATGGCGGCGGGCAGCATAGCTGCCTTTTACATGGCCAAGGCAGGCATTATGTCCATGTACGGCGCCGGCGGCGCCGCAGTCCTTGCTGTCTTATTTTTCTACCTTCACAGCCATGTTATCCATAAAAAGGGAAATACCCTGGAAAAACTGGCTCTTCGCAAAGAAGAGCTGGAAACACTGCGGGAAAAGGTGAGCGAAAAATTCCCGGGCCAGGCACCGAAGACGGTGGATGAACTGAAAGCTTTCCATAACCTGATGCAGGAAAAACGGTCCGGTTTCTACAAGGACCAGGCAAAACGCCAGGCCGTTTCCTGGAAAAAGGAAACCATCCGGAAACAGATGCAGCAGCATAAAAACTGGGAAGAAGAGGGGGAAATCCTGACCGAAAAAAGGAATAAGGCGGAAAAAGCCTGGAACGACTGGCTCAAAAGAAACAGCCTTCCAAAAACAGGAGCGGAAAATCTTTTCGCCCTGCAGGAACAGTGGCAGAAGATTTACTCCGCCGAAGGAAAGGGGAAAATCCTTGATTTCCGCCTGGAGCAGATCGACGCCAAACTGGATGCCTTTGCAGCAAGAGCCCAGTCTATCATCAAGGCCACCGGACTTCCCTACGCCGTCAGTCCCGATGGCATAGCCGACATTTACGAAGAAAACCATCGCCGCAGTCTGGAGTGGGAAGCGCTGCAGGAAAAGAACAAGCAGCACGAAGCCTATGAAAAGGAAATGAGCAAGCTGGACGAAGGCTGGGCCTCCTGCCAACGGGAAATGGACACCCTGCTGAACCTTGTTCAGGCTAAAAATGCGGAAGAATTTGCAGAAAAGGTCAATGCCCACGAACACCATGACCAGATTGCAAAGGAATGGGAAAGGGTAAAACAGGACCTTCGCATGTACGCCGGCGGAGAAGAAGAATTTGAAGCCCTCTGGCATGCATTGGAAACAGGCCAGTACGACCAGTGGATGGAAACCCATAATACACTGTCCCGCCGGATCGAAGAAGAATCGGCTAAACTGGGCGAACTCCAGAGAAGCCAGGGCGCCATCGACAACGAAATCTTCCGCCTGGCAGGGGACGACTCCATGACCAGTGCCCTCCAGAAAAAAGAAAAAATCGAAGCGGAACTGAAATCCGCCCTGGAAGAATGGCTGACCCTCATGTACACCGAAGAACTTTTGACCCGGGCCCAGACCATTTACGAATCGGGCCGCCAGCCGCAGATCATGAAAATGGCCAACGAATTTCTGAAGGACATGACCATGGGGAAATACTCCCTTCACATGGCAGACAATGGAAAGGATATTTTCATCGAAGACAGTACCCATGCTGTGAAAAACGAAAAAATCTGGTCCTCCGGTACCGGCGACCAGGTATTCCTTGCCATCCGCCTGGCCATGGCTCTTTCCTTCGGAGAGCAGATCGAACCGCTGCCCATTGTGCTGGATGACATTTTCGTCCGTTTTGACGAAAAACGGCAGCGGGAAACTCTCCGCTTCCTTATGGAACTGGGGAAGAAACAGCAAATTTTCCTTTTCACCTGCCACGAAAGAACCATGCATATTGCAGAAGAAGTGGGGTACGAAAAGGGGACAGGAGAATTCATCCACCTGTCTGCAGGGCAGATTGAACAGGTGGGGAGTTAAGGCATTAGTGGAGGTTGGATGTATTCCCGATATGGACACGCTTTCAGCGTGAGGGTTGTGGTGGGCGCCCTTTTAAATAATGAAGGGCGCCAGTATGTATAAAACCGGTTTAGTGGGCTAGTGAGCTGGTGTGCTAGTGAACTAGGGAAGCGCTGATTAAATCACTGTCTGCTTTTATTCTTGATTTTTTATGCAATGCAAGGAATGGGACGACGCGAATAGCGAGCTATTTAAGGAGTCCCATGACGAAGCAGTGCATAAAAATTCTTATAAAAGCAGACTCTATGAATTAATCAGTGCTTCCCTAGCCCACTAAATCGGTTTTATTTATACTGGCGCCCTTCATTATTTAAGGGCGCCTACCTTCCCCTTTAAACCTTCTGAACCAGCCCACTTTTAGCGGGCCGAACCCTCTGAACCTTCACGCACGCGGGGCATATCACTAAAAGCGTCTCTTCCGCCATTATAAAATAAAAAAAGGAGCTATTCAATCACATGAATAGCTCCTTTCCAATCAGGGAGCGAATTACTTCACTTCCGCCTCATAACGGGCCAGGGTGAAGCAGAGATCAGACAGGCGGTTCAGATAGCGGATATCCACTTCATGCACATCCTCCACTTCCGACAGGCGCCACATGCATCGTTCCGCACGACGAACCACAGTACGGGCCATATCCAGGAAGCTTTCGCTCTGGGTATCACCCGGTACCAGGAAGTGATCCAGGGGAGCCAGCTCTTCGGTGTACTGGTCGATGAGGTGCTCCAGGTTGGTCACATGTTCCGGCGTAATGTTCGGTTCTTTTCCCTTGCTGGCTACATCAGCCATGAGGAGCCACAGTTCCTTCTGCAGCTTGAAAATCGTTCCCTTTACATTGTCATGAACTGCAAAAGCACGGGCCTGACCAAGAACGCAGTCAGCTTCGTCCACCGTACCATAAGCTTCAACGCGAAGACTGCCTTTGGATACCCTTTCATTGGTAAAAAGGCTGGTCTGCCCTTTGTCTCCTGTACGTGTATATACCTTTGCCATGACAATCACCTTATTTCTTTAATTCAGGGAACCAGAGAGCAATTTCTCTTGCTGCTGTTTCCGGAGCATCAGAAGCGTGAACCACGTTTTCATCGATGGAAGTAGCGAAATCTCCACGAATGGATCCCGGTACTGCTTCCAGAGGATTGGTTGCGCCATTGATCTGACGAACTGCTGCTACAGCATTTTCCCCTTCGATAACCATAGCCAGAACGGGGCCGGAAGTGATGAAATCGATGAGAGCCTTGAAGAAGCCTTTGCCCTTATGTTCAGCATAATGTTCTTCAGCCAGTTCAACAGGAACGTTGATCATTTTGATTGCGTGGATGGAAAGACCTTTTCTTTCGAAACGGGAAATCACTTCGCCGCAGATGTGTTTCTTCACGCCGTCCGGTTTTACGAGTACAAGAGTTTTCTGAATGTCAGCCATAAATATGACCCTCCTTAAAAAGAATGCATTTGTGCTGCGATTTCACGCAGCTTTTCCACCCGCTCCTCCGTAGAAGGATGCGTTGAAAACAGATTTGCCACGCCGCCTGCACCGGCCAGCGGGTTAATAATGAAAAGCCCGCTGGTAGCCGGTTTCGCATCAGCCATCACCTTATGATGGGCATAGGCGTCCAGCTTCTCCAGCGCACTGGCCAAAGCCAGTGGTTTGCCGGAAATTGCTGCCCCTGAAGCGTCCGCCATGAACTCCCGGGACCGGGACAGGGCCAGCTGGATTAAAGTCGCCGCCAGGGGCGCCACCACGATGGTCACCAGAAGGGCGATGGGGTTGGAACTCCTCCCCTCCTCATCCCTGGCGCCGCCGAAAATGGCAAGCCACTGGGCTGCATTGGCAATGTAGCTGATAGCTGTTGCAATAGAAGCAGCCAGCGTCATTATCAGTGTATCACGATGACGGATATGTGACAACTCATGACTTAAAACTCCTGCCAATTCATCTCTGTCCAGCATGGAAAGAATCCCTTCCGTCACCGCCACAGCTGCATGGTTTTCATTTCTTCCTGTAGCAAAGGCATTGGGCACATCCGTAGGAATCACATAAAGCCGCGGCATGGGCATATGGGCCCTCTCCGTCAGATCCCGCACCAGCTGGTACAGCTCCGGCACATCGGACTCCGACAGAGGCTGGGCATTGTAGGCCCGAAGGGCCATCTTGTCACAATTCCAGTAGGTATAAAAATTCATGGCGAATGAAATGAGAAGCATGGTGAAAGCACCGCTCCTGCCGCCTACTACACCGCCGATTGCCATGAGAATCACGCTGAGCAGTGTCAGCAGCATCACCGATTTGACTCTGTTCAAAGAAAAGACCTCACTTTGCGCAACAAATAGAATTTTATAAATATGTTTAAATAAAAAAAGTGGTCGGAACGACATGATTCGAACATGCGACCTCTACCACCCCAAGGTAGCGCTCTACCAAACTGAGCTACGTCCCGACATCGGTTACAAGTAATAGGATACACAATGAAGAGAGATTTGTCAAGGGATTTTTTATTTTTCTTTTTGAAGACCTGCTGTGGCCCGAGTTATGAAGAAAGGTTCTTAAGTTTGACGGCGTCTCCGCCGCCGAGGGTTGTGGATTGCCGCTTCGCGGCAATGATTATGAAGTCAGCGTTACGTGCTTACCATTAGTGTCACCAGTGCTGCATGACGTAGTGCGTTAGCCCCCTTCCTTTGGAAGGCAGAAGCCCTGCAGAGGGCTTCTGAGCCGGGCTAATATGTGAGCATAG
>ERZ827043.2169-NODE-2169-length-17457-cov-3.643030_pt1 | contig 17457 bp, 17 predicted proteins | sample MGYA00519923_ERZ827043 | MGnify/ENA primary metagenome ERZ827043 (study PRJEB31778, sample SAMEA3449251) | human gut metagenome | biome: human gut; feature: human-associated habitat; material: faeces | place: United Kingdom | collected 2010/2012 ...
GGAACACCGGCGCACCGAAGGTGGGTCGGTGCGGAATCGGAAAATAAGCCGACCGAAACACCGGAATGTCCCGAAGGGTCATTACGGTGCGCAGGCGGAGGCCGCGAAGCGACCTGCGAAGGGGGGAGCCAAGGGGGGGAGCGCCGATTCATCCTATGATCTACCATTCGCGCGTGGTGCGGATGACGCGGCCGAGGATGCGGCAGGGGCCGTTGGTGAGGACGATGGGGGTATAGGCGTTATTGAAGGGTTGGAGGATGACGGTTTTGCCGGAGAAGAGGACGCGCTTGACGGTGGCTTCGTCGTCGTCGAGGAGGATGACGCCGATCTGGCCGCTTTGGAGGGTTTGCTGGCTATGCACCAGCGCAAGGTCGCCCTCCTGAATCTGCGGGGCCATGCTGTCGCCCGTGACGCGCAGGAAGAAATACTCGTCCGGCGAGGCGACGTCCGCCACCTCGTAGCCCTCGTATTCCTGCTGCGCCTGTAGGCCCAGGCCGCCCTTGACCGTGCCCAGAATCGGGATGCGCACGCCGCACCCCTCGTATTCGCTGCGGAAGTCGAGCAGCTGCGCGATCGAGCACTGCATGACCTCCGACAGGGCGCAAAGCGCCGCAAAGTCCGGCTCCCGCGTGCCGTTTTCATAATTGGAATAGGTTTGCCGCGTCACGCCGAGCTGATCGGCAACCTCCTGCTGCGTCATTTTCAGCTTCATCCGCCGCTCGCGCAGTTTGAGCTGCATCTCCATCGCCTCCCTGTCCGGTTTGTTGACTTCCCCTATATTATGCAACAATTCATGGCCATTTTCAAGCGAAACAAACAAAATTTGAAAAATATGCAACAAACTGTTGACATACGGGAACGAGCGTTCTATAATTGAACCTGTCATCGGGCGAGAGGCCCATCCAGAACGACAAAAACAAAGGGGGAGAAAAACAACATGACACTGCAAGCCGAACGCACCACCAAGCCGGTTCGCCGCCGCGAGGGCAGCACGCGCATGGCCATCTATGATTACATCGTCAGCTTTTCAAACCAATACGGCTTTCCGCCGACCATCCGCGAGATCGGGGAGGCGATGGGGCTTTCCTCCTCGGGCACGGTCAGCGCGCACCTGCGCCGCCTGGAGCAGGACCACATGATCGAGAGATACGCCAACCACGCCCGCGCGATTCGTCCGCGCGCGATGTAAGGCGGGGCAGATGCTTTTTTACACGACGGCAAGACGACAAAAGGAGGCGACGCGCATGCGGCTGCCGCGCAGTCTGCACAACCGGATTCTTTATATGCTGCTGAGAACGAAGGAGATTCGCAGCGGAAAATTCCCCGCCGACCCGCGCTGGCTGACCTGCATCGAGCGCACATCGCAGAACGTGCCGCGGGAGGAGATGCGCGCGTTTTTTGAGCAGTACTTCGTGCAGAATCTTTCCTGCGATGAGATTCAGTATAATTTATATATCGAGCGGTCGACGCTCTTTAACTGGCGCGATTATTTCCTCTGGCACGCGGCGTTGGAGGCGGCGGCGCTCGGACTGATTACCGAGCGGGACGGGTTTCTTTGTGCATAAAGAGGATTCATCGGAGAGGAAGACGCTCCGGCAGTTTTGAACTGCCGGGGCGTCTTTTTTGCGTTTTTTGGCGGCGAAACGGGGTGCGGGGGAGTTGAAAGCGGTATACGGCGGGGGATGGGGTAGGATAGAGGGGCGGTGAAGGAGGAAGGGACAACCCCTCAGTCCGCTGCGGCGGACAGCTCCCCTTACATTCTTCGCACCGACTCAGCTCTTCGAGCTGCGCCGGTGTTGCGGTCGGCTTATTTTCCGAAAAGAGTACACCGTACTCTTTTCTCTAAAACGCTCGACCTTCAGCCGCTTTGCGGCCTGCGAAAGGGAGCCGAAGGAGGGGACAACCCCTCAGTCTGCTGCGGCAGACAGCTCCCCTTACATTCTTCGCACCGAAATAGCTTTTCAAGCTATTCCGGTGTTGCGCATGGCTTATTTTACGAAAAGGCCTATGGCCTTTTCGTAAAAACGCACATGCTTCAGCCGCAAGCGGCCTGCGAAAGGGAGCCGAAGGAAGGGACAACCTGTCAGTATGAGAATGAAAAAAGGGGGAGGATAGCGAGGATGAACGCGGCGGAGAGGAAGGAGAGACTGCTGGAGTTATACAGGGAATTTCGGCAGGGGAGCCGTTTGCTGTGGGAAAAGTACGCGCGGAACCAGGCTTTGTATTTGGAACAGGCGCTGGGGCGCGCGGGGCGGAGCGGCGGGGGCGGGCCGAAGACGGGCACGCCGGTGCTCTACGCGACGTACCGGCAGGAGCTGGCGGACGCGGTGGAGATGATGCCGGAGGCGGTATTTCTGGCGAGGCGGCGCGAGGACGAGCGGCGCGCGGAGAAGATGACGGCGCTGCACCGGGCGGTGCTGGAGAGGATGGACTTTGAGGAGGTCTACATCCGGCTGTGCGAGAGTCGGGCGCGGCTGGGCGTGGGGTACTGCGAGATCCAGGTGCGTCAGGGTGAGCCGAAGGTGACAGCCTACGACCCGCGGGCGATCCTGGCGGACCCGCTGAGCGAGGATTTGCAGCAGGGGCGCGCGCTCTTTAAGGTGAGCTATCACCCGATGGAGTATTTTCAGGCGCGGTACCCCAAGCAGGCGGGGCGCATGAAGGCGCGGGACGAGAACCTGCCGGAGGGCGAGCCGGGGATCAGCGGCGGGCAGGACGGGCGCATCGCGCTGCTAACCGCCTACTACAAGACCTATGACCGCAGGGCGGGGTGCGGCGCGGTGCACTGCATGAAGATCGCGGGCGGGGAGATCCTCTACGACTCGCGGGCGGAAAAGCCGCAGGGGCTGTATCCGCACGGGGAATATCCCTTTGTGGCGTGGTACTACGACAAGCTCCCCGGCACGCCGTGGGGGTTCGGGGCGTTTGACTACCTTGCGCCGCTGCAGCAGTACATCGACAAACTGGACACGCTGGTGATGCAGAACCTGGCGCGGTCGGCAAGACCCCGCCTGATGGTGAACCGCTCGGCGGGGCTGGACCTCAATGCCCTGAAGGACGAGGAGCAGGAGGTGGTGCTGGCCGACCGCATCGACGAGAGCGCGCTGCGCTGGCAGGAATGCGCGCCGATGGCGCCCTATGCGGTGCAGATGCTGATGCAGAAATGCGACCTGCTCAAGAGCGAGAGCGGGCAGAACGCGGCAAGCCGCGGCGAGCTGCCCTCCAACGCGGCCTCGGGCGCGGCGATTTCGATGTTGCAGGCGGCGGGCTCCAAGCGCACGAACCTGCACCAGGCGACCATCAACCGCGCGTTCCTGGCGATGGTGCGGCAGATCGTATCGCTGCTGTCGGTCTGCGGGTCGGCGGACCGCAGCTACCGCACGGAGGAGGGCTACGCGGTGCTCACGCCCGAGGAGGCGCGCGGCGGCTGGGAGTTCGACTTGCAGGTGCGCCTGCAGCGGATGCCCAAATACGAGAGCGTCTACCAGAACCAGCTGCTGATGCAGCTGACGCAGATGGGCGCGCTGCCGGCGAAGGCGGCCTTTGCGCTGATGGACCTGAGCAACAAGGAGGCGATCCTCAAGGCACTGGAGGACGCGGAGCCGGACGGCGGGCAGACGGGACAGAACGGAGACGGACAGAGCGGAGAAGGGGAGAGAAAGCATGCAGGAGCAGGAGAGAATGCGTAAGTCCCCGGCGGAGGCCGAGGAAGGCGCGCAGGAGACGGAGTTTGAGCGCTTTTTGCAGGAGAGCGGGCTGAACGAGGCGCAGGCGATGGGGCTGCTGCGCGCGGCCTACGGGCGGCAGATGCAGCTGATGGAGCGCGCGCAGCAGGTACTGGCGGCGGTGCGCGCCATCGGGGACGAGAACTTCACCATCGAGGCGCTGCAAAGCAACCCGGAGGCGATGCGCGCGCTGGAGGAGGGCGGCACGGTGGGCGAGATCTACCGCCGTTACTTCCTGCGCCGCGGCGAGAGCGGCGAGGGCGAGGAGGACGCGAACCTGGGGCTGGCGGGCCTTGCGGGCGGCGAGTTGACGCCGGAGGAGATCGAGAGGATTTCGAGGTATGTCAGCGCCACGGGCAGGCGCTATGCGATGGAGTGACGGGGGGAAACCCACCCTTCAGGCGCTGGCGCGCCAGCTCCCCCCTTCGCACCGAAACGGCTTTTCAAGCCGTTCCGGTGTTCCACATGGCTTATTAAGATAAGAGAGCACACCGTGCTCTCTTATCTTAAACGCTCATGCTCCAGGTTCGCTGCGCTCACCCTACGCCTTCGCACCGGAACGCCCCTTCGGGACATTCCGGTGTTCCGGTCGGCTTATTTTACGCAAAGAGTACACAGTACTCTTTGCTCCAAAACGCTCGACCTTCAGGTTCGCTGCGCTCACCCTACGGGTAACTTCGCACCGAAACGACCCTTCGGGACATTCCGGTGTTGCGCATGGCTTATTTTCCGTGAAGAGCACATCGTGCTCTTCACTCCAAAACGCGCATGCTTCAGGTTCGCTGCGCTCACCCTACGGGGACAGGGGAGCCAAAACTGCGCGTCCTTATGCCTCCCCTGTGTAAGGGGAGGTGTCGGACGGACGAAGGACGTCTGACGGAGGGGTTTCCCCTTTCGCAGAACCTACCCCCAGAACGCCGGAAGGCGCGCCGCAGGCGCGCCTCCCGGCAGGAGTGCGGACTTCGCCCCGCAAAGGGGCGGGGTGCGCACTCCTGCCCACCCAAACCCTTAGGCAGAAAGACACACACGACCAGGACAAGGAGAAGAACATGAACAACGACAACGAGCGCGGCGCGGAGCCGGTGATCGAAGAGGAAGAGGAGCGCGAAGGCTGCTGCGAGGCGACAGAGCTGCATTTGGAGGCGATCTCCCACGCGCGGGAGACGCTGCTGACCGACCCGGAGATCATTGACCGGCTCAGCGAGCTGTTTAAGGTGCTGGGCGACCCGACGCGCATCCGCATTTTGCAGGCGCTGCACGACACGCGCCTGTGCGTGTGCGACATCGCCGAGACGCTGAACATGACCCAGTCCGCCATCTCGCACCAGCTGCGGGTGCTGCGCTCGGCGCGTCTGGTCAAGGCCACGCGCGAGGGGCGGAGCGTGTTTTACACGCTGGACGACGACCACGTTGCGCGGATGTTTGAGCAGGGCCTGATCCACGTCACGGAATGAGCTGCGGAATCATCTTGGAAAAGGAAAAGAGCATGGAAGAAACTTGGGAAAACCCGGACGAGCTGGAAATTTCTGCCGGGGAGCTTGACGCGGCGCTCAAGGGCGGCGCGGCGCTTTACGACCTGCGCGGGGAATTCAGCCGCGAATACGGCTTCATCCCCGGATCGGCGGGCAGAACCGAGGAGCAGGTGCGGCAGATGCTGGACGCGGGCGAGCTTGCCGGGCGGAAGATCGTGCTGTACTGCGCGCGGGGCGAGGTGAGCCTGGACCTTGCGGCGGAGCTGCGCGAGAGCGGCATTGCGGCCCGGAGCCTGGCCGGCGGCTACATCGAATGGCTGCGGCAGAAGATGGAGCGCGAGCAGGCGGCGGCCGCCGCGGGCGAATTGCAGAACAAGGTGGAAAACAGCCTGCGCAAAAAGTTCCACGAAAAGATATGGAGCAACTTCACCAAGGCGGTCAAGGACTATCAGCTCGTAAAGCCGGGGGACAAGATCGCGGTGTGCATCTCCGGCGGCAAGGATTCGATGCTGCTGGCCAAGCTCATGCAGGAGCTGCACCGGCACACCCGCGTGCCCTTCGAGGTGGAGTTCCTCGTCATGGACCCCGGCTACAGCCCGCAAAACCGCCGCGTGATCGAGGAAAACCTCAAAAACCTGGGCGTTAACGCGCATATCTTTGAGAGCGACATCTTTTCCTCCGTCTATCATGTGGAAAAATCGCCGTGCTATCTCTGCGCGCGGATGCGGCGGGGGCATCTGTACAATTACGCAAAGAGCCTGGGCTGCAACAAGATCGCGCTGGGGCACCACTACGACGACGTGATCGAGACCATCTTAATGGGGATGCTCTGGGGCGCGCAGGTGCAGACCATGATGCCCAAGCTGCATTCCACCAACTTCCCCGGCATGGAGCTGATCCGCCCGCTGTACCTCATCCGCGAGGACGACATCAAGGCGTGGCGGGACTACAACGGGCTGCACTTCATCCAGTGCGCGTGCAAATTCACCGACAGCTGCACGACCTGCCGCGGCGAGGGCAATCAGGAGACCCGCTCCAAGCGCGCCGAGGTCAAGGAGCTGATCCGCACGATGAAAAAGACCAACCCGGACGTGGAGCAGCACATCTTCCGCAGCGTCGAAAACGTCTGCCTCGACACCGTGATCGCCTACAAGCAGGGCGGGAAAAAAATCAGCTTCCTGGATGGGTACGACGGGGAGTGAGGGAGCTGGCACCGTAGCTGACTGAGGGGTTATCCCCTTTTGGCGAGAGACTTAAAAAAGACCGATGATTCAAACGGAATCATCGGTCTTTTTGTCTGCGCATTTCCGGCAGGGCGGCAAGGAGCGCGGTCAGCACGCGGCGAAGGGCGGCGGAGGCGGCGGCAAAGCGGGGCGTGCCGGGCGCGCCGTACCACGCGCGGGAAAGCTCGAGCTGCACGGCATAGACGCGCTCGGAAGCGTGGCGGCGGAGGATGTAGCCGCCGGGGAAGGGGGCGTTGCGCGCCGTGCGCAGGCCCTCCGCGCGCAGCAGGGCTTCGAGGCGGGCGGTCCATTCCTGCGGGGCGCTGCGGCCGCAAAGATCGCCCAATACGGCGTCGATCCCCGGCGCGGCGTCGGCGGGAAAGGAATGCAGATCGAGCAGCACCGCGTAGCCGTGGGCGCGCACGCGGTCGGAAAGCATCTGCTCCAGCGCGGCGTGGTAGGGGCGGTGGATGCGGGCAAGGCGCAGTTCGACATTCTTCGGGGTGAGCCGGCGGCGGTAGAGCGGCGCGCCGTCGGTTCCGTCCAGCGGGAACAGGCAGTTCGTCCTCGGCCCGCCCGGCTGCGGCTGCGGGGAGCGGTTCACATCGGCAGCCGCGCGCACATACGGGTTGACGACGGCTGCGATGGGGAGATCGTCCGGGAGCAGCTCCGGCAGATGCGCATCGCACCCCGGCAGGCGCTGCTCCGCGCCCGGACGCAGCGCACAGGCGAGAAATTCCGGCACGCGCGTCCCGCTGTGCGGCAGCGACAGCACCGGCGGCGCGGGGGCGTCGGGGCGGAGCAGCAGGGGCGCATAGGCGGGGCGATCGGGCATGGGGGAGGCTCCTTTCGGGGGGAATCAGAAGTGCAGCGCGCGCAGCAGTTCTTCCAGCCAGGCGGGGCGGTAATTGCCCTTGGGCAGCAGTTCGCCGTTGCGGTACTCCGCGACCTCGACAAAGCCGTTTTCGTTGTCGAAAAACACGGCTTCGTTGACATAGGGCAGCACGGCTTGCAGCGCGGTGAAGCGCTCGGCATAGCGGCGGCGGACGTCCTCCTCGGGAATGTCATGCCCGCCCTTGGCGACACGGTTGGCGATGCGGCGCAGTGCCTCCTCCGGGCCGGAAATACCGACATAATACAGGCGGACAAAATAACCGGCGTCGCGGGCGCGGCGCGCCATGCGCGCGGGACGCTGGCCGGAAAGGGTCGTTTCCTGCGTGAAGGAAGCGCGCTCCTGCATCAGGCGGTCCATGGTGCGCAGGGCGATGCGCCCCGCTTCCAGAAAGCCGCCGTGCGCCGCGGCGAGCTTATCGACATCCAGTATGACGCCCAGATCCGTGCACAGAGTTTTCAGCACGCCGGTTAAGGAGGAACGACCGGAGCCGTTGACGCCGCCGATGATGGTGTAGATGGGCATGGCGTTTGATCCTCCTTGGATAAGGTGCGGGAAAAAGTTCTTTCGTCCCGGTATTATACCATGATTGAGAAAAAGAAGCAAAAGGGCGGCGGGGAGAGACGGGGGGCGCGCCGACCGGGTGCGCACACGCCGCACGGCAGGCGCGGCGCGCGGTCCGGGGGCGTGCGCACCGCACAGTCCGCGCCGTCGCGTTTGCGCCAAGAGGGGGGAGAACGGTGCGCGGCGGAGCAGGAAACGGGCTGCGCGCGTCCGGATGCGGTGCGGCAAGCAGAAAACAAGTGACGCGCGCCCCGGGAGACAACCCCTCCGTCACGCTGCGGCGGGGATGCGTGCGGGGGAATCGGGGGCGGTCGGCGGGCGGCGTTTTTCTACAATGGAGAAGGAAAAGACGAAGCAAAGGCGAAGGGGGCGGGCGGATGGCGAGGCCGAGACGGGAGGGGCTGGACTATTTCCCGATGGACACGGACTTTTTCGAGAGCGACGGGGCGCTGCTGGCGGCGGGGGAGGACCCGCTGGCGCTGGGGGTGTATCTGCGGCTGCTGTGCCGCATTTACCGCGGGGAGACGGGGTACGCCTGCGCGTGGGGCGAGCGGGAGGCGGCGCTGCTGGCCGCACGGATGCCGGAACAGCCGGGCGCGCAGCGCGTGGAGCAGGCCGCCGCGGCGTGCGCGCGGGCGGGGCTGTTTGACGAGGAGCTGCTGCGGCGCGGGCTGCTCACCAGCCGGGACATCCAGCGGCGCTATTTTTCCGCCGTGGGCAAGCGGCTGCTCAAGCGCCTGAGCCGCGACGGGGAGATCCGCCTAAACGGGGACGGGCTGCTGCTGGACGGCGCGGAGATCGCAGAGCTGATCTGCGGGGAGAGCCGCCGCCCCGCCGGGATGGCGCTGCGCCGCGCGGACGGGGGAATTTGTCTGAGACTTATCCCCCAAAGGAGAGAAAACCAAAGTCATAAGAAAATCGAAACCAAACAAGAGATAAATCCAAAGGCAGAGACAGAGGAAGAGCAGGACAGCCCGCCCCCGGCGGGGGAGGCGGCTGCGCCGTCCGCCCCTGCGGCGTTTGCCCCTGCGGGGTTCGCGCCTGCGGCGTCCGCCCCTGTGGGGTCTGTCCCTGAAGAGAGTTCTTTTCCGGAAGGGAACGGAACGGGGACGGCCGGGGAGGAGGCGGCAGAAACGGGAGACGCCGGGGCGGCGCGGGAGACGCCGGGACGCTTCGGGCCGGGGGGACGGGTGCGCCTACTTCGGGCGGATCACCGGCGGCTGGTCGAAACTTACGGCGAGAGCGCGGTGAGCAGCTGCGTCCGCCGCATGGACGAGTGGCTGCGGCGCAGCGGGCAGCACTACCGCGACCCGCTCTCGACGCTGGAAAAATGGCTGCAAAGCGATGCGGAGGAACGCGCGCAGGCGGAAAGGGAGCGCGCCCCCGCCGCGCCCGCGTACACGGGCAAGCGCACCGGAGCGCACAACTTTTCCCAGCGGGAGTACACCGACGCGGAGCTGGAGGCGCTGCTGTATACCGATTTGGACGAGCTGGGGAAGGGGTGAGCCCTCAGATGGGGTCGGCAGACGGAGGTTGGTGCGAAGGGGGCCCCAAAGTCCGAACGGAACACCAGCACGCCGTAAGGCGAGGTGGTGAGAAGAGGGAGGTGGCAGAAGGACGAAGGACGTCTGACGGAAGGGTTGTCCTTTTACGCAGGATATAGCTCAAGAAAGGACACCTCATGTGGGATTTCGGAAAGGCTCCCCGTACCCGGAGGGTGAGCGCAGCGAACCTGAAGCATGAGTGTTTTGAACAAGAGAGCACAGCGTGCTCTCTTGTTCAAATAAGCCGTGCGGAACACCGGCGCAGCTCGAAGAGCTGGGGCGGTGCGAAGTTACCCGTAGGGTTCGCGCAGCGAACCTAAAGCATGTGCGTTTTGGAGAAAAGAGCATAGTATGCTCTTTTCGGAAAATAAGCCATGCGGAACACCGGAATGTCCCGAAGGGGCGTTTCGGTGCGAAGGCGCAGGGTGAGCGCAGCGAACCTGGAGGTCGAGCGTTTTGGAGCAAAGAGTACTGTGTACTCTTTGCGGAAAATAAGCCGACCGTAACACCGGAACGGCTTGAAAAGCCGTTTCGGTGCGAAGACACCCGTAGGGTGAGCGCAGCGAACCTGGAGCATGAGCGTTTCCCTACAGACAGCGCAGTGCGCTGTCTGTAGGGAATAAGCCATGCGCAACACCGGAACGGCTTGAAAAGCCGTTTCGGTGCGCAGGGGGGAGCTGTCACCGAAGGTGACTGAGGGGTTGCCCCCCTCCCCGTTCCACCTCTTATCGGGAAGATTCCAAGGCTCCCCTTGAGGGGAGCTGGCGCGCAGCGCCTGAAGGGTGGGCGTCCCCCCGCTTTACTCCCCCTTGCCCTCGCGGATCAGCGCGCGCAGCTCGTCCTCGGTAAAGTCGTACTTGCGGTTGCAGAACTGGCAGCCCACCTGTGCGCCGTGCTGCTGGGCGATCATGTCGTTCAGCTCCGCTTCGCCCATCGAGAGCAGCGCCCGCTCGATGCGCTCGCGGGAGCAGTCGCATTCGTATCGGGGCTGCGAGCTGCCCAGGATCTCGTAGGACACGCCGTCCAGCGCCTTTTCCGCCAGCTCGCGCGCGGTTTTGCAGTCGTGCGCCATGGTCGATACGGCGGTCAGCTTCGGGGCCAGCGCCTCCAGCTTTTCCATCACGTCCTCCGGGCAGTCGGGCATGGGCTGGATCAGCACGCCGCCCGCGCCCTGGATGTGCCCGCCCTGCACCATCACGCCCAGCGCCACCAGCGAGGGCGTCTGCTCGGAAACCGTGAGGTAAAACGCCAGATCCTCCGCAATCTCGCCCGAAACCATCCGCGTCTGGCCCACATAGGGGTCGCGCAGGCCGAGGTCGCGCACAACGGTGATGTGCCCGGTCGATCCCACCGCGCCGCCCACGTCGAGCTTGCCGTTGGGCTTGGGCGGCAGCTCCAGCTGCGGATCGCCCACATAGCCCTTGACCGCGCCGTCCGCGTGCGCCACGCACACCACCGGCCCGATCGGCCCGCCGCCCCGAATGCTGACGGTCAGGTTGTCGGTCGGGTTCTTCATCATCACGCCCAAGATCGCGCCCGCCGTCAGCGTGCGCCCCAGCGCCGCCGAGGCCACCGCGGAAAGACCGTGCGTCTGTCGCGCCTTTTCCACCAGCCCGGTCGTCACCGCGACCATCGCCCGCGCCGCGCCGCCCTCCAGCGTGATGTGCAGAATCTCATCCATATTTCCAAATTCTCCTTATTTTTCTCGTCCGTCCGGCTTGACCGCGCGGAAGTGGATGCGCGCGTCGTCCGGCCTTGCGGGCTGATCGGTCAGCCCCGAAAAGGTTTCGATGTTTTCAAACCCCGCCTGCCGCAGCGCGCCGACCAATTCCTCCGCCTCGTGCGCGCGCTGCACGTGCTCCTCGTCAAAGCGGCGGTAGAGCCCGTTTTCCTGCCGGACGAAGAAGGTCAGCGCCATCTTCAGCAGCCGCCGGGACGGATCGCCCTGCCAATGGTTCATCCAGACGTAGGTCACGTTTTCCCGATCCTCGCCGTACATCTGCCCCGCCATGCCCTTGAGCTTTGCCAGGCCGGAGATGTCGAAGGCGAACCGCCCGCCGGGCTTGAGGCTCTCAAACACCCCGGCAAAGCAGCGCCTCACCTTGTCCAGGCTCGTCAGGTAATTGACGCCGTCGCAGGCGCAGAACACGGCCTCGACCTTGCGCGGCAGCGCAAAGCGCTCCATGTCCATCACCGCGAACTGCACGCCCGCGCCCGCCTCCCGCGCGCGAACCTGCGCCCGCTCGATCATCTCCTGCGACAGGTCGGTGGCGACGAGCTTTGCGCCGTCCCGCGCCAGCCGCACGGAAAACGCGCCCGTGCCGCAGCCCATCTCCGCCACGCGCATGCCGGGGCGCAGCCCGATCAGCATTTCATAGCGCTTGGCCCATTCGTCGTAGGGGATGTCGTCCATCAGCTCATCGTAGAGCGCGGCAAACTCGCGGTACGCGCTCACTTTTTGTCCTCGCCGCGGTCGGGGTCGAGGTCGTCATAGCCCTCCATTTTGCGGCTCCTGCCGGTGACGCGGCTGGCCCAGCTCGCCTTGCGCTCGGCCTCCTCCTCGTCGTCGTCGAATTCATCCTCCTCCGCCTTGCGCATGCCCTGCCCCACCTGCGCGCCCTCGATGCGGCTGTTGAAATACTTATCGAACGCGGAGTTGGTGTAGGAGCAGTTGACAAACGACGCCAGCGCATAGCCGATGATGAAATACCAGATCAGCGCGGGCATCCAGAAGCCCGCCACGATCAGCGGCAGCGCCGTCAGCAGCCCGAAGCCCACGCTCAGCGGCAGCCGCCCCAGCGCCAGCACCAGCGAATTGCGGTAGATCTGGGAGAGCTTGAGGTCATAGGTCACCATCATCGGCCAGGCGTAGAGGTTCATCATCATAAAGATCGCGCCCATCCCCACCAGCAGCACCTGCAAAAACAGGTACATCGTGCTGCCCGTGGCGCCTGCCATGTTGTTATAGAAGATCAGGCCGTAGAAGAACAGGAACATAAACACCCCGGTGAGGACGCTCATGGCCAGGCCCTGCTTCCAGTTGGTCTTGAATGCCGACCAGAAATCCGACCACAGCCAAACGTGCTCGTCCCTGGCGTAGTTGCGGGTGATATATTTCATCGCCGCCTTGGCCGGGCCGGTGATCGCCACGCACAGGCACGCGCCGATCAGGTAGATCGAAAAATACCCGCTCTGCACAAACGCCTCCATGCTGTCATACTGCATCAGCATTTCCAGATTCAGCCACGTCCAGATCCAGAACGGGATCCAGAACACAAAATACATCAGGTTCAGCTTCAACAGATTCAGGAAATTCAGCCGCAGCATCTCGAAGAACAGCTCCCAGCGGTTCTTCGGCATCATGTCCGGCGTGTAGTCCGGGCGGTTCCCCTTGCCCATAATCATGTTGGAAAAAAGACCCATTTTGCTCTCTATCCTCTCTTAAAACTTGTGCCTTCGGGCGACCGCTCTTTGCGCAGCGCTTTTCTCGCGCGGGAACAACCCTTCCGTCACACCGGCCTGAGGGGTTGCCCTTCGCCTGCGCACCGACCCGTCTTCGCCTGCGCACCGACCCACCCTCGGTGCGCCGGTGTTCCGCCGGGCTTATTGGCTGACTTCGCACCATCTCGCCTTACGGCGTGCTGGTGTTCCGTTCGGCTTATTGGCTGCGCCAAACGCTCGAACTTCAGTCGCTTCGCGACCTGCGGCAAGCTCCAAACGCTCCGCGGCCTTCGGTGGGCGGGGGGAGCTTCGCTCCCCCCTGCACCCCCCTTTTCCCGCCCCCCGCCGGGGAAACGGGCGGGCGGACGCGATCACCTGCCCAGCGTTTCCAGTATTCCCCGGTACCACGCCAGCGCAGGCAGCAGCGCGCGCTCGTCGAAGTCGAATTCGGGGCTGTGCAGCGGCGCATTTCGCTTCTCGTCCCCGCAGCCCACAAAGGCGTAGACCGCCGGGCGCTCCAAGGCGTAGTAGGAAAAATCCTCCGCCGTCAGCAGCGGCTGCTGCGCTTCCCACTGCGGGATCAGGGGACGCACCTGCTCCACGAGCTGCCCGTCGTTGATCACCGCGGGGTAATAGCAGTGCAGCGCGTAGTCCGCCGTGCAGCCCTGCGCCGCGGCGCAGCCCCCCGCGATCTGCCGGAACTCCGCGATCAGCCGCTGCTGCATTTCGTTGTCATACGACCGCAGGATGCCCTCCATCACGGCTCTTTCCGCCACGACGTTGCGCGCCGTGCCCGCGGACATCCTGCCGAAGGTGAGCACCGCCGGCTCGGTCGGCGGCACCGCGCGGGTCATGCGCGTTTGCAGCGTCAGATACGCCGCCGCCATCGCCGCGCCCGCATCCGCGCCCAGGTGCGGCATCGCCCCGTGCGCGCCCACGCCGTGAAAGGTGAGGTCAAATTCCGTGCTTGCCGCCATCACGCCGCCCGCCGACAGCGCGATGCGCCCCAGCTTCACCTGCGGCATCAGATGGAAGCCGAACACCGCGTCCGTATGCGGGTTTTCGAGCGCGCCGTCCGCGATCATGCGCGCCGCGCCGCCCGTCGTCTCCTCCGCGGGCTGGAACAGCAGCACCACGTCGCACCCCAGCTCCCCGCCGTCGCGCATCCGCGATGCCTCGTGCCCCAGCGCGATCAGCGCGGTCATGTGCCCGTCGTGCCCGCAGGCGTGCATCCGCCCCGCGTTTTCCGACGGATGGGGATAGATGCTCTTCTCCGTCACCGGCAGGGCGTCCATGTCCGCGCGGAACGCCAGCGCCTTGGCGCCCTTTTTTCCGCACCGGTAGACAAAGCGCAGCCCCGTCTGCGCCATGACGCGCACCTCGTCCGGATGCGTTTCCTCCAGCATTTCGCGCACGCGCCGCCCGGTCTGCACCTCCTGCCCGCTCAGCTCCGGAAACCTGTGCAGCTCCCGCCGCCAAGCCTTCATGCTCTCCAGCATTTTACCTTCTCCCGTCGCAGATATTTACTCTATTCTATTATATCATCCCAACCGCTTTGCTGCAAGAAGCCCTACGGGCTTTCGCAGAAACCGCCCGCCCGAGGGGCGGGCGGTTTCTGCGAGGGACATCCCTTCGACCCGCGTCCTGGCGGACACAGGTCGAGGGATAGCGGAGGCAAATTCCGCTCCGAAAAATGGGATTTTTCTACGCGGAATTTGCTCCTCGCGGCGTACACGCCGCCGCTGCGGAATAAAGTCAGGCAGCCTGCGGGCTTCCCGACACCCTTTGGGTGGGCTTACCCGGTCTTATTTTGTGCAGGGATTAAGTGCGGCCGCAATCCGAGTGCAGACTGGGGAAGGGCTTTGCCCTTCCCCTTGCCCCTTTCCCAGTCAGGGAACCTGCGGGTTCCCCAGGCTTACCCGGTCTTGGTGGGTGCAGGAATTGGGTGCGGCCGCAATCCGAGTGCAGACCGGGGAAGGGCTTTGCCCTTCCCCTTACCCCTAACCCAGTCAGGAGGGCTGCGGCCCTCCCGACACCCTTTGGGCGGGTTCCCCGACTCCCCTTGGAAGGCAAATCAACACAAAAAGGACGAAGAGATCGGGTTTCTCTCCATCCTTTTTGTGATTTACGGCAGGAAACTATACAAAACAAAATCCACCCCGATCGCCGCCAGCACGCAGACCAGCACCGGGCAGCGCCGCCAGGCGAGGAGCGCCGCGGCGATCCCGCCCGCAATGCCGATCCAGGGGCGCGCGGGGTCGGTGTTCAGTATGCCGGGGAAGATCAGCGCCGTCAGCGCCGCGCAGGGGATCAGGTTCAAAAAGCGCTGCGCCCAGGGCTGTAGCCGCAGCCGTCCACCGAAAAGCGCGGGCAGCGCGCGGGGAATATAGGTCACCAGGCACATCCCCAGCGTCAGCAGGAAGATGTCCCAGCGGACGGAAAACGCGGAAGAAGCAGGGTTCATGGCAGATTCTCCTCCTCCGGCGCGCTCTCGCCGGTAAAAACCGCGCCGACCGCCGCGCCCGCAAGCGTGGACAGGATCAGCGCCCAGGAGGCGGGCATCAGCCGCCCCAGCAGCGCGCTCAGCGCCGCCGTGAAGAGCACCAGCAGGCACAGCTTCGGCTTGCCCGGCAGCCCCGGCGCCAGCAGCGCGATAAACATGGCGTAAAGCGCGATGTTGAAGCTGTTCAGCAGCGTCTGCGGGATGAGCCCGGAGGCAAACGCGCCGATGGCCGATCCCCCGACCCACGAAAGATAGGTGATCACCGCAAGCCCCGCAAAAAACGGCATCGTCCGGTTTTCGTCCTTCTGCGCGGAGAACACCGCAAAGCCCTCGTCGGTGATGCAAAACGCGGAGAGCAGGCGCTGCGGTAGGCGCGTCTTTTCGGGCAGTTCGCGCATGACATAGGTGCTCATGATGAAGTGCCGAAGGTTCAGCAGAAAGGTCGCCAGCACAATCGGCCCCATCGCGCTGCCCGTGCTCAGCATGCCCACCGCCATCATCTGGCTCGCCCCGGCGTACACCATCAGCGACATCAAGATCGTCTCCAGCGCCGAAAAACCCGCCTGCCGCGCCGACAGCGCGTAGGCAATCGCCACCGGGATAAACCCGAACATCACCGGCACGCCCGCCTTCAGCCCGCGAAAGAATTGTTCCCGCGTCGCCTGCTGCATAAAAATGCACTCTCCTTTCCTAAAAAACTGGATTTGGGGTCATTATACAATAGGCGGGCGGGTTTATACAATCATGATAACGCATCTTTAACGCACCGGCTTTGACTGCGGAAAGAACTTGCTCTATAATAATGGAAAAAGACCCGGCGGCGGCCATCCGCCCGCCGCGCCGAGAAAAAAAGGAGATCAAAAGCCATGAAGATCGTGCTGCTGGAATCGCTGGGCATCCCCGCCGAACTGCTCAAGTCCTACGCGGACAAGCTGGAAGCCAAGGGTCACACCTTTGCCGCCTATGAAAAGAACACCGATGCGCAGGTGCAGATCGACCGCGCCCAGGATGCGGACGTGATCATGATCGCCAACATGCCCTTGAAGGGCGAGGTGATCCGCGCCTGCAAGAACTTAAAGTTCATCAACGTCGCCTTCACGGGCGTGGACCATGTGGACCTTGCCGCCGCCAAGGAGATGGGCGTGAAGGTTTCCAACGCCTCCGGCTATTCCACCCAGTCCGTGGCGGAGCTGGCGCTGGGCATGATGCTCTCGCTGCTGCGCAACGTGCCGCAGGTGGAGGAGCGCTGCCGCGCGGGCAAGACCAAGGACGGCCTGGTGGGCACCGAGCTTCGGGGCAAGACCGTCGGCATCGTCGGCGCGGGCGCGATCGGCCAGAACACCGGCCGCCTGTGCAAGGCCTTCGGCTGCAAAGTCATCGCCTATAACCACCGCCCCAAGCAGGCCGCCGAGGGCACCATCGACGAGTTTGTGGATCTGGACACCCTCACCCGCGAAAGTGACATCATCTCCCTCAACTGCCCCCTGAACGACAGCACCCGCGGCATGTTTGACTTTGGGCGCATCGCGATGATGAAAAAGACCGCGATCCTCATCAACGTGGCGCGCGGCCCCGTCGTGGACAGCCGGGCGCTGGCCGATGCGCTGAACGAAGGCCGCATCGCGGGCGCGGGCATCGACGTGTTCGAAACCGAGCCGCCGCTCGACGTCAACCACCCCCTGCTGCACACCCCCAACACCATCGTCACCCCCCACGTCGCCTTCGCCTCCAAGGAGTCCATGGCGCTGCGCGCACAGATCGTGTTCGACAGCCTTGATTCCTTCCTCGCCGGCAAGCAGGTCAACGTGATCCTGTAATTCCGTTATCTCAACAAAAAAGAGCACGCCCGTGCTCTTTTTTTATTTGGCTGATCTGTGTGGAAGGAGGGCAGCCTCCTTGGCTCCCCTGTGTAAGGGGAGCTGTCGGCGCAGCGGACTGAGTGGTTGCTTCAGCCTCCGCCTGCGCACCGTAATGACCCTTCGGGACATTCCGGTGTTCCGCTCGGCTTATTCGGCAAGCCGAAACGCTCGAGCTCCAGCCGCTTCGCGGCCTTCGGTGGGCGGGGGGAGCTTCGCTCCCCCCTGCACCCCCCT
>ERZ827043.2171-NODE-2171-length-17448-cov-55.693497_pt1 | contig 17448 bp, 12 predicted proteins | sample MGYA00519923_ERZ827043 | MGnify/ENA primary metagenome ERZ827043 (study PRJEB31778, sample SAMEA3449251) | human gut metagenome | biome: human gut; feature: human-associated habitat; material: faeces | place: United Kingdom | collected 2010/2012 ...
GGTCGGAAAACGAAAGTAGGAGAAAAACTACTTCGTTTTCCTCCTACTCGATTCGTCAAAATCAGAAAAACATCCTGATGAGGTTGTGCAGGATGTAGTGACACCCTCACGATAACTACGTGAATGGAACCACTAACAATCCAAATAGTAGTATGTGGGACGAATACTTTCTTTAAATGTGTTTAGGGTACGAAAGGATTTGGTAATTCTTGTCAATTCATATACGTTCTCTCAGACGTCCTATCAATTATTTTCCTATCAAAGAACACTTATAGATTTTAATTTACGTCAATAATAGTTAATTGTTATTCTCCCTTATTGCTTTTTTTAAAAATAATTTCTATATTTGTAATTATCAGTATCCACAAAAATAGTGGACAAGTTGAAACTTAAGATTATCAAATGAACCTGGTCCATCAAGACCACTTTGATCTTTGATTTTATTGAATTTAGATATATCTCTCAGACATTCTCTCAATTATCTAAATATCATGATTTCAAGGAACAATTTGCGTTTTTAGTGGACACTAATGAAACATTTTGCATATGAAAATATCCAGTAGGAGTCTTTTCCCTCCACCGATATACTTAAATAATTGTATTTCAGTATATTACAGTTATCCCCGATGGTAGGTAGGCATATCTTATGTTTACTTGCTATCGGGGTGCTTTTTATTTAAGACTATATAGATTTATCAGTAAGTATTTTATAGAATTTTATAATTTATTGCCATGGTTAAAATGTCATCCATAAAAGATATTCAGATTGCAAATAAAGGTGCAGCTGAGAAAAGACAAAATTGGAGGCCAAAGGTAAAGTCAAAGGCAACTGCTTCTTTGAGTTGCCCGTTTTGTCAATCTCCAATAGAGCCCTTTTTTGCCATATGCCCCCATTGTGGCCGCTCATTAAATCCCGAGAAATGCTCATTTTGTGGAGCGAGCATGAGTGTAACCGCAAGATTCTGTACGCATTGTGGTCAGCCTCGTGAGGGAATTACCTGCCCGCAATGTGGCACGCTCAATTCACGTAACTTTTGCCGGAAATGCAATTCTCCACTAACTCCAATGGCACAAATTGAACAGGAAAGGGCGAAAAGCGATCCTAAATTCAAGGCTGTTCAAGCCAAGGCCAAGGAATTGGCAGAATTGCATAGGCAAATTGAGCAACTGAGGAATGGGCGAAAGCAAGAAGAATATGTTCATCATCTTTCTGAGGAAGACAAGAAAATGGTTGATGAATATGCGCAACTTCTGCAATCAATGGGCGTCATGATTCCTGGATCTCAAGGCAATGCTCCACAAGAGCAGGAAACTCGCAAGAGATATGAAGAGAATATAATGTCGCTCGATGAAATCATGGATGCATATCGGAATAAAGTGGCGGAAATGGATGCGGCATTATCAGCCCTTACGCCACCACCTGATTATACTCCCGAACAGCAGCGCGATTATTATTCGGCACGTAAAATTGCAACCATACATACGGAATATGACATGTCAGGTTATCGATCTTCTATGTGGCAATGCAATCTATGTGGGGCGATTCATAATTGTCCGTCAGAATGTACGAGACCAGAGTTGGGTGGCACTTGGATATATGTTACTCCGGAACAATATATAGAAGAACGAGGAAGTAGCATTATAAACAAGCAGACATTGGATATAGAGTAATTGAAAAATAATATAAAACTTATTTATTATGAGAGAATTTATAACATTTTTATGGACAGGGTTTGGTACGAGAATAATAGCTTTTAGAGCGATAGGACTGGCCATTCTTACCCTTCTGATTGGAATTATCATAATCTATTACGTCGCAGTATGGATCATCCGCTTGTTCCAGAAGGCAAGGGCCAAATAGCCGCTCTATTGTTTAACGATTTAATTAGACACTATTATGACAGATGAACATAAGACCGTAGGCGCACGTAAACGGCGTACTACCGATCAGGTAAATACCGCTTCTTCACAGTCAGACGTAGGTAATGATGTACATACAACTAATAAGGTATCCCGTAAGGATGTTCATGCCACAGAGACCTCAGCACGGAAGAATTCCGAAGGCAATTTGCGTCCGTTTGAGACAAAGGTAGGCAGGGATATGAGGCGACACCTTTCTGGGAGAGCTCAAACGGTGATAAAGAAGTTGGATTGGCCATCTGAATTTGAATTGGATGGCGTGACATATCACAATGATGGGATTCTTTCTGATTCTTCAGGAGAAGCAATCATCTTTACCGTGAGCAGGGATAAAAAGAAGTATGCGCTTAAGCTATACTATTACGACCCGGAACATCGACCGAATCACAAGATACTAGAGAAGGTACGTCAATTGAATGGCAGTGGACTGCTTGTTAACATCATTAGTCATGGAGAATGGAACAACGAGTCCCGTAATGAGAAGAACGATTACGAATTAATGGATTTTTGCGAAGGCGGTTCGCTTGATGGCGTCGTCCTTGATGGAGATGAGCAGGCTTTGGCACAGGTAGCTGTTAAGATGGCGTCAGCTATTGACTTCCTGTCCAAACATGGCATTCTGCATCGTGACATCAAACCGGGAAACTTCTTTTATACTGATAAGGAGAAGACACAATTAGTGCTTGCCGATTTCGGAATTTCAGAAGAGTGTCCACAGGGTGGGACTTGCAAGATTGACGAGATGCGTTCTCCTGTGTATGCCGCACCAGAGTTTTATACCAATGTACCTGGAGAACCCGCAGAGGTAGGCGTAGAAAGTGACTACTTCTCTTTAGGCGTATCGCTGCTGTGTCTATGGATGGGTAAGGCAAAACTTGTGGCCAATGAGTCACAACTGCTTCGTTCAAAGCTCAACGAGACATTGCCTATTCCTCAAGATTTGTCTCCCCATATGATATCGTTGATCAAGGCCTTCCTTGACAAGACTGAAAATCAGCGACCGAGCCACATTTGATGACATAAAGCGGTGGGCAAAGGGAGAAAATCTTGAGAGTACGGGAATTCTGCCTACTAATACTGATTTCAGGGTTGTTTTCAACTCTGAAAGGAACCAGGTGGCAAATTCTCCGTTGGAACTTGCCCGATTCCTGCTTGAAGATAAGGTATTGGGTAAAAAATACTTGTATTCCGGACGTATTACTCGCTGGCTTGAAGAAACAGGACGCAATGAGATTGCCGTCAATGTGGAGGAAATCGTAGAACAGATTTATTCTTCCAATCAGGATGCCGGTCTGATGGCTGTGGCGTACATGCTTGATCCTTCAATGGATTATGTCGATCCGCTTGGTAGGCACCATACTTCTCCCAAGGAAATAAGTAAGGAGATCTTTTTTGAGAATGCCAAGATGGGTCAGGAAGTGCTCCGACCTGATTCGAATCTTATGATTTACCTGCATGCCTTGAAAATGGATAAGACAATTGCCGCACTGAGGGAGTATATTGATTCCGACCTGTTTGATACCGGTAACAGTATTATGAACCGGTTCATTGCCTGCTACTATTTTGCGGTATTGCTCAATCCTGACATGTTCTTCCCGGTATATAATGACTCTGACGATTCTGAAGGTCCTTGGACAAACGTTGAAAGCATCGAAGAATTGCTTGCTGCATACAATAAGGAACCTGAGCTGAACGCAATCAACTATCACTTGTTGCGTAGTAAGGCCCTAATCGTATGGCTCGCTTACCGGGATCCTGCGCTGGCGGGCAAAATACGTATGTTACATGACAACGTGACTGATGATTCGACATCAATTTATTTCAATTCTAATTCAGCTTACAGAATAGCATACGAGCTTAATCCCAGGACCGATTTCTGGTTTAATACGGATCTTGACTCAAGGGAACGCTGCTACACCATTGAGCAAATAGGTGAGTACCTTAATTCGCAACTTAATGATATGGTGTTGGGCAAGGCCGAGACAGGTGAGATCATGAGATTGTTCAATATAGATGGAAACCGTGTGGGAGATTATTTGCGGGCAAAAGGAGAAGAATATGCTAGATTTATAGAGTGGAACCGCTATTGTATGAATGATGAAGATGAAGAAAACAAGCAAAAGGCGGGACCGTACGACCTAGTGATCGGAGCATATAAGACAGTCGCGGGATTCCTGGGGCACGCCCCATCTTATCCGATTGACGGCAAATTGATAACTTCTCCTGAAGAACTTGAAAAATTGCCTAAGGAAATGGTTGCTCCGGAATTTGGAGAAAAATACCGTGCCATCAATTCAGAAGGACATAAGGTGCCCTGGCTTGATGCATGGTTGACGTTGTTCTTCCAGGAGAATCCCAAATTGGATCTCTCCCCACAGTTCACTTATGAGAAAGAAACGGCGAAATATGTGGAACTGATAGATAAATTTGCGCCACAGAACTATTATTCGAAACGCTATTCAACAGCCATAGAACAAATAGATAAGGCCGCCGAGAAACTTAACAAAAGCGAGAAATCGGTAAAAGGCATCCGAAACTTCTATGTATTGATGGGAGTCATTCCTACTTTAGTAGTGTTCATTGGAACAATGATATTTGGTAGGCCTGACGTGAATCCGATAAAGGGACATTATTGGACGACTGCCATTATTTGCAGCATCGCCCTTATGGTTCAATTGGGCTTCGCGTTCATGGGATTTTGGAGTTCCCTTATTCCAGGTGTGATTGGTGGCACTGTAACGGCAGGAATCCTTTATGCAGGATTTCGATGGTTTCCGTCAGTGCTTTATTTCTTTGTCGGATTATTGCTGGTCATCAGCCTGTTGGTGGCGCTCTATTATCTTTTCGAGAAAGAAAAGGTAGATACAGGTGGTAAGATAATACGTGGAAACGAATTTGAGTACCGCCAGTTGGATGCGCTTTACTATGCTTATCATCAAGAAGACGAGAGTCTGGATAATGTCATTACCAAATATTCAGAAATGCAGCAAAGTTACAACAGGACTAATAGATCCAATCTGCATTTTATTGGGTGGAGATGGTTGCCAATGGTATGGGCACTTGCTATCTTATGGTATTTCATTACTCCTCAGATAAGTGGAAGCAACTCGTGGACTTTGATGAATCAAGAGCTGAAAGCAAGATCCGGACAATGGGTACTTGGCAAGTGGGTAGCGAAATATGCCTCTGGAAGCACCAGTATCGTCTGCAATATTGACTCCTTTAAAAACGGAGAGATTTATGGGACAATGGAAATAGCAGGGCAGAAGCCCGTAGAAGCCCAAGGCTCTTTTAAAAGCAAGAATGATACATTACCTAACTGGTTCTATTTTTATCCAAAAGATCAAGGAATGTCAGCTTATAGTAAGCAGACACTTCATGCTGAGTATGACCGTCACGAAAAAAAGATGGAAGGATACTATTATGATCGTAAAGGGATCACGAATACTATCGTGTTCGTATCCACCCCTCTTAAGAAAGCCAGTGACAATGTAAAACAAGATAATTAACATGAAGCCATGAAGCAAAAATCATTGTTGATAATAGTCATCGCATTGCTGGGCTGCTTATCAGTCGCGGCCCAGCGTTATAAGGTCAACGGGAAAGAAGGTAAGATTCGTGTGGTAGAATACGAGTTGACAGATGGACAGTGGGGGTACGTAAAAGGAGCGGCTGGCGCTTACGTGCCTAACGGATATGAGTTTGAGGCAGTTCCACCGGTTTCTGACGATAAGATCATTATGCAATATAAGGGTAAGTATTATCATGTGATAAGACCCGAAAAGGAGTTGCAACTTATTGACGATATGGGCAAGGACAGCCATCTCGGTATAAAGAACAGTTTGAGATATTCTGCGGTAGGAGATTTCTACTTCTCTTCTACTCCCGCACTCGCTGGACTGACTCTAACACTTCTTTCATTTATTGTGTTCTTGATGGCCTTGTTTGAAAAGAAACCGCCCTATTTCATGAGTCTTATTTATGCCGTGTGTATTTGCGGAATTACGTGTCTAGAACTTGGAGCTGCCATGTCGTTAGGGGCTGATGCCTATTGGTGGTGCAATCCTGACGATGTGGGGTACTTGAAAGCCATAGTGTTTACACTACTGTTTGGATTGACGATAACGTTGCAATTCTATTCTTTGAAAATCTACAAGATCACAGGGAAGTTGCATGGCTTTGGGAACTTAGTGGTGTATGTGTTGTGCGTGGTAGGCATGTTTGCCGCAGCCATTGCATTTATAGGTGTTCTCAAGAATTTCCTGTTTGTCCTCTTCTGTGCCATATTTACGATCTTCCTCTTTAGTATGGTTGGTAGTAGTAGTTATAAGAGGAAAGACCATAATGGCAAAACGTATTATGTAGATGGTTTTGGAATAAAGAAATGATTCGTATGAAAATATGTGCTAAATGTAAAAAGGAAAACCGAGACCAGGCGCGGTTTTGTCGGTTTTGTGGAGAACGGATCTCGAGAGCAGAAGTCACAGTTGTGGATGATCTGCCTCAAGGAGATGACTTGTCAGACGATCTTGATGATCTCATAGGATTGGAAACGCCGAAGAAGGAAATCAGAGAGATGGTTCTGACTATAAAGAATATTATGAAGCAGCGCGGCAAGTCGGTGTTGAACAGTATGAATATGAATGTACTCATTACTGGTCCTTCCGGAAGCGGGAAGACATGCCTGCTCTTTGAACTTTCCAACTATATGTGTAGAAACGGCATATTCAAAAAGGAAGAGGGTGTCATATTCACTCCACTAACTATTGATAGCCTGAACCTGACCGAGCAGCCGTTGAAAGCGATAGTACTTGATGATGCCCATAAACTCCTGCCGCCAAACAAGGAGGATGATATAACAGGCACTCCTTTGGAGTACATATTTGAAAATGCAAGGTTGTCGAAACTCTCGGGTGATGATCACCTCATTTTGATCATGAGCGGCTCACAGGAATTCCAAGACTACGTAGACAAGCGTCCGGAGCTTAAGAATATGTTTGCCTTGAATATCCGTCTGCCGGAATATACTCCTACGGAAGTAGCTCAGATATGCGAACAGATACTTCGTGATACTTACAAATTGTCATTAGCTGATGATGCGCGGGAGAAATTATGCAGAGTTTTTAATTACGAGCGCAGAAATTCAGAAAGGTTTGCCAATGCCCATTTGGCGGCGTCAAAGGCAAATGAGATGATGATCTTGGCATCAAGGCGTGCCAAGGGGAGAATCCCTACTGTTGTTGGTGCGGAAGATGTCACCGGCAAGGAATATAGCCCCAAGACCCTGGAAGAAGTGATGAAGGAATTTGATAAATATGTAGGAGTGGATGAAATTAAAAGTACGATGGTCGGAATTGTCAATTCCATCAAGGCGTTCCAAAAGCTGCATCCAGATAAGCCCTACGAATTAAAGGATCATTATCTGTTCCTTGGCAATCCTGGAACAGGTAAGACCACCATGGCACGTGTATTTGCTGATGCCTTGAGTGCTATGGGAATATTACCGTCGGGGCAATTGGTGGAAGTGGCTCCCAAGGACCTCAAGGGGCAATATATGGGACATACGGGCCCTAAGGTTGATGCCGTATTCGATCGTGCCATGGGTGGCGTACTATTTATCGATGAGGCTTATGATATGTGGGGAGGCGAGAATGACACCTTCGGTAATGAAGCCGTGACGGCCTTAATCAAGAACGTGGAGGACCGCCGTGGAAAGCTGGTGGTGATACTCGCTGGATATCCTAAGGAGATGGGCATCTTTGCGACTGCAAATCCTGGCATATCCTCTCGATTCAATTCAACGATAAACTTTAGGGACTACAATGGGGAAGAACTGACCGAGATAGCCCGGCGTATGATAAAGTCGCAAGGCTACGTACTTGATGAAAATGCCGATAAGGCTATAGGTAAGTTTTTCGAGAAAATGTATGTTTCCAGAAAGAAGGATTTCGCAAATGCCCGTGAGGTACGTAATGCTGTCGACCGCGCCATAAAAGCCCAAAATACGCGTATCCAAAATGAAATGAATAAGCCGGGATTTGACCCGTCAAGGGAGTTTGTCCTGACAATGGGCGATTTTACCGGAGAAAATGAGCGTCCTCCTATGACCGTGGACGAAGTAATAGCTACGCTTGATGACCTTATTGGCATGGATGACATCAAGCAGGAAATACGCAAGCTTGCAAATGTGGCTATGGTAAACCGTATGCGTATGGAATACGGAGTTGGAGCAGCGGCGTTGCAACCTGTAAACATCATCCTTACTGGTAATCCGGGAACGGGTAAGACTACAATTGCCAAAAGGCTTGGCCAGGTACTCCATGCAGCCGGCGTGTTGCCTACTGACAAGGTGGTAGAACGCGAGGCTAAGACTATTTTGTCCAGTTATGTCAACGCCTCGGGGCAGAATATGGATAAGGCAGTTGATGAGGCTATGGGCGGTATCTTGTTCATTGATGAAGCATACAATCTGTTGCCTCAGCCCGGAAGTATGAACAATACTGGAAATGAGGCACTGGATGCTCTAATGACACGAATGGAGAATGATAAAGGAAAATTCGTAGTGATTATCGCTGGGTATAAGGATAGGATGGAAGAACTCATTCGACGTGGTAACCCAGGATTGATGAGCCGTTTCAATAAGCATTTTCACATTGATGATTATGATGCTGAATCGTTGACGAAGATTTTCATGATCAATGCCCAGAAACGCAAGTTCAAGTTGACGGCTGATGCCGAGGCGAAAGTGTCGGAAAGGATACGCGATATGGTAGCTAGCAAAGGATTACATTTTGGAAATGCACGCGAAGCTGTGAACTTACTCAATGAAGTGATAGAACTGCAAGGTAACAGAATAGCGGCAGACACCACTATGATAGTCAATAATCCTGATGTCCTGACAACCATAGAAGCAGTCGATATTCCTAATAAATAAACAAATTGCCATATGAAAGATCTTAAATGTCCGGCTTGTGGGGAAACCATACCGGCCGATAGCAAATATTGTGATATGTGTGGAGTGGAATTACTTGAATGCATTAACTGTGGAACCATTGGCATAAACCAGTTTTGCAGCGAATGCGGTCAGGTGATGATAGCTCGTGACATAGAGAATATGAGAACTTCTAATGATGCCCAATCCTTCTCAGTAGCAGATGTAGAGACTACGCAAGGTGCTATGCGGAGGAATTCAAAAGATAATGGCGCCGCACCTGACGTTGATGTTACACAAGGACGGCAGCGAAGGAGAAGTATCGCACTACAAGCACTGAACGGAGGCTGCATATTGTATCCGAAAGATGAGGCTATAATCGGACGTAGGGATGGGCCTTATGAAAAAGAATTATCTGAGCTTAATCTCATATCCCGTAGGCACGGCAAGTTTATCAAACAAGGTCGTGAGTGGTCGATTGTAGATTTTGGGAGCACGAACGGTACTTTGGTAAATGACGTGGAACTCGAGCCGAATGTACCGATGAGATTCAAGGTCGGAGACATCATAGATATTGGTACTTATCTTTTTAAGGTAGTAGAATTATGAATGGACAAATATTCTGTACTGCAATCAGTGACATAGGTTGTGTCCGCAAGAACAATGAGGACATGGCCTATGTCGCTGGCAAACTGGTCAGAGATGGAGAATGCGACGTTACATCCTCCTTGAAGGATGGCCCCGTGGCTTTTGCCGTCGCCGACGGAATGGGAGGATACGAAGGAGGAGAGGTGGCATCAGAAATCGTCTTGCGGGCATTTGCAGCTTTTATGGACACCTTTCCCGCTGAGGGAGATGATGCAACGGTCATTACTACTTTTAAGCGATGGGCAATAGATACAAACAGATTAGTGCTCGAGACAGCTCGCTTACGTCCTTCTTTATCTGAAATGGGAACAACTTTTATCGCACTTGTGTTCGCATCAGGGAAGCTGTGGCTAATTAATATAGGTGACAGTAGGTGTTACCGTATCCGTAATGGTGTATTGAAACAAATGTCGGTTGATCATTCTGAACGAGAAAGGACAGGGAATCCAGAAATACCGAGTAATCTTATCTATAATTTTATGGGAAATGCTCCTGAAGAATTTATTTCTGACATTTCTTGTCTCAACTATTTTGAGGATGATGTGTATATTTTATGTTCTGATGGATTGAGCGACTTCGCTTCAGAGAATGAAATATCCATGAATGGTACAAGTGTTCATGATCTTTTGCAGATAGCTAAGGGTAATGGAGGTAAGGACAATATTACCATTATACGAATATTAGTATGACTCCGATTTCTCTCATTCTTTCAACTCCTACAAAGGAAATCAAGTGTGGCGAGTCCCATTTTTGGGGAATGCCACACTTGCCATATGGATTCGAATATCCTGTATATCAAGATAATAATGGGAATAAGCGCCCGTATTGTTTTATTTGTCAGATAAACATGGCAGACATTGCGGCTTATGATATTGATAATCTCCTGCCTCACGAAGGGAGCCTGTGCTTTTTTGCAAGGATAGACGGCTATTTAGGATATGATGATGATTTTACTATAGGATGTGCTATCAGTGATAGGGAGTCTGTGAGAGTACTCTACTTCCCTTCGTGTGAAAAGATGGAAAGACGCACTTTCTCAGATGACGATTTGATTATTTTAAATGAATTGTCTATTAGTTTCAGTAATGACGTATCGATATTGTCGGAAGAACATTTGTTCTTGGCCCCTCCTTCTCATCGTCCTTGGGAAACGTGGGACTTTCCTTTTGAGGACTGGTTGATTTTATTGCAGATAGATTCTTTTGAAGGTGAAGATTTTAATCTAAACTTTATGGATTTTGGAGTCCTAGATTTCTTGATCAATCCGTCTGACTTGAAGCATCGGCGTTTCAGTGAAATTCGGGCAATCATATTATCATCATGAAGATCAGGATCATGATTGCGATGGTCGTTTCATTCGTTCTGTCTGATTTCGACGGCCGACGTTCTTATGATAGGTTCCATCCGAATTATTATCTTTTATTTAGTATGTGTCAATACCGATAATCTTATGTCGACGATACCTTTAACGTCTGGATGGAAGAAATGAAGCAATGGCGTAGGGATGCATCTGTCTTTATGGTCGTTATATTCAAACAACGATTTGAAGACCGACCTTCAAGCCCTGAAGAATTTGACTTCCGTATGCACCTTGATGTGTCCCTACACCCTACCTCATAACAAGATCCTCGTAAGATGTTGGTCTTTATCGATCAACATCCTTTTTCCCCATTTTCTTTCTGACGATCTTATGCCAATAGACAAATGTCAGGAATGCCAGCACGGCTCCCGCATAGCCTATGGTCGAAATGGAAGCGTATGTACATACCTGACCACCAATGTAAGTGCCGCATGCTATTCCTAGATTGAAGATGCCGGAAAAGATGGACATTGATACCGATGTGGCTTCTACGGGTGAGTTGTTTATGGTCTCGGCCTGCAATACCACGTTGGAGGCTGTAAAGGCCATTCCCCACAAGGCACACAATAGGATGATGGTCACGCTGCAGCAGGCTGCGGCTTGAAGGAGTACAAGGCAACCGAAGATACCCCCAAGTACGGCGCCCGTGAACTTATAAGGATTCTTATTGTAGAATTTGGAAAAGGCAAGGCTGCCTAATATGCCCATGGCTCCAAATATTACCAATGTAGCTGTAATCCAGTTGTCTCGTAGTCCTGCAACTTGTTGTAAGAATGGCTCTATGTAGCTATACCCGGTATAATAGGAGGTCGCGATGGCAAATGAAAGAATGAAAATGCTCAAGAGGGCCGGCATTTTGAAAAGGACCGGCAGCTTTTGTAATGAGAACGTTCCCCGGCTCGGAACCTTCGGAAGTGTCAGCAAGAGATAGATCATGAGGACAAAAGCGAATATTCCGATGCAAAGAAAAGTCATGCGCCATCCGATATGCAGACCGATGATTCTGCCGATAGGCAATCCGAAAATCATGGCAACGGACGTACCGGTTACGATCATGCTCAGTGCAGTCGACTTGTATTTTTCCGGTACGGTTCTTACGGCCAGTGGCGAAACGATGGACCAGAATATGGAGTGCGTACACGCTACGCCAATTCTTGACAGCATCAGCATGTGATAGCTGGTGGATACAGCCGACAGCAGCTGAAATCCTACAAAGACAAAAATGACACTGGAGAGGAGTTTTTTCATCTCGAATCTGGATACTACAATCATAAGAGGTAATGAGAGTAGCATGACTATCAGGGCATAAATTGATATGATCCATCCGGCTTGGGCTTCGGTTATGGAAAAATCATTCGCAATGTCTGTTAAGAGGCCTATGGGGATGAACTCAGAGGTGTTGAAGATGAATGCGGCACAAGTTAATCCTATCAGTACCATCCAATTCTTTGTTGACATCATGTTGTCTATTATTTTTTGAATACAAAATTATATATATATTAACGATGTGTGTCGCGGACAAGCTTACCAAGTCCTTAACGGTCAAATGGCATTGCAAATATACTGTTTTATTTTTTTTAGGTTTCGCGGAAGAAAGATTTTTTTTGTGATTTTTAAGACTTGAATTTTTTTAGCCCCCAATCATAGAAGTTAGTAGGTACTACAGGATATCTTTAAATCCTTGACTCAATGATGCTGATTGATGTTGTCGTATATTAACGATGACCGTTCAAAGAAGCCCAACGAGAGCACGCATTGCTTACGAATCAGGAATATGTATGATAGGGCTTCTTTGACGATCAATAATAGGGATGTCTTGTTTAAATCGAGATTACATTCCGTGTTTGTTGGGGGTAGAAGGAGTTTGAATCTCGAATTCTGGTTGCAGACAATAATTTTAAATTTTCCTGCCATTATAGTACGTGTTGAAGGCATCTTTGGCATAGCCGTTGTCAAGAATGACGAAACTTGAAGATGTTGCCCCTTCCATCTTTTGTCCTCTGTAGAACACATTGAAGGTGTCCTTGGCATATCCTTCACCGAGCAGAGTGAAACTGGACACGGTGGCACCTTCCATCTTTTGTCCTCTGTAGAATACCCTGAAGGCATCCTTGGCGTATCTTTCACCGAGCAGGGTGAAGCTGGATGCGGTGGCTCCTTCCATCTTTTGCCCTTTGTAGAACACCCTGAAGGCATCCTTGGCATATCCTTCACCGAGTAGGGTAAAGCTGGATGCGCTGGCTCCTTCAACGGTCTTACCGCGGTAATACACCTTGAAGTTGCTTACCATATAGTCGTTGTTGTGATGGTGATGTCTTTTATTTGCGTGCGAGCAATTGTTGTGACTTTGGCAGTGGTGTATGTCGCAGTCGGATTGAGGACACTGGGCACGAGATATTGTGGGCATGGACAAGGCAATAAACAATGTCAGGATAGCTGTAAGAACTTTCATAATGATGAGCTTTAAATGATTGAATGTTTTATTTGTTTAGACGTATTTTGTAATGAAAAAGTTTATCTTGTTAATGTGTTTGTTAAACGCTCACAAGTGGATATACCTTCATCAAGAGACATCTAAATTATGTTCTTTTATGGTTTAATGGATCTTGAGTTAAAAAACTGATAATAGGAGAGAGGTACGGTCAGTACAGATGAAGGAGGATAGATGCTGTTTCAAAAAGAGAGACTGATAAATCGAGGGCCGACACTTGCGTATCAGCTCGGAAGTTTATAATTTAGAAGTGCAAAACAACTAAACATACAAACTATGGATTTTACAAAAGTAAAAATTTCCGAGCTTATTCGCAAGCATGCAGAGGAAAGAAAATGGTCTTCATAATCTGATGAAAATCATGCCTGGAAGCATGATGGTGGCAGAATGAGGTGAATTCCTGCGTGAACATCCCGGCAATAAGGGCAATGGCTATCGTCCTGGGTATGCCCAATGAAGAACCGGTGCTGATATTGATGGGTAGTGTCGCCATAGAAACAAAGCCTTTGACCGACTGATCCTTAACATAACCTGCGACAAGACTCTGTCTCCTGACTAATGGAACAGGCCTTTTTGGTAGAAAGACCTATCTGAAAGTAAAAAGGTGGTCGCCGTCACGACGCCCCCTGGGAATCTTTGGCTGTCAGTATGGGAACTGCCATATTGCTGAAGACCGGCTCTTTTGCAGAGTCCGTTTTGTCGAGCGGATAAACAAAGAAATAATGATTTTGACATAAGACATTAAATGATCCATTAACCTTGCATCATCGCTCCTGAGGCAGACTTGATTTAGACACACTCTGTGAAACACTACCCAAGTGAAGTGATTTCTGGGATTTTTTATGCTATCGGAGGAGAATGAGGGCGAGCTGATCGGCAATAGGTCTGACCTAAAATAGAAAATAATGGATGATACTGGCAGGATGGGATGGGGAAGACATCTTTACCGTCTAGATGATGGAAGATGTTGGGCTACTGATAAAATCAATGTTGTCGGTCTAATGATAGATGTGGGTCAAATATGCAAGAAGCTGCCCTTCGTGCAAAGCGAAGGGCAGCTTCATATATATAAGGTAGGGTGAACTCTTGCTGCTATGCAGGATGTTGTTGCATCCGCAATCTGAGTCTCTTGGTTTAATACCACTGTACGCTGTTGGAATATCCGCTGCGCTTATCGTATTTGAGTGCATCGGTCAGTGTGGCAGCGTTGCATCGGAAGGTGAAGTTGTAAGAGGTGTAGGGTGCCAAGACGACGGAGCAACTCATGTTGAAGCAGTGGAGGTCGCGTTGCAGTGAGGCGGTGGTCATGCTCAGCTCGTGGTTGTCGAAGTCATAACCGGAAGAGAAGCTGATGTTCCAGCCATCGGAGATACGGAGATTACCACTGACATTGAGTGTCTGTGAGAACTTGTATCCGTAGCGCATGGTCTTGTAGTTGAACTTACCGCCTGTATTTTCCCTCATCGTGATGCCGTAGCCGAAAGTGATCGACCAAGGCATGGAGAAGGGCATATAACCGTCGTCGTCGGTTTCTGTCTTGCCGCCTCCACTCTTTTTGCGTGCGGCATGCTGAGCATCGAGCATGGTGTCGTCGGCATTGCTTTCGATGTCGGTATCTACGCCTTCGTCATCGGTGTTGTTGTTTTTATTCGTATTGTCGTCCTTATCATCGCCACCTCCAAAGAGCTTCTTGATCTTTTCAGGATTGAGGGTATAGGAGATGTTTTGCGACATGCCCTGGAAACGGCCGAAGCGGCCGCGGCCCCACTCAGTGTGATTGCCGACATAGGGATTTCCGTTCTCATCAAGGTCATAGGCGTAGGTGGCGAAGACCGCATTGAGGTTGAAGGTGTAGCTCTTCCACCATTTCAGACGCAGACGGACGGACAGGTCGCTCCATTTGTGTGTCTGGGCAGCCATGTTGTAGGACAGGGAGGCGCCCAATTCATCGATGAGGCTGATCTTCTTGAAACCAGTGGAGTCATCGTCGCTCTTGATCTTCATCTCGAGGTTGTTGCTCACATCGAAGGAGACAGATCCTGTCTTACCCTTACCCGGCACGCTGTAGAGTCCGTTGGAGAAAGGCGAATATTCTACGAGTGACACGTTGCCGTCGGCATCGGTCTTTTGGTAAGTCTCATAGTAGCCATAGCGCGAGCTGCCGAAGTCTGGGGCATAAGAGAAACTCACGGTCGGTGTGATGACGTGACGGATAGCCTGGATCTTGTCACCAAAGATCTTTTTGCTGGGCATCCAGAAGCCGTAAAGCTTAGTGGAGGCAGAGAGACTTAGTCTCCAGTCGTACACGTTGTAGAATCCGTAAGTGGTATCGGTCTTCTCTACCTGTCGTGCCTCGTCCCAGGAGCGCATGACCTTATTGGTGTACATACGGTCGGTGAAGGAGAACGAGGGGCTTACGTTGAGATACTTGAACAGAGTGAACGAACCGCTGATAGGAATCTGGTGCTGCATACCGTTGCGCCAGTCCTTGATCAGATTGGAATGGAGGAAGCGGTCCTCCGTAGTATTGATCGAGTTGCTCAGCTGTCCGGTGTAGCTCATGGAGATCTTTTCATACCAGCGTTCCTTTCCTGCCGCATGCTTGCGTCGGAAGGGATAGAAGCGGGCGATGGAGATGTTGAGGTCGGGCAGTGTCATGGAGAGCGTGGAGTCGCTCATATTCTGCGAGAGGTTGGCCGATGACGTCAGCGTCATGCCGATGCTTGAGAAAGTGGTGCTCCATCCTACGGATGATGTACGTGTGGTCTGTGCGAGCGTGTAGGGATTGTAGAGCGAGTTGAGGTTGTTGCGCTCATAGCTCGTCGATGCGAAGTTGATGCTTGCCGAGAGGGTGTTGAACGGATTGGCCTTGGCATCCTGCCGGTGACTCCACTGGAGTTTGAAACTGCGTTGGGAGCTGTAGTCGGGCATGCCCTTTTCGCCCGTCTTCGTGTCTTGGAAAGAGAAGAGGAACGATCCGCTATAGCGGTAGCGCTTCTTGTAGTTGGAGGCGGCCGAAATTCCCCATGATCCTTTCGTGTATATTTCACCGAGGAGCTTCAGATCCATCTTATCGCTGATAGCGAAGTAGTAGCCACCGTCACGCAGGTAGAATCCCCGGGAAGACTCATCGCCGTAGGAAGGCATGATGAATCCGCTGGAGTAACTCTTTGTGAAGGGGAAGAAGCCGTAGGGGATGGCCAGTGGCAGCGGCACGTCGGCCACAACGAGATAGGCCGGTCCGAAGACGACGTCCTTACCGGGCCGTACCTTGGCACGCGAGAGGGCGATATAGAAGTCAGGATGGGGAGCATCACAAGTGGTGTAACGGCCCTGCTTGAGATAGATGGAGCCGTCAGCATCGCGTTTGGACAGGCGTGAGGTGAGGAAACCATCCTGTTGTTGCGTATTCACATTTTTGATGAAGCCCTTCTTTGTCTTGAAGTTGAACGACATCGTGTCAGTGTCATACGTGTCCTGGCCCATCTTGAAGACAGGTTTTCCCTTGATGCCGTCCTCAGCCGTGGAGTCGGGTGATCCCATGGCATGTACCAGCGAAGAGTCGAGACTGAGATGGATCTTGTCGCTCTGCAGGTTCATATTTTCATAGTCGACGGTCGAATTACCGAAAAGGTAAGCTGTCTTTGATCCGGCGCGATAGACGAGCGAGTCCTCTGCTGTATATTTTACGGGGGCGTCGATACCGTTTTTCTTTGCCCGGTTGATGGAATCGAGACGGATGGAGTCGTCGATGGCCTTGTTGTGGTGCCAGATGGCCAAGGTCAGCGAGTCCATGTGGGTGGTATCGTCAGGAGAGATGATGGTACTGTCGTTCACGAGGGAGTCGTTCCCGGCAATGATGGTATCGGCAGAGGCCCGGTCCTTTTTCTTGTCAGGAAAAGGACCAGTAGTGTCGGCCAGGATGCAGACGGCTGCAAAAAGTGCGAGTATCGTGAAAAGATGCTTCCTCATAAGAGTGCAAAATTAAGGAATAAAAAGGGAAACAGGGCACGATTTCCGCTTTTTAACGCAATAAAAGCGAGGGGCAGAGTCAACTAGCAAGTGCAACATTACGGAAAATTTTTGAAAAACGCTTCG
>ERZ827043.2177-NODE-2177-length-17400-cov-2.947593_pt1 | contig 17400 bp, 16 predicted proteins | sample MGYA00519923_ERZ827043 | MGnify/ENA primary metagenome ERZ827043 (study PRJEB31778, sample SAMEA3449251) | human gut metagenome | biome: human gut; feature: human-associated habitat; material: faeces | place: United Kingdom | collected 2010/2012 ...
ATTTTCGGTAACGCCATCTTCGATATTGCACACAAGAAAAAGTATATGCGAATGCGAATAACGCTAAGTCTCCCGCATCTTATTTTATATAATCAAGCAGCAAAGCCCTCGTGAAGCACCTCAAAACAATATATTTTGATACAGAAACGGCCAAAACCCCTCGGATATGCGTCTGCATTATCCGAGGGGTTAAGTGCATTATTATATGAAAAACCGTTTATTTTAAGCAAGACCTACTCATAACGTGTTAATAATCAACATTCTCTTGCTTTTTTGTATGCTATATGATATTATTGGTATGCATACTAATAATATTATAAACAGGTGATATATTTGCGTAGAAACAGCAGTGAAACAAAAAGAAAAATCTTAACGGCGTGCGTTCGGTTGTTTTTGGAGGAGGGCTACAAAAGCACCTCCGTCAGTCGAATAGTCGAGGAAGCAGGCGTCGCAAGGGGCAGCTATTTAAATCTGTTTCCGACCAAGGATAAAATCTTGCTGGATTTGACCGAATCGATGTTCGGCGGTCAATTTGACGTGGCGAGGAGTATTGCGGACAAAAAGCTGCCGCCCGTATACGCCTATGCGGTGGAAACGTCTCTTCAGCTCACGCTAACGGAGCTTAACGAGAACCTGCGAGAAATCTATATTGAAGCATATTCTCAGCCCGACACGGCGGAATTCATCTATCTGCACACCACGGCGGAATTAAAGCAGATTTTCGGAGCAAATTTTCCCGATTACAGCGAAAGTGACTTTTATGAAATGGAAATCGGCTCGGCGGGCATGATGCGCGCCTTCATGACGCGCCACTGCGATGTTTATTTTGCACTGGATCGAAAAATCCGCCGTTTTTTGTCGATGAGCTTGAGCGCCTACCATGTCCCGCTGGAGGAACAGGAAAAGATTATGTCTTTTGTTTCCGGATTGGACATCATCAAGATCGCCGAGCGGGTGGTTCAGGAATTGATTCAAGCCCTGGCCATGCGCTTTGAATTCAAGCTCGGCAGCGCGGGAAAAGAAAAGAGTCTCGATGGAGTTCTTGTGTAGCTGTACAAAAAAGGCCGCGTTTGAAAAAAACGAGGCTTTTGGCGTTTGCCGCCGCGTAGGTTTTTACAACGGCCAAAGCAGAAGGATGGCAGCGTTTTTGGGGGAAAAGATGAAAAAAGAATAAGGATTGAATCTGTTTTTCGTGAATGAAATCCAATTTGAGTTAACAAATATGAACGAAATTTTAGCTTTTTTTAAGACTTCCGGACAGACGTTGAAATTTGAGAAAAAAGGAATTATAATGGGGGTGAAAATTGAAAGACGGGCGGCAAAAAGCCCTAGGTAAGGAGGGATTGGATGCAGATGAACTGGACGGCGCTGGCGGTTGCCGGGCTGGTCGGCGTAGCGGCGCTGGGCAGCGGCGATACGCGCAATAAAATGAAATTGCCGTCGTTTGCCGGCGTCGCCGAAGTGCGTTCGAGCCTGCCGGGAAGAATGCGGCTCGGCATGTCCGCTATTGCGCTGAAACCGGAGCTGGCGTTGCAAATGAAGGAACAACTGGAAAACACCGGAGTGGTGGAACGCGTGACGCTGAACCCGCGCACCGGATCAGCTCTGATTGAATACCATCCGGATCAGGTGGAGCCTGCGGTGCTTGAAGGTGCGGCGATTAAATTGATGGGATTGGATGAAGAAATCCGTAAACATCCGCTGTGCCGTGTGGACGAGGGCATCCGCAGCCTGCTCAACGCCGTGGATTACGCGGTCTATGAGCGCACGAACGGTCTGCTGGACGCGCGTGTGCTGGCGGGCGGCGCGCTCTGCGCCATGGCGGTGCACAGTGCTAAGCTCAGTGGTTGGGCGGTGCCCGGTGCAATGACGCTGCTTTGGTGGGCGTCAAGCTTATGGAGGAATGGCGACCATGAATAAGATTCAGGAAACGTTTTTGAGGGTGTGCTTAAAGCCTGCGGTGACCAGCAATCTGCCCGGAAGGCTGCGCTTGAAATTCAGTAAGTATAAGATGCTGCCCAAAGAGGCGGAACCTTACCTGCACTATGCTAATGATGTGATGGCAATGCTGCCGGGCGTCAAGGACTCGGTCATCAACGCGCGCATCGGCACGGCGCTGATTCTGTACAATCCGCAGATGGTCACGGCCAAGGGTGTGCTACGTTGGATCGATACGGCGGTGGATGTGGGCATAGGCATTGTGAATGAAATCGGCTTCACTGTCCCGGCCAACACCGATGAGGAAGGCTTTATGCAGATCGCGCGCGAACGCCTTGCGCGCCATTTGCCGTTGAATAGGGAAGAGGAAGAACATGATTAAGAAAGAATTCGGAAAGGGATGGATGCACGGCACGGCGGTCAGCAGCCTCAAGGGCAGATTGCGCCTGAACGTCCCCGGGCTGGAATTCCTTTTTGAGGAAAGAAACGAAGTCGCACAGGCGCTGGCGAAGATTGCAGGCGTACAGCGCGTTCGCGTTACGCCGCGCATCGGCAGCGTGCTGCTGGAATACGACGAGCAGCGCACGGCCGCCAGCGAGGTGCTGAATCAGACCAATCTGGTCATGGCGCGCTATGCTATGAACGCAAACCGAGTGCGCCATTCCGATGAAAAGGGCGAATCGACCATGACGGTTAAGCGCCTGGTAGGGCGGCTGGCGGTCAACGCGGCGGGTTTCCTGCTCGGCAACACGGTATTCAAGGGATCGTTGTTTGGGAATAAGTTAGGGATCATTAACTCGATCCCCGCCTTGTGCAGTATCGGTTTGTCCGCTCCTATGGTGCGCGGCGCGTGGGAGGGACTGAAGAAGGATCTGCGTCCCAACGCCGACTTCCTGACCGTGACCTCAATCGTAGCGAGCCTGATGCTGGGCAACGGCAACTCGGCGCTGATGATCCTGGCGCTATCCGATATTGCCGAGCTGATGACCAGCTATACCATCGAAAAGACCCGTGCCTCGATCAAGCAGATGCTTTCGGTGGAGACGGGCGACGTATGGAAGGTACTGGAGGACGGCCGCCTGGAAAAGACCTCGATCGACAAGATTCAGGCGGAGGATACGCTGGAGATTCACTCCGGCGAGAAGATCGCCGTGGACGGCGTCGTGGTGCAGGGCAGCGCGGTTATCGACCAGAGTGCCATCACCGGTGAGTTTGTTCCGGCGGAAAAGCATCCCGGCGACGAGGTGTTTGCAGGCACCGTGATGAAATCCGGCAACATCCGCGTGCGTGCGGCGCGCGTGGGCGACAAGACCGTCGTTTCCCGTATTGTCAAGATGGTGGAGAGCAGCGAGCTTAAAAAAGCGCCCATTCAGCGCTATGCCGATCAGTTCTCAAACTACCTGGTGCCGCTGAACTTCCTGTTGTGCCTGGTGGTCTGGCTAGCGACGCACAATCCACAGAAGGCGCTGAAGATGCTTGTCATCGATTACTCCTGCGGCATCAAGCTCTCGACGGCCACGGCGTTTTCCGCAGCGGTCAACGCGGCGGTGCGCAAGGGCATCCTAATCAAGGGCGGCGCATACATCGAGCAGATGAGCGGCGCGAACACCGTGCTGCTGGATAAGACCGGCACCATCACCGAGGGCAAGCCGCACATTGTCTCGATGCAGGTGGTTGTTCCCGATATGACGGAGAAAGAAGTGCTCTCCATGGCAATGGCCGCGGAGGAGACCAGCTCTCACCCGTTGGCGAGCGCGATCCTTGCCTACGGCCGCAGCATGGGCGCGGAGATCCCTGAGCACGACGAGATCATTACCGAGGTTTCCCGCGGCAGTCGCACTGTTGTAGACGGCGAGGTCGTGCGTGTGGGCAGCCTGAAATTTATGAAGGAAAACCACGTTGCTGCGCCGGACGGCATGCAGATCAGCGGCGTGGGCATTGCGAACTACGTCGGCGTAGGCAGTCGCATCGTCGGTGTGCTCTATGCGATGGACGAGGTGCGGCAGAACGTTCGCCGTGCCATCAACAGCCTGCGCTACGAAGGCGTGGGCGAGGTGCAGATGCTCACCGGCGACATGGACGAGCAGGCGCGCCTCGTTGCGCAGGAGATCGGCGCGGACGGCTACCGCGCACAGCTGCTTCCCGAACAGAAGGCGGACGCGGTGCTCAAGCTCCAGACGCAGGGCAACGGCGTGGTGATGGTCGGCGACGGCATCAATGACGCGCCCGCGCTGGCCTATGCCGACGTCGGCATCTCGATGGGCAGCAAGTCTACCGATATTGCGATGGAAACCAGCGACGTGGTCATCAACAAGGATGACCCGATGACTCTGCCTGCGCTGCGTCGCCTGTCGAGCGAAACCATGAAGATCGTTCACCAGAACTTCGCCATGGTCATCGGCGTGAACACGGTCGGCCTGATCCTGGGCGCGGCCAGTGGTATTTCGGTGATGATGAGTGCTGTGCTGCATAACCTGTCTACGATTCTGGTGGTGGGCAACTCGCTGCGGCTGATGGTCTTCCCGCCGATGGAGGAATAAGTCGAGCATGAGAGCAGAAAATTCAGCGATTCATATGGAAGTGCTGCACGCCATCAGCGGCCGCCTCCGCGTTCAGTTGGAAAAGGAGATCCCTTCTGAAATTCCGTTTTACGCAATTGACGGCGTGCGCCAGGTGCAGTATAATCCTCGATTAAGGACGCTGCTTTGCCGGTATGACCCGGATAAGATCAGCGAGGACTGCCTGCTGATGCGCATGGGCGCGATCTATGCCGGGATGCGCGGCAACGGTTTGCTCCACATCCGCCATGCGGAGGATGAGGAATATAAAATGTCCGCAGGCGCCTGGCTGGCGCTGGGCGCGATTGCCGCAGATATGGCGACGCGTGCGTGCGGTTATTCGCTGGCGAGCGTGACGAGATGGGTTTCCATTATCGCTACGCTTTCGGCGGTGACGGAGCACGGCTATCAGGAACTCAATACCCGCGGCAGCTTCGACCCCGAGGTCATGAGCGTGGTTTACTTGATCAACGCCATCGGCAAGACCAACGAGTCCCGCGCGGGGCTTGTGGCATGGATCGTCACCTTCGGGCGGCACCTGTTCCCGAAGCCGGTGCGCGAGGAGGCTTATCTGGTGCGTCCGGGCAAGCACTCCATCACCATCACGCCGGTCAAAAACAGCCCGACCGTGCGCGATTTTGCGGGAAACATGTTCAGCCGGGGCGTGGAGTCCCTGGCAAAGAAAGTCTGATTCCAACCGGGCTGCAAAATGGCCCGGATGATATTTAGGAGGAATGAAAAATGGTTGCATGGCTGAATAATCCGATGACGAAAGGCATTCTGATCGGCGTTGGCGTGAGCGCGGTGGCGTTCTATGCCTACAAGAAGAACGAAGCGAAGGTGGATTCCTTCATGCGCAATCACGGCATCAACGTCAAGACCCCGACCCCGGACTTCAAGACTATGTCCGTGGACGACCTGATGCGCACCAAGGAGAACATCGAGGACCTGATCGCCGAGAAGGAGATGCAGGAGCAGAGCGTGACCGTGGATGCCGCCGAGGTTGCCGCGGCCAAGCCCGTGGATGCCGCAGAGGCCTGATCGAATCATGTCGCAGCAAGCGCGCGCCGTAAGGTGCGCGCTTGTTTGCGTTTTGGCAACAAAATCCCATGCCGATCTATCGAAAGGCGCTTTTTTCGGTAAAAACTTTTTGAACGAAAACAAATGAATCTGCCGCAATGAAAACTGGCCTTTTTTGAATGATATTCTTTTAGTGAACACGAACGCTTTGGAAAATAGGAGCAAAAAAACAAATAAAAATGCTAAATGAAAGTAATTTATACAATTTGTCTAATCATAAAATGATAAAATACTACATTTGTAGACAAATTGTAGATGACAAACAGATAATAAAGTGATAGAATGCATCCAAAACACCAACTGAAGGAGAGGTTACAGGTGAAAAAGGGAATTGCATTCGTATTGACTGTCGTGGGAAAAAGAAAAGACGATCTTAAAAAGGATGGTCCCTGCAGAAATAATAAGTAGATAGAAATAAGGGAGATAAGTGCTTTATGGGAAAAGAAATTGAAATAATAAAATACGAAGGTGACAATAACACTTTTATTTGGAAGCACCTTTGCGAGGATTTTAACAGCATGACACAGCTGGTGGTTCATGAATCGCAGGAAGCTCTTTTCTTTATGAACGGGCAGGCTTTGGATCTGTTTGGTCCAGGGCGGTACACGCTAGAAACGGAGAATATTCCACAAATAGGCAAGATACTGAATCGAAGAACGGGTGACACCTCTCCATTTCACTGCGAGGTTTACTTTATCAATAAAGCCGAGCTGATGTCGATCAAATGGGGCACAGACAGTAAGGTACAGTATATCGAGCCAACCTACGGCTTCCCTCTTTCCATTGGTGCCAGCGGAGAGATGAGCCTGCGGGTAAGTGACAGCCGCAAGCTGCTTGTGAAGCTGGTGGGGACAGAAAACTTCTTAAGTCAGCAAAAATTGGTAGGATTCTTCCGGGCATTTCTTATGACTCGTGTTAAGACTTACATTGCCCAAGTAATGAAAGCTAGTGCCATCAATATTTTCGAAATTGACGAACATCTCACCACTTTTTCCGAGAGCATTCACAAGTTATTGATCCAGGACTTTGCTGATTACGGTGTGGCATTAGAGCGTTTCTTAGTGACTGCAATTGTCAAGCCAGACGGTGACAAACAATATGAGAAATTCAAAGAATACGGCTATACCGCCAACGACATTATAGGCAAAATAGGCGTTGAAAACCTTTATGCCCTGCCGATCCATAAACATACCAGTTGATTGCCACTCCGCCAGCAAACGGATTTGATCTATGCTCAGACTGAGGCTCAGAAGGTAGTCATTGATTCTCAAGCTCAGGCTGCTAAGCGGGCTCAAGAGGGATATACTTACGCACAGGAACGCAGCTTCGATGTTGCAGAGAAGGCGGCACAGAATGAGGCTGTGGGGCAGTTAACCAATATGGGTGTTGGACTTGGCGCTATGGCTGGTATGAGTGGCGCAGTCGGGGGCATGGTAGGAAACGTTGTAAACGATGTTATGCAGGTGGCAGCGGAGCCGCTGCCTCATACAGTATCGCCCGCAGATGAGATGGCGGTATTCAAAGCGAAGGTAGAAAAGTTGAGCATCATGAAAGACGCTGGCTTGATTACCGATGAAGAACTTGCTGCTTTGAAAGCCGAACTCCTGAAAAGTATTTAACGATAGAGGAATGGAACGATGAAAAGAAACTTTAAGTTTTATGCATTGATCTGGGCAATTCTTCTGGTGCTATTCAATACCATTGTTTTTTTAATTAGAACTATCATTTCAGGATATGTAATCAATTATGATGCGCGATTTTGGATTGCGTGGCTGTTTGTGATGGTTGCATTTGCGGGCAATCTCCTGTGCGCTAACTGGGCATTTCGGGTAGAAAATCTCGAAAGGTTGTTTTACAAGGTACCGCTGATTACAGTCAGCTATATAGGATTGATTGTGATGCTGGTACTTGGGGGGCTTCTGATGCTGATTCCCAACTGCCCAGCATGGATTGCGGCTGTTGTATGTGTAGCTGTTGCGGCCTTTACTGCGGTGGCTATTGTAAAGGCCGACTGGGCCGGAGAGGCAGTTAGTGTCGTTCGTGAAAAGACAAAGGTGCAAACACAGTTTATAAAGTTGTTGACAGTGGATGCGGAGACTCTGTTGAGTAAGACTAAGAACCTGAATGATAAAGATAAAGCAGCTGTCCAAAAGGTGTATGAGGCGCTGCGGTATTCCGACCCTATGAGCAGCGAATCATTGGGAGAGATCGAGATAGAGCTGGCGGAGAAGTTTAAATCGTTTGAAACTGCAGTGAACACTGAGATGGATGTAACAGTAGCAGCAGAGAGTTTGTTAGAAACGTTGGAAAAGAGAAATCGACTGTGTAAGCTGAATAAGTGATGGAGGATGTTAGACTATGATAGATAGGGCAGAAGAAACATACAAGCACTTGTTTCCAACAGAATCGGTAAAGGCTGAGGCATTTGATAAGATTGCTGAACTATTTTATAATTGCAACTTTGGTTCAACAACAAAAATGAATATTGAAACGCTTATGTTTTCAATTTATCTCGAGCGTATTTTAGATGAGAAGGGTCCGGAAAACTTTAATGCCTATAGCGATTACACACTGTCAAAAGCATTGTGTATTACCCAATCACGAGTTAGTAGTTTGAAAATAAGAAAAGAATTGTTGTATCCTTATATAGGGTTTGAATGGAAGAAATCATTTGAACTGTTATCAAAAAAAGCAATATTTGAAGATGGCAAGATCAAACTCTATATTCCAGATAAAAATCTATTTTTTGAAATAAAAAATGCTATTGAAGAAGTAGGAGGGTTTGTAGAGATTCAATTGACACCCAGCCTGCTTCAAGTGAACTTGCCATATTTTTTAGATTTGATTCTTGCAATCGATGGAAATGCTTCACGTACTGATCTTATAAAGAAAATAAATACAAAGATGCAAGAATATGGTAAAGATGTGAAGATTATGGAGGAAGAACCCATTGGTAAAGCATTGCTTAATCAAATGCCTAAGTTAATTATTGACCTCATTGGAGAGTGCATCCCTGTTTGGGGAGGATTTGCAAAGGTTATTGCCAACAATTTGTATGAAGCTATAAAAAAAGGAGAGTAAGCGATGACAATCTTCAAATGCAAAATGTGCGGCGGAACGCTGGAATTTACCCCCGGTGACACCGTAGCTGTGTGCGATAGCTGTGGCACTAAACAAACTTTGCCTAAGCTTGACGATGATCGACGCGCTAATCTCTATGATCGCGCTAATCATTTTCGTCGCAACAATGAATATGATAAGGCTATGGGCATCTACGAACAGATTCTGGCTGAAGACAACACCGATGCGGAAGCCTACTGGTCGCTCGTTCTTTGCCGCTACGGTATTGAATATGTTGAGGATCCGTCCACACATAGGCGTATGCCTACGGTGAACCGAGCACAGTTTACCTCAGTCTTTGACGATGACAACTATAAGTCTGCCTTGCACTATGCCGATGCAGCACAGAAAGAGGTTTATGCTTCTGAAGCCGAGGCTATTAATGAGATTCAAAAGGGAATTTTGGCCATTTCCCAGAAGGAACAGCCTTTTGATGTGTTCATCTGCTACAAGGAGACGGATGCTAATGGACGTCGCACCCAGGATAGTGTGCTGGCCAACGACTTGTATCACCAGCTGACTCAAGAGGGCTTTAAAGTGTTCTTTGCTCGCATTACCTTGGAGGATAAGCTGGGTACCGCCTATGAACCCTACATATTTGCTGCTCTGAATAGTGCCAAAGTCATGGTGGTATTGGGTACAAAGCCAGAGCATTTTAACGCCGTGTGGGTGAAAAACGAGTGGAGCCGCTACCTGGCGTTGGTGAAAAACAGCGGCGGTAAGAAGATGCTGATTCCCGCCTATAAGGATATGGATCCCTACGATCTGCCGGAGGAATTTTCCCACCTGCAGGCCCAGGATATGAGCAAGTTGGGCTTTATGCAGGATTTAATTCGGGGTATAAAAAAGATCATCTCCACCGATACCCTCCAAAACACAGTAAAGGATCTCGCTGTGGTAAACAGTGGAAATACAGCTGTGGAACCGCTTTTAAGGCGGGTTTTCATGTTCTTGGAGGATGGCAACTGGAAAGAAGCAGATGATTACTGCGAAAAAGTGCTAGATCAGGATCCCGAGAATGCGCAGGCATACTTAGGTAAGTTGATGGCGGAACTTCATGTTAGAAAACAAGAGGAACTTTACGATTACGCCGAGCCATTTGATGGAAGCGGAAATTATCAAAAAATAATTCGGTTCGGAGAGGAAAGTCTTTTATGTGTTTTGAAAAAGTATATTACTCATATTGAAGAGCGCAATAAAATAGCAAGTCAGTCTGCTATTTATAATGATGCAACTGAAAAAATGCATTTGGGGACAGAGGAATCATGTAAAGCTGCTGCGAAGCTATTTCAAAGCATCAGCGGTTTTAAGGATGCAGATGCTTTGGCTGAAAAGTGTATTGAACAAGAAGAATGCAAGCGAAAAGAAAGAATAGAGAAAATATATATCAATGGTTGTGCACGCCTTGAAAAGAATTCTCTAATTTATATTGAAGAAGGAATACAAATATTAGAATCTATTGCTGGATGGAAAGATACAGACGAACAAATCCGTATAGGTAGACAAAAGATAGCTGACTTCAAAGCAAAACAGGAAGCCGCTCGCCAAGCAGAGGAACAGCGTATTGTGGCTGAGAAAGCCTTAAAGAAGCGTTATATTGTTATTACATTTCTGCTTATCTGCGCTTGTATTGCTGCTGTACTTATGTTCACAACGGTAATCATTCCAAAGCTAAAGCTGAACAAGGCGATTAAACTGCTTAATTCCGGCGATTATGATTCTGCTTATGCGATATTCGAGGAATTTGGAGATAATGAAGCAATAACTTCGAGTAAATATAATAGAGCGGCTCAGTACATCAATTCCGGTGATTACGATTCTGCTTATGCATTGTTCAGGGAAGTTGGGGATAATGAGGCAATTATCTCAAGCGAGTATGATAGGGCAATTAAATGCATCGATTCCGGTGATTACGAATCGGCATATAGACTCTTGAGTGGTATGACATACAAAGACAGCAAAAACAAACTGCAAACAATAAAGCCAAAATATCAGCAAGTTATGCTTGCGAAAGCTGATGTAGGCGATATTGTGTGCTTCGGTGCTTATGAACAGGATAACGATATTTCTAATGGTAAAGAAGATATTGAATGGCTTGTTTTAGCGAAGGAAGATGACAAAATACTTGTCATCAGTGATAAGGCACTTGATTGCCGAGCTTACAATACGATGCCCGCTACCCATGTGAGATGGGAAAACTGTTCGCTTCGCAGATGGATCAACGACACATTTTTTAATGTAGCTTTTAGTATAGAAGAGCAAAACCAAATTCAAGACACAAAGGTTTCGGCAGACAAGAATCCGAGATATAGTACCGATCCTGGTAACGACACCACAGATAAAATATTTTTACTTAGTTCAAGCGAAGCAGAAAAATACTTTAGTTCAAAGCGTGCACGTCAGTGCAAGCCCACAGCATACGCGCTTGACTATGGAGTATATATTGGTGGAGATGGGAACTGTTGGTGGTGGCTCCGATCGCCCGGTGTTGATGAGAATTATGCTTCTGTTGATCAGAGCTGTGCTGCGTTTGTCAATTATTCCGGTTCGATTTTTTACAATGGTTTTGTCGACCATGCTTTCTTCGTGCGCCCTGCTTTGTGGATTAAACTCGATTCTTGATTTCATTTACCCTGTAAGCCTTCGCACATGAATCTATTTTGGCGCGATTGAGCTAGTTTAATATGCAAAAACACTAAAGAACTGCATCTTTAGAAAAATATAGATGACAAATGAATAAACAAAGCAATAAAATGCTCTCAAAACACCAACTGAAGGAGAGAATATAAGTGAAAAAGGGGATTGCATTCGTACTGACCGTCGCCTTACTGGGAAAAGAGAAATCCATCTGTGGCCCGCCGACAACTAAGTGAACAGATTTTTTTCGAAAAGTAATGCAAAATGAAAGGAAGTACTTAAAATGGCAGACTACAAGCTTTTTCTTAATGGTGTAAACGGACAGATTACGGTATACGAGAATCGCGTGGTCATTGAGCGCAAGGGCCTGCTGGGCTTCATGACGCAGGGATTAGCCGGAGAGAAAACCATCCCGATGAATTCTATAATGTCTGTTCAGTTCAAAGAAGGAAATATGTGGACAAATGGGTTCATTCAGTTTGGAGTTATGGGTGGAAGAGAATCGGTTGGAGGGGTACTTAACGCCGCGGCGGACGAAAACACGGTAATGGTCAAACAATCTGAGAACTACCGAGCTCGTGAGATTAAAGACTATATTGAGAACATAATTCTTAATCGTGAAAAGAATCAGAATACTGCCGTTCAGCAGATCTCGCCAGCGGACGAGTTGAAAAAATTCAAAGAGTTGCTCGATATGGGTATTATCAATCAGGAAGAATTCCAGACAAAGAAGGAACAGCTTTTGAAGATGATCTAGGAAGGATTATATGTCGATAGCGTTGCATGGACCTTTATTAGAACAATATAAATATATGTGAAGGGATCGACTCGGAAACAAAGGGCTAAATGGGGCCACCTTCATCTATAATGGCTAAAACCCCGTCGGAGATGTTGTCCATCTCCGGCGGGGTTTTGCGCACATTTCATGGGGGAGTGTAGATTTGTCCACATTTGGTATAGATGGAGACATGGCAGGTTGGACACGAATCGTTTATATTTAGTTCATGAAAAGCGTCCGCGGGAGGGGTCTGCGGAGAGTAACACGGGAGGTGCGGCAACATGAGTCAGTCTTCTCTGGCTGAAAAAGAGAGAAAGGCTATGCTGCGCAGGAAGAATTTCAAGAACAACTGGGAGGGATACCTTTACATTGCCCCCTGGCTGATCGGATTCCTGCTGCTGCAGGCGTGGCCGATGGTGTATTCCATCTATCTGTCCTTTACCGACTATTCGCTGTTCAAGGAGCCCAACTGGGTTGGCCTCCAGAACTTCAAGAACATCTTCACCATCGACTTTACCTTCAAAAAGTCGCTGCTGACGACCTTTAAGTTCGTTGTGCTCGCCGTGCCTCTGAAGCTGATCTTTGCCCTGTTTGTCGCGATGATGCTCAACAAGGCGGTGCGCGGCATGAGCCTGTACCGCACGATGGTTTACCTGCCTTCGCTGCTGGGCGGCTCCGTCGCGATCGCTGTTGTATGGCGCAACATCTTTGGCTTGGAAGGCTATGTCAACACCATCCTCAAGGCGCTCGGCTTTGAAGCGATTCCGTGGCTGGCCAGCACTACCTGGGCGCTGCCGACCCTGGTTCTGCTCAACGTATGGCAGTTCGGTTCCAGTATGATCATCTTCCTGGCGGGCCTGAAGCAGATCCCCGCCAGCCTTTACGAGTCGGCCAAGGTGGACGGCGCGGGTCCGATCCGCAGCTTCATCCACATCACCGTGCCGCAGCTTTCCCCGGTTGTGTTCTTTAACCTGATCTACGGTATGATCGGCGCGTTCCAGCAGTTCAACTCCGCGTTCCTGATCTCGAACGGCGGTCCTGCGCACTCCACTTATCTGTACGCGATGATGCTTTACGAAAAGGCATTCACTTCCTATCAGATGGGTTATGCGGCGGCGCTGGCCTGGATCCTGCTGGCGATTGTCGCACTGTTCACCGGCCTCAACTTCATTCTGTCGAAGTTCTGGGTTCACTACGATTCTTAAGGAAGGAGGGTCACACAGATGAGCGTTGTGAGAGTGAAAAAAAGCAAAAAACATATTCTGAGGACCTTCCTCAATCACTTCTTCCTGCTGCTGTTGTCTTTCGTGATGGTGTACCCCATCCTGTGGTGGTTCTTCGCCTCCTTTAAGACCACGGCGGAAATGAGCTCCCGCGACCTGCTGCCCAAGGTTTGGACGCTCTCCAACTACATTGACGGCTGGCGCGTGACCGAGAAGCTCACCTTTGGCAACTTCTTTGCAAACTCCATCCTGGTCTCCGGCATCTGCGTCGTGGGCGCAGTGCTCAGCGCGGGCCTTGTAGCCTATGGCTTCGGCCGTCTGAAGTTCAAGGGCAAGGGCATCTGGTTCTCCATCCTGCTGATGACCCTGATGCTGCCCAGCCAGGTTACCGTTATCTCGCAGTACATCATGTACAACAAGCTGAAGATGATCGATACCTACTTCCCGCTGGTGTTGGGCTACTGCCTGGGCGGCGGTGCGTTCTTCATCTTCCTGCTGGTGCAGTTCGTCAGAGGTATTCCCAAAGAGCTGGACGAAGCTGCCAACATTGACGGCGCGGGCACCTGGGGCATCTACTGGCGCATCATCTTCCCGCTGATGAAGCCTTCCTTCGTCACGGTTGCGATCTATGCATTCATCTGGAGCTGGGACGATTTCTACTCTCAGATGCTTTACCTGAACTCCTCCAGCAAGTACACGGTCAGCTTGGGTTTGCGCATGTTTATCGACCAGGCGGAAATCCGTTGGGGACAGCTGCTGGCTATGGCGCTGCTTTCCATCGTGCCGTCGCTGATCCTGTTCTTCGTCAACCAGAAGGAATTCGTCGAAGGCGTTGCCACGACGGGCCTGAAGGGCTAACTTAACTTTGCGGCAATTCTAAAAATTGCAATAGAATTCTCAAGGAGGAACTACAATGAAGATCCAGAAGATCCTCGCAGTCCTGCTGTCGCTGGCTATGATGCTGTCGCTGGCAGCCTGCAGCAGCACTCCCGCTGCTTCCGAAGCTCCTGCGGCGACGGATGCGCCCGCAGCCGAGGAGACTGCCGCTCCCGAAGAGTCCGCTGAGGCGGAGACCCCCGCTGCGAACGGCGAAGTTTCCATGAAGTTCACCTGGTGGGGTTCTGACGTCCGTCACGAGGCCACTGAAAAGGCGACTAAACTCTACTGCGAGCAGAACAACGTCAACATTGTCACCGAGTATAGCGCTTGGGACGGCTACTGGGAGAAAATGGCGGTGCTGGCTGCATCCAACTCCATGCCCGATATCTTCCAGATGGACGCTGCCTACATCAACACCTACATTGAGCAGAATCAGCTGGCTGATTTGACCGACACCCTCGATCTGACCGGCGTGATGGATGCTTCCCTGATCGAAAACTACAAGCATGACGGTAAGCTCTACGGTGCTCCTGTCGGTGCAAACGGTACCGGTATCGTCTACATCAAGAGCGATCTGGCAAAGTACGGCATCGAGGAGCCCAAGGAGGGCTGGACCTGGGACGACATGATCGCCTGGGCTAAGGATGCTGCCACCAAGCTGCCCGACGGCGTGTACCCGTTGGTCGACGGCCGTGCCGGCAACCCCTACGAGTCCATGCAGAACTATATCCAGACCAAGTATGGCATCAAGATCTTGGACGGCAACACCTTCAACTTCACTCAGGACATGTTCAAGGAATACTACAACCTCTACGCGGATCTGCGCGATGGCAATGCCATCCCCACTGCGGAAGAGTCCCTGTCCTTCGTTGAACTTGATCCCTTGAACGACTCCTTCACCTCCCGCAAGGTTCTGCTTCGCCAGATCAACGTTGGTAACGTTGCCGGCCTGGCCGACATGGTTCCCGACGAGGAGCTGGGCGTTGTGAACTTCCCGCAGGGCGAGGTCGGCGGCGGCTGGGCTCAGTCCACCATGTTCTATTGCGTGGGCGCGAACTCCGCTTATGTCAACGAGGCTTGTGACTTCATCGAGTGGATCCTGTCCGACGTTGAGGCTGGTAAGATCCTGTCCACCGTCCGCGGCCTGCCCGTCAGCGATGCGGTCTACGAGGCGATCGAGCCCGACCTGACTAAGAGCCAGCAGTATGGTATGGAGATGTACAAGGCCATCAACAACGACCAGGTCAAGGGTCTGCCCTACTGGAATGATGTTCCTTCTGCTTACTCCAGCTGGGTCTCTGAGTTCAAGGCAACCAGTGAGTCTGTGATGCTGGGCGAGATGAGCATCGACGAGGCTGCTCAGTACCTCGACACCATCGGTCAGCAGGTTGCTGCGACCCTGAACTAATCCCTTAAGCCTTTAAAGAAAAAAGCACTGTGCCGCAGTGTGGCCCGAGCGGCTGCACTGTGGCTTTTCCATTATGATGGAAAAAAAGAAGGAGGAAATTCCGATGAAACTCGGTCTTGCCTATTTCCATGGTTACGATCAGGCCAAAGTGGATCTCGAAAAGGAGATGGGCCTGAAGTACGTCATTTCCGGTCCACATCAGCTCGATCCTTCCCTGCCCGCGCAGTCCTATGAGAGCCTGAAGCTCCTCAAGGACAAATACCTGAGCCAGGGCCTGGAGCTTTCTATCATCGAAGGCCCCACCGATCTGGACAAGGTCAAGCTCGGCCTGCCCGGCGCGGATGAGCAGCTGGAAATCTTTAAGGAGCTGATCCGCAATTGCGCCAAGCTCAACATCAACACCATCTGCTACAACTGGATGCCCGTTTTGGGCTGGTTCCGCACCCGCACCGACATCGTCACCCGCGGCGGCGCAACCTGCACCGGCTACGTCCAGGAGGACATGAAGGGTGTGCCCGATACCTGGGCCGGCAAGGTCAGCCACGAGAGACTTTGGACCAATCTGGAAGCATTCCTCAAGGAAGTCATCCCGGTCTGTGAAGAGGTCGGCGTGAACCTAGCGCTGCATCCTGATGACCCGCCCGTTCCCGAACTACGCGGCATCGGCCGCATCCTGACCTCTGCGGCGGCGTTCGACCGCGTGTTCTCTCTCTACGACAGCCCTGCCAACGGCATGACTTTCTGCCAGGGCTGCTTCTCCACCATGGGAGAGAACATTCCGGAGATCATCCACCACTTCGGGTCGATGAAGAAGATTTACTTCGTCCACTTCCGCGATGTGGCGGGCGACCGCACCAATTTCCACGAGACCTTCCACGACGATGGCAAGACCGATATGTTCGCTGCCATGCAGGCCTATTACGACGTCGGCTTTGACGGCATCGCGCGCCCCGACCACGTCCCGACGATGGTGGGCGAGACTGCGCAGGAGGCCAGCTACGGCTTGCAGGGCAACCTGTTCGCCGTCGGCTATATCAAGGGCCTGATGGAAGCGGTTCAGAAGACCCGCGCCTGATTTCCCTGATAAATCTTAGACAGCCGAAGACGGCGGAACACAGCAATTTGTGTTTTGCCGCCTTCTTGCGTTTCGTTCGGATTTACTTTATAATAAATCGGATACTTATTAGGGGGAAAGGAGAACGTTATGCGCAGACGCATCGCGTTGTGGGCGGTTGTGTTGAGCTTGCTGATGTGTACAGCTTGCCAACCGAGCCAGTCTATCATCGGAAAGCCGACAGAACAGACAAAAACAATGCCGGAATGCGATAAAAAGCTCACCATTTCCGCAAATATACAGGATGCGGAGGCTATGCCGGGCACGGCGCTGTGGGACTATTTCCAGAAGCTCTTCAATGTCGAGATTGATCTGTGGCCGCTGACGTTCAACAACCGTCACGAGCAAACGCGGCAGTGGGTCGCGTCGGGCAATATGCCCGATCTGATGTGGATGGATCTGGACGAGACGATGTTTGCGGAATACGCCAACTGGTCCTTGCAGGATATGTTCGAGGCCTATCCGACAATGGAAGAGTTGGAGGAGAAGTGGCCGAACATCGCAGAGATCTATAATCGCTCGGAAAATGTCGGTGATGAGCTGATGACCGTCAGCGGCAAGCGTTATGCGCATCCTGTGCTGCGTGAAAATCCAGAATACAACTTCATGTCTGCGATGGGTTGGATTTACCGCAGGGACTGGGCAAAGCAGCTGGGGCTGTATCA
>ERZ827043.2184-NODE-2184-length-17359-cov-3.051260_pt1 | contig 17359 bp, 17 predicted proteins | sample MGYA00519923_ERZ827043 | MGnify/ENA primary metagenome ERZ827043 (study PRJEB31778, sample SAMEA3449251) | human gut metagenome | biome: human gut; feature: human-associated habitat; material: faeces | place: United Kingdom | collected 2010/2012 ...
TCTGTATATCCTTTCTAGGCTCCGGGATAGTATCTGCACACAGATTGATGTCACAGTATCCATGCTCATTGATTGCTTCATATACGCTCTTCATAATATGTTGAGCAATCTGCTCTTCCTTCTCTCCACTAAGTGCAATCTTAATCTCCTTCATAGAACTCTCTCCTTCCTACAACATCATCATGTTGGATGCTTCACTCACAATCTTCATGGTTATACGGGTCTCACCCTTCTGCTTCAGGATACGGAGCACGTTGTTGAGCGTTCTGTCCAACAGACGGAAGCATCCGCTTTGTGTGTTGGTTGCCCGGCTTATCATCTCACCCATGGCAGCCTCATCCACCTCATATCCTTCAAGGTAGTCAACTACTTCATTCTTTGACAGTCCCTTCAGCTTGTAGTAGAAGTCCATCCTGTTAGCAAACCGGGCAAGATTGCCCTTCAGCTCTGTCTCAAGTCTCGGCTCTCCTGCTATGACAATGCCTACATTCGACTGGTCAAAGATACCACGGAGTATCTCCATCTTCTTCTGTGTGTACTTGTTGATGAGCTTGTCTGCCTCATCAATGATGAGTAGGAACCCTTCATTGGTATTGAAAAACTCACGGATGCGGTTGACTCTGCTCCATATCGTTCCACCGTAACCCTTTGGGAGTCCTATACCGTTCTCAATGGCTTCCACCAAGTCCCGGCAAGCCATTGTGTCATCACACTCAATGTATGCCACCCTTGGAAGCTCTGCATATTTCTTCAGGGCGTGTGTCTTTCCCTGACCGGACTTTCCAACGATTATCCCAAGCCCCATGTACTCCTGACATGCCTGACACACACCAATGGTCTGCACAAAGTCTCTGCTCTCAAAGAACTCCACCTTCTTCTTGAGTGTGCCTGCTCCTGTAGGTACGCTGTTCTCCGGTTCCTGACCTTCAGCAACGCCTCCGGTAGCGGCAAGAAACTCTCTGACCTTCTTCTCAAGCTCTGTAGGGTCACTTGCATACTTCCCATTGAGGTACTGACTAAGTGCTGCTCTTGAGTAGTTCATCTTGAGAGCTGCCTCTGCCTTCGTCATCTTCATCTCCGCCAGTCTCTCATTCATCTGCTCTGCCAATGTCTTCTCTGTTTTGTAGGTATTCAATGCTTCCATGTTTACAACCTTCCTTTCCTTCAACCTTATTTCATATTTTCCAAGTACGCCGCCGCAATCGAAAATGCCAACCACGCCAATTCAACCAATGCTATAACTGCCATAACCACAAGGGCAGCTCCAATCAATATCATCCTGACCATATCATCCTCCTATAGCTCTAAGCTTCTTGAGGGCGTTTTCTGCCTGCCTGCTCATGTATTCGCTGTCCGCTTCAGGCTCTTCTCTCTTCTCGGCTCTGAAGCCCTGCTGATAGGTTCTGTCTGTAGGTATCGTGATGACCTTTGCAGCCTTCTCCTGCTTCTTTCCACCTATCATCAGCTCAATACCACCTGTAGTCTCATTGAAGCCAACATACTGCTCATTGAGTTCCTCAAACGGTCTCCTTGCCTCTTCAAGTCTTTCCCGGTCACGCTTCTGCTGTCTCTTCTGCATCTTCAGGTGCTCCTCAAGAGCTTTCTGTGTAACCTTCGGAGCTATCTGAAGAAGCTCCTGACAATATGCTTCACAGATACGCTTGCCCTTTTGGTCAAAGACATACAGGACAGCCATATCATCCGGGTCATACTTGATGTCAACCTTCCGCCCGATATAGTCACAAAGCTCATCAGAGCGGTACTCATATCCCCACTTGGTAATGCCAATGTTACGGACAAGCACGTTCTCTGACTTCATCATCAGCATGGTTGCATAGCTCTTAGGCGGTGCCGCCTTGAAGTATCTGTCCTCATTCATAAAGCAGTCATAAGGCTTCTTATAAGTCTCTCCCATCTTCTTCAGTCCGGAGTGTTCCGTGTGCATGTAGACCGTTGTGAGCCATTCATGCCACTTCTCATAGAACTCTTCCAGTGTCAGGAGTTCTCCTCTCTCAAGCATCCGCTTGATGTCCTTATCCACCTTGTCAGAGGTCTTTGAGCCTGTCAGTGTTCCGGTGTATGACTTCATCCAACGTGTGAACTTATTGCACACGGTACGGAAGAACCTCTCAATCTGACCTTTGCTCCATGGCTCATAAGGAAGAGCCCTGTGGTCATCCTTGATGCCTATACTCTTGTAGAAGCCCATTGTCTCATTGTCAAAGTTCATGCCGCTCCGGTCATTCCTGTCTCTTCCTGTCATGGTCTTGGCTGTGTAGTCCTTACCATTGTCTATGTAGAGATACTCCGGAACTCCGCCCGGCTCTGAATATATCATTTTGAGTAGGCTCTGCTTCAGGATGTCAGAGTTGGCATCCTTGCACATCACATCTCCCATGATGACCCTGCTCCTCATGTCTACCCATGCAGCCAAGTGTGGCTTGATGGCTATAACCTTGCCATTAGGCTGCTTGTAGCTCACCCAACAGTCAAAGGTATGCTCATCACCCATGACAATCTGCATCACCTGAAGCCCCTTGGTGTCTCTGCTTCCTTTCACCATGACCTTATTCTTGTACTCACGGGTACCACGGGATGCAAGGAACCAAGCGTTCCTCATCCCCTCATCCTCCATGAGGTAACTGATGTACCTTGTCACCGTCTGATAGGATGGTATCTTCTCCCACTTGTTGATATTGGCAATGGCTGTCAGCTTCTCATACAGCATCTCACGGGTTCCTTGGTTTCGGGCAAAGTCCTCATTGAACCATATATTCTTGATAACCTGTTTGACCTCCGGCTTGATACTTGGAAAGCATCCGGTTTCTTTTGGCTTCCGGCACAGGCAGAGAACCTTGAAGAACTCACGCCCTGCTCCGTCTTCCTTCTCAAGCTTGTCCGCCCATGCGGATGCTTCAAGGTATGCCTTGGTGTATCGGTAGAGTGTTCTCTGACCTTTTCCAAGATACTTCTGTGCAAACTCTTCAGCGTACTTTGTCCGGTCTCCTTCGTCATACTGAAGGAACTTTCTGACCACGTTCCCAAGCTCCACAGCCTTGTAGTATCTCTCCTTGTAGTTTTCAATGTACCAATCAACATCTGTATTCACATACCATGGAACTTCCGGCTTCTGCTCATCCTCTTTCTTGTCCGGAAATTCTTCCGTGAAAGATTTCAGCTTCTCCCGTTCCTTCCATGCGTTCCTTGCCTGCTTTGAAAGTGAGGAGACCGCCACAAGTACCACATCTTTTCCGCCATTCTCTGACTTCTCGGTCTTGGTCACAAAGGACTCTTGCTTCCTTAATACCCTCTTGACCATTGTGTTGTACTTAACTCTTTCCAGTTCAGCAGCTTCTCCCAATGTGACATATACTTCAGCCAATCAGCTCACCTCCTTCATGCTGCTACCTCAATATCCAGTATCCTTGATATTGCCTCAATGTATTTCTTTCCACTACGCTCACCGACTAAAATCTTATGGATGTACTGCTTATTGCATCCAAGCAAAGCAGCAAGCTCCACCTGTGTCATATTCTTGTCTATGAGCCTTTTCCTGACCTTCCGCCCAAAGGGTGTCAGTCTCGTCTGCTTTGTTGCCATCTGCTCACCTCACATCACAGCTTGTATACCCTCATACCGCAACCATTCAGGTCACAGGTGTATCCTTTTTCTATAAGGGTCTCAATGACTTTTGGAGCCGCCTCATACAGGATGATACCCTGACGGACTGTGCCGCCTACTGTGTATCCTATGGACATCCTGATGGGGCTTGTCTGTTCCTGAAGCTTCAGGAGTATTGACATCAACTCCACATCACTATCCTTGTATTTCTCCATTACAGCCTACCTTTCCAACCAATTACAGGCTCTTTGATATAGTCCTTGTCTTTGGTTTTCCTCCAACCTTCTTCAGAGATACCCGGCTCACTACTTCCAATGAGTCCGGAAGGTTCTTGACCACAAGCCAATTCTCCGGCACCAATCCATGAGCCTTCATTATCTTCTTCTGTTCCCTTGTGGGAGCCTTTCCGTTCTTCATCAGTAGCTCACCTCCGTCCCCTCTATAATTTTGTCAATTATATTGAGAGCGTTTTCCTTTCCCTCAATCTCTGCCTCAAGCTCCATCCGGTTCTCCCGGAGCTGCTCAAGCTCTGCATCCAACTTCTCTCTGTGCTCAACCAATGCTTCCATTTCATCACTTGACAGGTTCAGCAAATGCCTCATCTCCTCTCTATATATTTGAACATCAGGGCTTCAAGCTAAAACTCCGATACTGACAAGCATCCGCTTTGTCATCCTTCTATCACGGTCATAGAACTTCTGCCCCTTAATCTCCTGATTGACATAGAATGTACCGCACAGGTACCGCTTTATCATCCAAACCTTGTCCGGGTTATACTTGTCTTGTATCCTTGTTACCTTCATAAAACCTTCCTTTCCCTGATGCCACTGTCTCATTCTTCAACTCTTAAAGTAGGACAGGACAGCTCTTCTATCTCTTCCTGTATCCGTTGCACTTCTCTCTGTGCGTTCCGGAGGAGCTCATCAAGCTCATGGGCTTTCTTTGCTCTTGGAAGCATGTCATGGAAGATTGTCATACCAAAGCTCTTATACAGTTCAGCAACTTCATCTTTGCCGGATGTGTTCCGGATAGATGGATGCCACATGTAGACTTCTTCAATCACTTTGTGCTGCTCATCCGTGACAGTTCTTTCAATTCTTTCCTCAAATTCCTGCTTCTGCATCCTGCACCTCCTTCATTCCTTCATAGTTCCATTTTCTGATACCCTGAACCGGGTGACTTTCTTTGTGCCGGAGAACTCCGACTATTGAGATTTACTAAGTTTTTTGATATGATTTATCTTGGATTAGTGGGTTACAAGTAACCCTTGCAAGGTTTATTATATCTTCCTATTTGCAGAATGTCAACACTTTTTCTGCTTTCAGGAAGAATATATATTCCAATTTGCAGAAAGAGAGGTCATCATGGAATTAGATATGATGGGAATTGGTGAACGTATTAAAACAAGAAGAAAAGAATTGAAACTCTCTCAAACAGACATATATGAGAGATGTGACATCACTTCAGGAGCATTGAGCAAAATCGAAAACGGAAAAACTACGCCTTCCGTTATTGCATTTTATAAGCTTTCACAAGTGTTAGAGTGTGATATGAATTGGTTGGCAACCGGAATATCTTCCAATATGCAGAAGTCCAATATCTGCAAATTGGAAGAGGAGCTGTTGAATGGTTTCCGGGAGCTTCCTGAAGATGACAAAGAGGAACTCATGGGCTTATTGCAACTAAAGCTCCGGAAGGTGAAAAAAGAAAGAGATGTGACTGCAAAATCATCCGGATTGATGGGTACAGAAAATGGTGACATGGTTGGCTGATTTTTTTATGCTTTTTTGGGTTACTTGTAACCCTTTTATTGTCACTTTGCTTTTTAGGGAAGCAATTCCCGAAAAAGTTCATTTTTCCTTGAAAATAAGCCAAAGTGACAACTTTATTTGCAAGGTTCCAATTTGTCACTTTGATTGCATCCAGTCCCGGCTCTCCTGTTCCGTGTACTGATTGCATTGAGTAACGCCTTTTTTTCAAAGCGTTACTTTCAAAAAACCCTTATTTTATGGGACTTTACGAAACAAACACGCACATTGACAACACTTAATCAGTAACGCAATAACGCCACGTTATAACGCTTGACCTATTTTCAGAAGAGGATGCCTGATGTATAATGTCCTTACAACCTAACTTTGAGGTGTTGTGGATAGAACAAGTGCTCAAAAACCAAGTAAAACCAATGCTTCCAAGCACTCTATCCACTTCCCTCCCTTCCAAGGGCACAAAAAAAGCATCCGAAACAGCTTATTCTCAAATTCGCTGTCAAAGATGCTTCATTTTTTCTCTATGAAATTCGCCACAAACCTTGATTTCACGGGGTTTCCCGTCATTTCCCACCTCTTCACGGATGGTCTCACGTTAGAATGTCCTTTTTGTCAGATATTCTGTTAAGTTACAATTCCACGGAGATAAGCCAAAATTTAAAACAGCTAATATAAAGGCAGCAAATGCAATTTTTTTCTTACAAATGAGATTGGCACTTTTATATGTCAAATAGCACGCAGCGACATTTATCATTGAATTAAGAACTGCAAAAAACATTAACTGTACAACTTCATTTTCATTTGCAAACAAATTACAGAAAGAAATAACAGCTGACTCTATAAACAGCAGCAGTAAATTATTTGGATACATAGAAAATGGATATCTTATAACGATATCCGCCCGATTTCCGTTTACAAATATTTTTGCACTGTTATAAATTCCTCCTGCATCCCAGCCAGGCTCAAAAACTATATTGTAAGCAATAAAAATTTGAACAACAAATAATATAATCAAAGAAATTCTTACAATTAAATCATACTTCCATATCCTTTCTGCCTTCTGCTTTCCATTTCTTTTATATCGCCAGTAATATACAAATGCCCCAGCTAAAATAATTCCCCCTAAAATTACAATATTTGGAATCAAAAATCCTTTTTTTAATTTAAAGCTGCACCATTGTCCAAATAATATCAACAAAAATATTATTCCAACTATAAGTGCATACAATCTCTGCGTTGCCTGATAAGCAAATTTTTTCACTCTTTCTCCTCCAATTTTATTATATTTCTTTTGTATTATACCTTACTTTTTTTGCTTTTTAAAGCTCACAGTTTATAAATTATTTTTACTCCATTATCCTTTTCATTTTTGAAAAGTTTTTTCTGCTCTTTTTGATATTTCCAATTTTCTTCCAAAAGTATTCAAAAAGATTGACAAGCATCACTTATTCATTTATAATGGACACAAACAATTTTTATTCTATTTTTGAATCTGACTTTCATTGCAGTTCGGCAGGAAAATCCAACCAAATCTATACCTGCACAAGGCGGCTTGAAAAACTATATTCTTAACTGTAGTACAAAAAGAATTTTATATCCGGCTGTTTTGTGTCAGGGAAATCCATTTAATTTAAAAGAAAGGGAGCAGCCTATGGGACAAACGGATATTACAGAAAAAATCCTGGAAGATTATAATGATGTATTTGCAGATATTATAAACGGACTGATTTTCAACGGAGAACAGCGAATCTTACCGGAATCTCTGGAAAATACTCAGGTTCATTCTCAATATAAAGCAGAGGATGGAAAAGTTCATGAACTGGAAAGGGATGTTGCAAAATACTGGAAGGACAAAAAAGTAGAACTTGCAATCTGTGGAATTGAAAATCAAAGCAGTGTAGAAAAAAATATGCCATTTCGTATTGTAGGTTATGACGGTGCTTCATATCGCAGTCAGTTATTAGAAGAGCGTAAAGAAATCCTGCCAGTTATGACAATTGTATTGTACTTTGGTACAAACCGTCACTGGTACGGCAAAAAGAATATCAAAGGATTGATGAAAATTCCAGAAGAACTGAACGATTATATCAATGATTATGAAATGAAAGTATTTGAAATTGCATGGCTCACAGAAGCAGAGATTGACCGCTTCCACAGTGATTTTAAAATCGTAGCAAATTTCTTTGTTCAGAAAAGAAAAAATAAAAACTATATCCCGGATGATCCGACAGAAATTCGCCATGTGGATGAAGTACTGAAACTTCTCCAGGTCATGACCGGTGATGAACGCTATCTGACAATATTTCAGGAAAAGAAAGGGGTTCGAAGTATGTGTGACGTAGCAGAAAGACTTGAAAAAATGGGCATTGAAAAAGGCTTGAAGCAAGGCATTGGAGAAGGAATTAAGCAGGGAATTGAGCAGGGAATTGAAATCGGTAAAACTGCCGGTATTTACTCTGAAAAAGTTCGTGTATATAAACGCCTTGTTGAAAAAGGCTTTTCAGAAAAAGAAGCATGCGAAATAGCAGAACTTCCAGAAAGGTAGTGTAAAATAGTTTGTGTTTTTGGTAAAAAATAACTCCTTTTTGGTAAGAATTCAGATATGACAATTCTTATCGAAAAGGAGTATTTTTTATGGCAGTTGCAAAAGAACAAATTCGACAGATCATCTCAGAAAACAACATTAATAGCGTTGCAGATATATACACGCTTCTGAAAGACAGTTTCAAGGATATCCTGCAGGAGCTGATGGAGGCAGAACTGGATGCAACTCTTGGCTACGAGAAAAACCATAAGGGAGATCTACAGACAGACAATAAAAGAAATGGTCATTCTACAAAAAACTTAAAGAGTCAATACGGTGAATTTCAAATCGACGTACCAAGAGACCGTAACGGTGAGTTTGAACCAAAACTCATCCCTAAATACCAGAGAGATATTTCCGGGATTGAGGAAAAAGTGATCTCTTTATATGCCCGTGGTATGAGTACACGTGACATCCACGACCAGCTCCAGGATCTTTATGGAATTGAGCTGTCAGCTGAAATGGTCAGCAAGATCACAGACAAGATATTTCCTCAGGTTAAGGAATGGCAGTCCCGTCCTCTGAACCCGGTTTATCCGTTTGTCTTTATGGACTGTATTCATTATAAAGTACGTGAGGATGGCAGAATCCTGAGTCGTGCTGCGTATGTAGTTCTTGGCGTTACAGTGGAGGGATACAAAGATATCCTCAGCATCACAGTAGGCACAAATGAAATCAGCAAGTTCTGGCTTGGGATGCTTAATGATCTTAAGAACCGCGGAGTAAAAGATGTCCTTTTCTTCTGCGTGGATGGTCTTCCGGGTTTTAAAGAAGCTATTCAGGCAGTTTATCCGCAGGCAGAGATCCAGAGATGTGTGATCCATATGCTACGCAATTCTTTCAAATATGTAAATTATAATGATCTGAAAAAGTTTTCCTCAGATTTCAAAGAAGTGTACAATGCTCCGAACGAAACAGCCGCTTTAACAGAGCTGGAGAACATGAAAGAAAAATGGGGGAAGAAATATCTGTACGCGATCAGCAACTGGGAAAATAATTGGGAAGATGTAAGTTCCTTTTTCTAATTTTCTAATGATATCAGACGCATTATGTACACGACAAATATCATAGAAGGATTGAACCGCCAGTATCGGAAAGTCACGAAAACGAAAAGCGTATTCCCAAGCGATTCTGCATTGGAAAAGATGCTGTATCTTGCCAGCGAGAACGTAGTCAAAAAGTGGACGCAGAGATACCGGAACTGGGATCAGGTATTGAATCAGCTGATAGTCCTTTACGGAGAACGGCTTACTGCTTATCTGTAAGAGAAAAGAAAAGCAGGAATGTGGAAGCTCTTTTAAGCCCCTCATTCCTGCTCTCTGTCTATTCCTTCGGCATTTATATTATTGCCAGAAATTTCCGATCCTATTCCAGAGGTCGGGTGTGGGCAGAGCCCACAAAAGGCAATAATCATGATGCCTTACTTGTCATGCAAAAAAATCGAAAATGATGTATATAATTTTCCTACATGGCAATACTGTAAGTACAAAGATATATTCGACAGCCGCATAATCATTAATTCGACAGCAAAATTTTACATATCTATTTCTTATCAGAAAGATTTACTTTCCATAGACACAAGAATTTTTACACCCTCTCCAGAAAACATAAATGCATAACCTTTTTGCTCATATTAAAGAGCTGCCACTCCGGTGTTTTATCACCTTTGTGACAGCTCTTTTAGACTACTCTTTTATTTCAGAATTGATACTCTCGACTCTGGTTTATTTTGTAATCTTTACGCTGTTTTTCTGACCTTTTTTACTCAGAAGTTTCTTGTAGCTATTTAATTTCTTAGCTGGAACTTTAATCTTGCAGTTCTTATGGATTCCCTTGAATGCATTCTTTCCAACGCTCTTCAGAGATTTGGATTTGATTGTAATAGTCTTCAGATTTTTAGCTCCGCTGAATGCATTTGCACCGATCTTTGTTACCTGACTTCCGATGACAACTTTCTTCAGTTTTTTGTTGTTCTTAAATGCATTTTTAGCAATTCCAACAACTTTGTATCTTCCGTTTGCCAGTTTTACGCTCTTTGGTATGTTAAAGCTTGTATTGTTGGCTTTACGCGGTTTTACCAGAACTACTGTCTTTTTCTTTGCGTTTGTTACGCGATAGATACCTTTTCCTACCTTCGCTTCTGTTCCAACAGTTGGATTTTTAGAATCGGTTGAAGGAGTTTCCGGCTTTTTATCCGTTGACGGTGTCTCTGGCTGTTTATCGGTTGACGGTGTTTCTGACTCAGGTGCTTTTTTCTGAAGTTTAGCTGCTGCTGCCTGCAGATTTTCAAGTACCTTCTCTAAGTCTGCTTTCGTTGCCTTTTCATCTTTTGTTGCGTTTGTAGCTGCTTCCAGAGCTTTCTTATACTCTTTCCAAGATTCTGGTGTATAATCACTTTCCTTCTTGTCTTTTAAAGCAGTAAGTTCATCATTGATTTTTGTGATCAGTTCATCAATAACCTGCTGTTCGATAAATACCGTAACCTCACAGGAAGCACTGTGCTTTCCATCTTTAGTGGTTACTGTAATCACAGCGGTTCCGTTTGCAACTGCCTTTACATTTCCTTTTTCATCTACTGTAGCTACTTTGCTATCCGAAGTCGTAAATGTTACATTCTGGTTTGCACTATCCTCCGGATTTACTTTTACATAGATTCTTTCTGTCTGATCTTTTTTGCTCAGGCTCATTTTCTGTTTATTGATCTCAATACCTGTTGCTTCTTTACTTTCTTTTGAGAATACGAATTTATCAATTCTTGGTCCTTCTTTTTCTGTTCCTTCAAAAACTAAAGTGCCATGACCTTTTTTTGTTACATTAATGGTAAATTCTGCAGTATGTACCTGTGTTGCACCGGCTTCTCCATATACATCCAGACTTCCACTCTCTACATTGGTACCCTTCCATGAAAATACATTTGGATTTCCGCCTTCTTCTGTACGTCCACTCTGATAAGTAGCCGTTACTTTATACTGTCCTGCTGCCGGAGCATAGAAGTTCATGGAAATGGTATCTCCATTCATAAACCAGTCGACCACTTTTCCGCCACTTGCTTCAGATCGTTCCACTACATGTACATGGTTGGTAGAATCTCCATTTAACGGCTTCAGTGTAAAGTCCTCTGCCTCTACTTCTGTTTCTTCTCCTGCTGTTGGAAGAACCATTCCTGTGCTGCCTGTTGAAACAAGTTCATTCTTAGCTTTTACAAGTGTATTCAGGGCCGTTTTCTTCTGTTCATCCGTTGCCTTTTCATCGAATAACAGATCCTTCAATGTGGAAACTGCACTCTGGAATGCATTTGCACTTGTTGCTTCATAGTCTGCAAGATTGATTTCTTCTGCTCTTTCCATTATTTTATCTACATTTGGATGATACAATGTTACATGTGTATAACTGTCTGTATCGAAAGATGCTTCTGAATTTTCTGCCTGCATCAATGTGAAATAAAAGTCTTTTCCATCAGCACTTCTGTCATTCTCCAGTCCTGTCAGAGTAATTGTCTTTGATGTTTCTCCATCTTCAAACGTTACGGTTCCTGTCAGGTTGATATAGTTTACTCCTTGTTCTGCCCCTGCTGACTGTGTTGAATATCCAACAGTAACTTTTCCATGTGAACCTGCAGTACGTGTAATTTCAACATCATATGTTCCGCCATACAGCAAATCACATTCTTTTTGTTTCATACTGAAGATACCGGAACCATCTGCATACCAGATCTTACTGATACCAAGTGCCTGTGAAGTTCCCACAAGTTTGATGGTATGCTCTCCATATGCAAGTTCTTTCGTCGTATACAGCAGGGCTCCCATTTTTCTTGAAGCCTGTTTTGTACTTACCGTATCAACTTTTGTTCCATCAATGTAAACGTCCATGTTTCCATGATTTGGATCAGCTGTTCCAATAACCCATGCTTTTGTTCCTGTAAATTTAAAGCTGGCTGTTACACCTGCATTTCCCCATGCAGAACCCTGTGCTACACCATCTTCATCTGCTTCGAATGTCCAGTTACCTTCTCTTGTTGCCTTACTGATTCCTATCTTTTTCAGGTTAGTCGGAAGTACAGTACTTCCTGATGACTCTACTTCGAATCCTTTTGCTGCTTTGTATACGCCTACATTACAGATCTTCGGTGTTGCTTTTGCCCCTGTGATATTGATACGTACTGCGGTTCCTTCTACTGCTTCACTGCGGCACAGACGCTTTGCAGAAATCGTAGCTCCTTTTCCGAAATCATGCCATCTTCCTGTTACGTCTTTATATTCTACTGTGAAAGAAGAAATCGTCTGTCCTTTCTGTATATATTCCTCGATAGAAACAACATCGAATTTCTTAATACCATTCAGATTAATCTCCAGACTTCCTGTTGTCTTACCATCTTCCGGTGCCCAGTATGTTTCATCATATGTCTGACCTTCCGGAATCGTATCAATTACTTTACTTGCCGAAAATTCTTTGGAATTTCCCCATACAGAAGTTGCACTTGCTGTTACACCTTCTTCTTTGGTAAAGTCCTCATCAAAGGTTTCCTGAATGTTGCTTCCAAACTCTTTAAAACGGTTTAACTGTGTTTCTCCTACCTTACCCTCTTTATTTGGAGACAGATTCATAAGTAAAGTTGCACCTCGTCCCACGGTACGGAAATAAATATCTGCAAGATCTTTTTCTGATTTTGTCGTACTGTCTCCTGCTGAATCTCTCCAGAACCATCCTGCCAACATTTTCGTGTCAACTTCCGGTACAGACCACTGTACACCTTCGCTCACACCAATATAAGCTCCATCGGATTTTGGTAATTCCTCATAGTCTTCACCAATATTGATCTTTGCCCATGTTTCATTAGATGCCCAGCCTGATTCGTTTCCAATCCAGTGGATACCACCCGTTCCTGCCAGTGCTTTATCTTCAGCACCGTTCTTACCATTTACCGCTTTACCTGTTCCAAATACCTGACAGTGCGGATTATTCTCTCTGATAGCACCCAGGATTGCTTTCCAGTCGTATGTCTGTCTATTACTTGCACTTCCCTGTGCTCCATCCATCCACCATTCTACAAAACGGTCAGAACGGCGTTTTGGATTATTATTGCCATATTTATAGCTTCCATCTGCTTTTTTTGCCTGACAGATTTCATTGATCCATGCTACATACAGTTTATTGTAATCCGTGAACGTTCCTTTATTATGGTTGTTTTTCTTATTGTTGTTATCACCGAAACATCCGTATTTATCTTCATAGATATCCCATGGTGAAAGATAACAGCCCATATCCAGATTATACTTGGTACATGCATCTGAGATTTCTTCCAGAATATCTCCTTTGCCGTTTTTATAGTTTGTACTTGCTATATCATAATCCGTATACTCACTTGACCACAGACAAAATCCATCATGGTGTTTTGCTGTGAGGATCAGACGGCTGAATCCAGCTTCTTTTACCGCTTTTACAAGAGATTCCGCATCAAAATCTTTCGACAGAGTAAAAAGATTTACCGGAGCAGTCTCTCCATAATTTTCGCCCCACTCAACGTTATTAAATGTATTCGGTCCGAAATGACAGAATGCTGCTGTTCCCTGTTTCATATACCAGAGCTGCTCATCATTCGGTGTTGCTCCCCATGCTGTAGGCTCTGCCACCGTCGTGTCACTTAAATCTGCATCTGTTACCATCTGAGCATCTGCTGCTTTTGCCTGTTTTGCAGGTATCACTGGTCCGGAAATAACCACTGCAGCAGCTGTCATAACAGACAAATACTGTTTCCATCTTTTCATAAAAGCCCTCCTTATTTGCTTATACCAAAAAATTAGCTATGTCTATTCTATGTTACCATTTTCAATGCTCTTTTTCAATTATTATTTACTAAAAAAAGCTGATTACCGGAATATTTTTTATCTATCCTTCCAATAATCAGCTTTCAGAGATTCTGTTTTTCTATCTATTTTGCCCTGTAATTTCCTGTTTTGTGTCAGAAAATCATAAAATTTATTCTTTTGTGCGTTATTTTTTGATACTCTATTTTACAAATCTGTTTACTATATAAGCGTTTGCTTCTTTTTCTTCCTGATCATCCAGTGGCTGAAGCTCAATGTCTTTTCCGTATTTTCGCTCCAGTGCTTTCTTTATCAGCCAGTCACAGACCTGTGGATTTTTTGGCAGCAGTGGTCCGTGCAGATAGGTGCCGATCACATGCTTGTATACAATACCTTCATAGCCGGATTCACCGTCGTTTCCGGAACCATACAGGACTTTGCCAAACGGCTGGTTATCACCGATATCGGTACGTCCGCCATGATTCTCAAACCCGACAACCGGCATATCAAAGAGATCACTTTTCAGTACAATATTGCTGATCAGTCTTCCCGGTTTCTGCTCCGTGTGGAGTTTGACCAGATGCAGTCCTTCCATGCGACCTTCGTCCGTCTGATAGTAATCTCCAAGCAGCTGATAACCACCGCAGACAGCGATCACAACACCGCCGTCTTCCACATAATCTTTAAAGTTTTTCTGGATCTGCTGCAGTCTTTTGCAGACGATCATCTGCTCACGGTCAGAACCGCCTCCCAGAAGAACGATATCCAGTTTGGAAAAGTCGATCTTGTCTCCCAGTTCAAACGCAATGGTTTCTGCCTCAATGCCTCTCCAGAGACAGCGTTTCATAAGGCACTGGATATTTCCTCTGTCACCGTAAAGAGGTTCAACAGATCCGGATAAAGATGTCCGATTGTAATTTTCATAGCTTCTGCCGCCTCCTACGCTTTTTCCTGCTCTAATTTTTTCAGGATATTGTGAGTGTCATAAAGTGCCGTATAATTTACCAGCACGTACAGATTTCCGGTTCCGTCTGCAATGCGGCTGCGGATCGCCTTTTCTACATCCGGTTCCAGCCTGGATGGAATATCAACATATTTCAGACGCAGACGCATATCCTGGCATCGGATTCCGCTGACCGTGATCGACGCTGCATTCATATCCTGAAAACGGTCAAAATCCACATCCCAGAGCCAGGAAATATCCGTACCATCCTGATCTTTATCGTTGATCAGCACGATGATATCTTTCGGTTTGTCATCTTCCTGCACTGCGGAAATATTCTGGTTAAATCCAGCCGGATTCTTTGCAAGGTTCAGCAGAACATCGGTATTTTTGATATGAAAATGCTCCATACGTCCGTTCTGCGGATTGTAGTCTACCAGCACTTTGTTGTAATTCTTTAATTCCAGACCGGCTGTGCGAGCTGCTGCATAGGCTGCCAGAATATTATAAACGTTGTAGAATCCACGGTAGTTGGCTTTTATTTCTCTGTTATCCACATCGAAGGAAAGTTTTCCACCGCTTTTTACGTTTTCAGCATCAAAATCGAGCTTCGGTCTTTTAAATCCGCAGTTCGGACACTCATAATCCCCAAGCTGACTGTAATGGTAAAAATGGTAATTCAGCTTTTCTCCGCAGCATTTGCAGAACTGACCTTCCCGGATCTCTCTTGCATTTTCTTTTTCCTGCTGACACTGCTTTCCGATACCAAACGTAACATATTTGTTACCGGAATCTTTTGCAAGAAATGCCGAAAGTGCATCATCGCCATTTACGACAAGTGTCATATCAGGAGCCATATGCATGGCTTTTTTGAGCAGTTCCATCGTAATATCAATCTCCCCGTAACGGTCGAGCTGATCACGGAAAAGATTGGTCAAAATCATATAGTCCGGTTTAAAATAAGGCAGAACTCTTACTGTTGATGCCTCATCAATCTCAATACACGCATAATCCGCATCCAGTTTTCCGTTCCATTTTGCTGCCAGCACGAATGCCGATACGACACCGTTGAGCATATTGGAACCGGTGTGGTTGCAGATCACTTTCTCACCTTCTGCCTCGATTGCCGAGCAGAGCAGATTATTAGTTGTCGTCTTTCCGTTTGTTCCGCAGGTGATAAAAATCTTTTTCCGCACCTGCCCGGAAAGTTCCATCAGGATTTTCGGATCTATTTTAAGTGCAATTTTGCCGGCCAGGGTTACCCCCTGTTTGCCGGCAAGTTTACATACTACACATGTTGCTTTTGAAATCCAGATTGCAAGCATTCTTCGCAAAATCATGGTCTTCCTCCAGTTTGATTACTCCTGTGTTGTCTCTTCGTTTTTGATTTCTTCGTCGTTTTTCTCATCTTCGATCATTTCGTCTTCGATTTTTTTGATGATATCTTCGCTGTCTGCTGAAGTTTCACGGACTTTCGCAATACTTGCCACAGATACGTTCTCCGAAAGATTCATAAGTTTCACACCGGATGTCACACGTCCAAGAACGGAAATGTCGCTGCACATCATACGAATGACAATGCCTTCGGTATTGATCATCATGATCTCGTCATCCATATGGAGGTTCTTAACACCGATCACGTTTCCTGTCTTCTCCATGATCTTATAACATTTCACACCTTTACCACCGCGGTTCTGGCTCTTGAACTCATCGATCGAGGTCAGTTTTCCCATGCCGTTTGCAGATACGATCAGAAGGTGATCTCCCTGTGTATTGAGCTGCATACCAATGACTTCGTCGCCGTCATTGAGCTGCATGCCGATGACTCCCATCGCCGTACGTCCCATGCTGCGGACATCGGTTTCCGGGAAGCGGATACACTGACCGTATTTTGTTACCAGGAAAATATCTTTCTTGTTGTTGGTCAGCTTGACTTCGATCAGTTCATCATCTTCACGCAGGCTGATGGCTGCAAGTCCTGTCTTTCTTACGTTTGCATAATCCAGAAGCGGTGTCTTTTTCACAATACCCTTTCTGGTTGCCATAAACAGATATTTGCCCTGCTTGTACTCTTTGACCGGGATCATCGCCGTGATCTTTTCTTCCGGTGCGAGCTGGAGCAGATTGACGATCGCCGTTCCTCTTGCCGTACGGCTGGCTTCCGGGATTTCATATCCTTTCAGGCGGTATACTTTTCCGGTGTTGGTAAAGAACATCAGATAGTGATGTGTATTCATCATCAGCAGTTCTTCGATGTAGTCATCTTCGATGGTCTGCATACCCTTGATGCCCTTGCCACCGCGGTTCTGAGCCTTGAAATTGTCAACACTCATACGTTTAATATAACCAAGTTTTGTCATGGCGATCACAACATTTTCACGCGGGATCAGATCTTCTGTAGAAATATCATACATATCAAATCCAATGGAAGTTCTTCTCTCATCACCATACTTATCTGCGATTTCCATGATCTCTGTTTTGATCACGCCAAGCAGAAGATTTTCGTCTGCCAGAATGGCTCTCAACTCCTTGATCTTTGCCATCAGAGCTTCATACTCTGCTTCGATCTTCTCTCTTTCCAGACCGGTCAGTGCACGCAGACGCATATCTACGATTGCCTGTGCCTGTACATCGGTCAGCC
>ERZ827043.2186-NODE-2186-length-17352-cov-3.117361_pt1 | contig 17352 bp, 14 predicted proteins | sample MGYA00519923_ERZ827043 | MGnify/ENA primary metagenome ERZ827043 (study PRJEB31778, sample SAMEA3449251) | human gut metagenome | biome: human gut; feature: human-associated habitat; material: faeces | place: United Kingdom | collected 2010/2012 ...
GATCTGCAGACCGTTCCAGTCCACGATCGCGCAGAGGTTGTCCAGCTTGTAGTGCGCGGCAGCCATCGCCGCCTCCCAGATCAGCCCCTCCTGCAGTTCGCCATCACCGAGCAGCGCATACACTCTGCCGGATGCTTTGCCGGCGGCTTCGTCCATCTTACCCGCCATCGCCATGCCGACAGCGTTGGCAACGCCCTGACCCAGCGGGCCGGTCGTGGTCTCCACGCCCACGGTATGGCCGTATTCGGGGTGGCCGGGGGTCTTGGAGTCGAGCTGACGGAAGTTCTTGAGATCATCCATGGTCAGGCCGTAGCCGAAGAGATGCAGCAGGCTATACAGCATCGCGGAAGCGTGACCGGCCGAGAGCACGAAGCGGTCGCGGTTGCGCCACTTGGGATCGGCGGGATTGTGGTTCATCTGCTTGGCCCAAAGCGTGTACGCCATGGGAGATGCACCCAGCGGCGTGCCGGGGTGGCCGGAATTGGCCTTCTGAATCGCGTCCGCAGCCAGCGCACGCATCGTGGAGATGACTTTGACATCCATGTCCTGCATGTTTTTTCCTCCAATTTTATGGTTGCAGCTTAAATATTTTTCAGCGTCAGCACGCCCGCGCAGACCGACTGCGGGGCAAACGACGCATCCATGTCCTTTCGGTTGATCCAATCCTCTGCGGCGAAATAGCATTCGTCCGCATCCCAGCTCTCGCCGCAGCTTTCCGCCAGCGCGTCCAGCTCCTTCCGGGTGGCGCGCATCACGTCCCCGATCCACATCGCGCCGCCGGGATTCAGGTGCTTTAAGCATTCCAGCAGAAACGGCGCTTTCTGCTCGTCGGTCAGGTGGTGCAGCGCATAGGTGCTGAGGATGGCGTCAAACTTTTCTTCCGCCAGCACCGCAGGAAAGCCCTGCGAAATATCCGCGCGGACGAGATGCGCTTTGGGCATCTTTTCCCGCGCAATTTCCAGCATTCGGTCGGAAAAATCCGCCGCGGTGACATCCAGCCCGTCCGCGTAGAGACGGGAGGTCAGCACTGCCGTGCCGCAGCCGATATCGAGCACGCGCCGGGCGTTTGCCGCCCGCACGCCGCTGTAAATCGTTCCCAGCACGTTTTTGTATCCCGCAAAGGGATAGGTGTTGCTCTCTTCGGAAAGGCCGACGGTCTTGTCATAGCCGTCCGCCCAGAGGTCAAACCCCTTGTGATCGAGCATTCAGGCTCCTTTTCTGCTCACCGCGCAAGTTCGGCAAGCGGGGTCAGATCGACATTTTTGCAGCCCTTCACGACGTCGTAGAGCTGCTTGGCCATGGCGGCCACGCCGCCGGGCACGTCGGATTCAAAGTTGATGGGCAGCACAGGGTCGTGCAGCGAAAGTCTCGCCAGGAAGAAGCCCTCGCCGCCCGTGAGGCGGATCGTGACCTTCACGCCTTCGTAGTCGGTGTTGGCCATCCAGTCCTCACGGCTGTCACGCGCTGCTTTGATGCAGGCAATCACCGCTTCGCCGTCGGGGCGGAAGTTGTCAGCGGTGAGCTTGAGACGGATCTCCTTCTCCTCCGCAGGCTCTTCCAGTCCTTCGATCAGGCTCGTCAGGTCGCCGCGCTTGGCCAGCTCCACGATGAGCCGCGACGCCATGTACGCGCCGTCATCGAGGAAATAGTTCTCGGCAAAGGCGCAGTGGCCGGAGGTCTCAATGCCCATCGGGCAGGCAATGCCTTCCCGGTTGAGCTCGATGGCCTTGTCGATGACGTTCTTGTAGCCCCTGCGGTATCTCAGGTGCTTGCCGCCGTGGGCTTCGATAAAGCGCGTCAGCCCCGCAGAGGTCACCGAGTCGGTCACGATGGTGCTGCCGGGTTCTTTTTCCAGATAAATGGCGGAGAGCATCGCGATCAGGCGGTTGCGGTTGATGGGCAGGCCCTTTTCGTCCACAACGGCCGCGCGGTCGCAGTCCGCGTCGAAGATCACGCCCATGTCTGCACCGGAATCGAGCACGGCCTTGCAGACGGACTGCATGGCGGTCGCGTCTTCCGGGTTGGGGATGTGGTTGGGGAACAGCCCATTAGGATCGAGGAAGCGGCTGCCCGTGGTGTCCGCACCGAGCGGCTCCAACACACTGCGGGCAAAAAATCCGCCCGAACCGTTGCCCGCGTCCACGACGATGCGCTTGCCCGTCAGCGGCCGCTCCGAGCCGGTCTTTTCACGGATGAAATCCACCAGACCCTGCGCATACATGGCAAGGAAATCGACGCTTTCCGTCTCCGGCTGCGCGGGGGCAACGTCTTCATCCATAGCGGCTGCGATGGCGGCGACCTCATCATGCTCCAAACCGCCCTGACGGGTGATGAACTTCATGCCGTTGCGCTCAAAGGGCAGATGGGAAGCGGTAATCATCACTGCGCCGTCGCAATCGAGCTTGACGGTGGTCATAAACATCGCCGGGGTGGTACACAGGCCGCAATCCACGACCTTGACCTTCGCCGCGCCCAGTCCCTCAAAGGTACCGGCGCACAGCTCCCGGGCCGACAGGCGCGGGTCGTGCCCCACGGCGATTTTCAGCTCTTCCTTGCCGCATTTTTCGCGCAGGAAGGCGGCGAACTGATAAGCCGCCGCCCGGGCGGTATTGCGGTCGATGGTCACTCCCCCGCCGATATCCACCGCCACGCCGCGCAGATCGCTGCCGCTGATCAGTTTCAGGTGTTTCTGCATAAGACTCCTCCGGTTGTCATTTCAAAACGAATTGTAGGAGACGATGTCCTCCAGGGGCTTTTTCTCCTTGTGCGGCGTTTCCGCCGGAACGCCAAGGGTAAAGACCGACATGACGTGCCAATCCTCGGGGAGGTTTACCGCCTTTCCCGTTTCGGTCGCCATGAAATAGGCGGGCAGATCGGCGCTGATGCCGTTGGCGCTGAGCCAGCAGGTGCCATAGCCCAGATTATGCGCGGCGTTGAGCATATTGCAGGTCGCCGCGGCGGAATCCTCAAAGGGCGTGACCGAATCCGGCCCCACCGCCACCACGACCAGCACCGGCGCCTGCAAAATGAACTTGCAGAAGCGCTTGTTGGCCTCATAAATCTTCTCCCGCACAGCGGGATCGGTCACGACGATGAAGCGCCAACCCTGCCGGTTGATGCCGCAGGGCGCATAGCGCCCACAGTCGAGTATGGTTTCCAAATCCTCCGGCTTCACCGGATCGTCCGTGTATTTGCGCACGGCCCGGCGGGTACGCAGAGCGGTCAGCGTATCCATAGGAACTCCCTCCTGTCTTTTCGGGGCAAATCAGAAATGGTTGTAGGCGACGACTTCGTCCAGCGTCTTCTTGGGGCGCTGCACCGCCGTTTCCGCCGGAACGCCGATGGAGAAGACCGACATGATGTGCCAATCCTCCGGCACGCCCAGCACCTTGGCCACGCGCTGCGCGGTCGGATGCTCCTGGAGGCCGTTGGCGCCAATCCAGCAGCCGCCGTAGCCCAGCGCGTGCGCTGCGTTGAGCATATTGCAGGTCGCCGCGCCCGCATCCTCGAAGGGGCAGGCGGCTTCCGGCCCGATAGTCACGGCGACCACGACAGCCGCCTGATTGATGAACTTGCCGTAATCGGTCGCATCGGCCATGGCGTCCTTGACCTTCTGGTCGGTAGCGACGATGAACTTCCACGCCTGACGGTTGACGCCGGTGGGCGCAAGACGGCCGCAGTTGAGGATGGCCTCAAGATCTTCCGGCTTCACCGGATCGCTCGTGTATTTGCGAATCGAGCGGCGTGTGGTCATTGCGGTAATAGCATCCATGAAAAAAATCCCCCTTTACCTGTTTTGCTTTCTGTTTATTGTTGTTTATTCTGCAAAATCGCCGTATTCGTTGGTCAGCAGCTGATAGAGCGGTTTGAGCAGCAGCATCCCCTCCCCGATCTCCTGCGCATATTCCGGTCGGGAGATTCTGGGGTCGAGTCCGTCATTGTGCTCGACATAAAAACTCTTCTTCCGATAGAGATCGCGCAGCGCGGGATGCAGCTCTTCCGGAATCTCGATGCGCTTATAGTCCTCGCCCAGTATGCGGTAATGCGCGGCAAACGCCGGGTCGGTCAGAATCTGCACAAGCTCTCTCTGGCGGCGCAGCAGCAGCGCGCGCATCCAGCGCGCCCGCGCAGGGTCACTGTCGTAAAAGCCGCCGCCGTAGCAGCTGCAATCGGGGCTGATGTCGTAATACAGGCCGAAGCACGCCCATTTCGGCTTGCTCATCGGGTGAAAGGACAGCCACATATGGCTGCGGTAGGGCGATTTGTCCTTTGTAAAGCGCGTGTCCCTGCGGATGCGGGAGACGATGCGGCGGGGCAGCTGCTCCATGTCGTCATCGATCTTCAGCGCATAGGGCACAAGCTCCTCCGCCAGCGCATAGAGCGGCTTTTTGACGTTCTGCTCATAGTCTTTATGTGTGGACAAGAAATACTCGCGGTAATTGTTGAGCGCGATGCCCACGAAATATTCCAGCATTGCCGGCTGAATGCCCGGAAAACCCGTCTGCGACAAGTTTCTTCCTCCCTAACCATGAATCGTCTTTATTATACTCTAACTTCCGTTTTCTTTCAACGGATGATCCGCTTTTCATAACATAACGTTAATAAATTGCGCGTCAAAAAAGCGGCTTTTCGATTGAAAGCCGCTTTTTTCTGTCCGTATTGCCAAAGTTACGGCTTATTTTTTGATCTTCTCAATCAGACAGAGACGCAGCTTTTCCAACTCCTTTTCCGGCAGCGTGCAAGTTTTGCCTTCATACCAGATTTTCATGGTATTTTCGATCAATTCCGTAAACTCCAGTGGAAGATTCCGCATCATCCAAAGCCCCGCATCGTACTTGGAGAGGATCTTTTTCTCCATTTTGAAGGAAAGGATTCTCCCTAAACTCAACACATTGCTGGCCAGATACCGCGGCGCGTAGCTGTGGAAATCATACGCCTCCGCCTCGTTGGAAATCGCCGCCCAGAAGTCCTCGTCGGAGACCGGCGCAAACACTGCCTCGATCGGCGCGCCGCACAGCACCACACCGCACTGACGGATCAAACGGATATAACTCGTCACATCGGGGTCGGGAAATTCATGATCGACGATGTAGACCTCCGCATCGGGATCCCAAAAGCGCATCAAATACTTCTCTTTCCAGAAATCGCTATCATGAAACACGCAGCTGCCGAGGTTCTTCCAGTTCTGCGCGTTGTACAGCGTGACAGCCGAAATCTCGATTGGGCAGGGTTTGCCGTCCAGCTGCCCGCGGATTTCCCGCGGCAGTTTCTCAAAGCCGATCAGTCCCGCCGAATTCATGTATTCTCCCCTTCTTCAGTATAACACAAAAGAGAACGCCTGCAGGCGTTCTCTTTTGTTCAAATAAAACTCAATCGTTGCGTTTGGTAGATGGTTCGGAGGAAGGGCGGCTCTTGTAGACCGTCGGTGTCTCATCGTCCTCGTCGAAATCGGGAACCTGACGAGGCGTGGGCGCTGCCGGGCGGCTTGGCTGCTGCGGCGCGCGCCGGCTCTGCGCAGACTGCGCCGGGCGGGAATACTCCGTGGCGACGCGGCTGATTTCTTCGCGGTAATCGTAAGGATCCTGATTCGGCGCGCGGCGGGGCTGCACCGGCTCCTGCGGCGGGACATAGTCCTCTTCCTCGTCGTCGCGGCGGCGGTTGGCGCGCAGCTGCAGAATCACCAGCACCACAATGCAGGCGACGATGAGCAGCACAACGAAGATCAGCAGCATCAACAGCCATGGCGCCATGCCGCCCTTTTCATCGGAATTGATGGTCAGCGGCGTGGGGGTGGGGGTTGTGGGCGCGCCCTGGCTTTCGGGATTGACGGCCACCATGCCGACGGTGACGTGCGCGGGTTCCGTGATGGACTGCACCTTTTCACCGGTGTCGGTTGTGCCGTCCACGACGAAGAAATAATCGCCGGACTGCGTGACGTTGACCGAGATCGTCACCAGGCGATCCCCCGGCGACATGGAATTGATGCGCTCCAGCACATTGTTGTTCTGATCGGAAACCGTGATGTTGGTCAAATCGGACTGCCCGCCGTTGCGCAGCAGGAGGTTGAAGAGCACCTCGCCGGGCTGATCGAGCGTATTGGTGTTGGGCGTGGCGGTGACGGTGAACAGATTCGCCGCGTCGGTCTGCTCCGGCGCAGAAACCTTGACCGAAACGATGTTGGAGGTCGCGGTATAGGTCTGCCCGTTTTCATCGACGGCCTTGACCGTGACCATATAGTTCTGCGAATCGACCGGGCGGATGAGCTTGTTCCAGCTATACGCCTTGCCGACCTCAATGCGGGTGCCCTCGATGAGGTTGCCCAGCGTAGAATCGGAAATCGTGGCGTTGGAGAAGGCGACATTGCCCTCGTTGACGACGTTGCACACGAGCGTGACCGACGCGCCTGCCTGAATGGCGGAAACGTCGCTTTTCAGCGTCACAGTAAGCTTGGGCTGATAGATGACCAAATCCATCGCTTCCAGCACGAGCACGGTGCTCTGGCTGGCGTTGGCGGCGCGATAGGAGACGCGCGGCTGGGACTTGACATCGCGCGTCATCTTCACATCCACGGTGAACTGGCACATATCGCCGGGGGCGAGCTGATCGACGGTATCGATCTGTCCGATCTCCTCCATGTCGTCATAGAGCTGCAAATCGACCAGCGGAACGTTGCCCTCATTTTTGAGGATATAGGTCAGACGGATTTTTTCGCCCTGCGCGGCGGACGTTGCGGACGCGGTGCGCTTGAGCGACAGCTTTGGTTCGGCGTTTTCATAGCTGACCGTCATGGTGCGGTAAACATCATCGCCGTTGAAGTCAACGTAAGTCACCTCAATTTCCAAATCACTGGTCATAGCGCCCAAACTCATTCCAAGTGAATTGGATCGTGCAAAAGCCGTGCTCTGCGCCGCAACGGTATCAAACGACGCAATGAGACTGTTCTCGTATCGGAATTCAAGAGAGCTGATATACTGCCCGGTTTCACCGTTATGCACGGTGACGTTCATTTCCAATATGACCTGACCGTTCTGATTCTCTGTCGGTGTGAACTCCACGGTCAAATCGGCGTGATCCGCCGTTTGAGCATATACAGCGGGAATGCCAGCCAGCAGCAGCGCCAGCGTCAGAAACAGCGCTAAGATTTTTCTCATATGCGTAAACGGAATGGGGATTCCGTTCGTCACCTCCATTTCAGCGCAAAGCGCCGCAGGTTATCAATCATATATTGTACTTTGAAAAGAAACCTTTTGTCAAGGCAAGTGGCGTAAATCCCGTTTTTTTCCGTACATTTGACTTGAAAGCGCGGGTTTTCTTCCTATATAAAACCATCTTTGGGCTATATCTTCCGCTCAAGCGCTCCCGGCGACCTTTCTTTTGAAAGATAAACGATTTGTCCCGGGGAATTGTCACAGCAAAAATCGGCTCCCGCGCTTTTGCGGGAGCCGGTTTTTCTGTCAGCTATTCAGCTTTTGATCCGAATCAACCGGCCAGGCCAGCGTTGAGCTCATCCAGGACGGGCTGCACGCGAGGCATCATGTCCGCAACGAACTTGTCCCACTCAGCCGCGGGATCGCAGTTCGGGTCGGCCAGGATCTGGATCATCTTTTCCTTCGCGTCGGAACCGAAGGTGCCGTACTTATCCTTGTTCTCGCCGGAGAAGGTGGACATGGCGTAGTCGACCTTCTTAATGGTGGCCTTGCCTTCACCCATCTTGTCCCAAACGATCTGCTTCAATTCTTCCTGATACTGAGCGGAAGCAGGATTGTTAGAAGGCGACAGAGAAGCGGAGTTGGCTTCGTTGAACTCGAAGTTGGCGTACGGAGAGACATAGGACTGGGTCGCCTCGTCAAAGTCCCACAGAACCTCAACGTCTTCGGGGTTTTCGCCGGTAACCTTGTAGTCCACACCTTCGATGCCCAGCCAACGCAGGCGGATGCCCTTGGTGCTGTTCAGGAAGTTCCAGAACATCAGAGCACGGTCCATCTTCTCATCGGTGATCTTGTGGTTGAACGCGGTAACGCACCAGTAGTCTTCGGTCTGGGTCATGTACCATTTGCCGTCCATGCCATAGACAACCGCGGGAGCCAGAGCGTCCTTGTTCTCGATGACGCCGGCACGCATCATATCGTCGGACCAGTCGTTCAGGGAGCCCGCCACGTTGTAAGCGGCAAACGCCTGACCGGCCTTGAACATATCATCGGATTCGGAACCGGTGAAGGAGATGTTGTCCTTATAGATCAGGCCATCCTGATACATCTGATAGGTTTCCACAACGGCCTTCTTATACTCCTCGGTCGCGGCGGGCCAGATGTACTTGCCGTCCACCTTGATGTAGGAGCAGGGCTCGTTGCCATCCGCCGCGGGAGCGTTGAGGAAGGTCACAGCACCGTTCGGGAAGCCCCAGGTGGGCAGAACCATGGCCGCGTTGGACGCGCCGTTGTTGCCGGGATCCTGCGCAACGATCGCCGCCAGCAGCGCCTTCCACTCGTCCCAGGTGTACTCATTATCTTCCTGATACAGGCCGACCTTCTGCGCCCAGTCCTTGCGGATGGTGAAGTAGGAGGTGTAGGCGTTGTCGATCTCGGGAGGATTGTTACGGGAAGCGGGCCAGCAGTACAGCTCGCCGTCCACCTTGAACGCCTTGACAGACTCGGAGGTCTGGAAGAAGTCGTTCAGGTTCTCGTACTTGGAGATCTTCTCCTCGGTGATGGGAGCAAACGCGCCCTGCTTCGCCCAGTCAAAATACTCGGTGGAGGAAGCGGCCTTCAGGTCCCAATAGATCAGGTCGGGAGCATCGTCGGTGGCGATCCAGGTGCGGATCTTTTCATTCCAGTCGCCCCAGGAAACCGGAACGTATTCGTAGGTCAGGTTGAACTTTTCCTTGACGAACTCGTTGCGCGCATGGGTGCCGCACTTTTCGGCGTTGAGCACGTTCTGCGTCAGCGTGATGGGCGCAAGATCGGTCGTCTCAGCAGGCTGAGCCTCAGGAGATTCGTCGCCGCCGACGGTCTCAGCAGCCTTGGTTTCCTCGGGAGCCTTGGTCGGATCCTGCGTAGCGGTCTGCTGCGAGCACGCAGCCAGCGACAGCACCATGATCAGCGCAAGAACCAGGGTCAACAACTTTTTCATGATTCTTCTCCTCCTTGTTGGAATTGGATAGAATACCTATTATACAACCCGTTTCAGCGACACGGGCGCATAACCGTCTTTTTGCTTATTCCTTGACCGCGCCCAGCGTCAGGCCGGAAAGGAAATAGCGCTGTAAGAAGGGATACAGGCACATGATGGGCGCCATGGCCACGATGATCGAGGACATCTTGATGGAGTCGCCCTGGATATCGGGCTTGGCCTGACCGGGAATATTCTGGGTAGCCATCATGTTGACGTCATTGATGATGGTGCGCAGCACGTTCTGAAGCGGCCACTTCTGCACGGATTTGACGTACAGCATCGCCAGATACCACTCGTTCCAGCGCTCCACCGCGTAATAGAGGGTAAAGGTCGCCAGCAACGGCAGGGACAGCGGCAGGATGACGCTCCAGAGGATGCGCAGGTCGGTCGCGCCGTCGATCTTGGCAGATTCCTCCAGCGCAGGCGGCAGGGACTTGAAGTAGTTGGAGATGATGAGCATGTACATGATGTTGATGCCGGTAGGCAAAATCATGGATGCAATGGTATCCATCAGCTTCAGGTCTTTGATCAGCAGGTAAGACGGGATCAGGCCGCCGGAGAAATACATCGTAAAGACGATGGCAAAGCGGATGAACTTGCCGCCCGGAATCGGCTTGGTCAGCGCGTAGGCACACAGCACAGTCAAAATCATGTTGTAGATCGTGCCGAAGAACGTGATGAGGATCGAGTTTTTGTATCCATACCAGATCAGGCTGGACTTAAAGGTGAAGGTATAGGCCTCCATCGTCACCTCGGGCGGCCAGAGCATCAGACCCTGATATCTCAAGTATACCGTGTTGGGCACGATGGACACGAGGAAGGCGTTGTAGAAGGGGTAGAGAATCAGGATGCCGAGCAGCGTCAGGAAAAACAGGAGAATGAAGTCTGCCGCGCCGAATCGGCGGATACGGTTCTTCTTATTAATATGGACATTGCCGTGTTTATCGACGCGGACGTTTGTGTTGAGTTCTGCCATGATCGCTCTCCTCCTTTCCTTACAGCACGGTTTCCTGACCCAGCGCGCGGGTGACGCCGTTGGCCAGCATCAGCAGGATGAAGTTGATGACGTTTTTGAACAGGCCGACCGCCGTGGGGAAGCCCAGGTTCACGCCTGAGGACTTAACGAAGGACAGGCGGTAGATGTAGGTGTCGATGATATCGCCGGTATCGTAAACGGGTGCGGTATAGAGGTTGAAGATCTGATCGAAGCCGCCCTCCATGACCGCGCCGACGCGCAGCACGAACTGGATGGCGATCATGTTCATGATGCCGGGGATGGTGATGTACCAGATGCGTTGGAAGCGGTTCGCGCCGTCGATGGTCGCGGCCTCGTAGAGCGACTGGTCGATGCCGGTGATGGACGCCAGATAAATGATGGTGCCCCATCCGGCTTCCTTCCAGATATCGGAAATGACAAGGATGGATCGGAACGCGCTCTTGTTATAGAGCAGATTCCAGTTCTCGCCAATGCCGGGGACGAACAGCTCGCAGATTTTACGGACCATGCCGGTGGAGCCCAGCAGGTTCAGCATGATACCAGCCATGACGACCCAGGTCAGGAAGTGCGGGAAGGTATAAATGGTTTGCAGCACCTTCTTATAGCGCGGCATGTACACTTCATTGATCATGATGGCCAGCAGAATCGGGAACGGGAAGCCGAAGAGAATACGGTAGAAAGAAATGATCAACGTGTTGCGCAGCGCCGGCAGGAACTGAGGCTCGCTCATCATGTATTTGAAGTGAGCGAAGTCGTTCCACGGGCTGGCGGCAATGCCCTTGAGGACGTAGTCCTTAAAGGCGAGCTGAATGCCGTACATGGGAACGTACTTGAAGATGACGAAATACGCGATGCAGGGAATCAGCATCAGATAAATCCAGCGGTATTCCCACATGGAGTGCAGCGTTTTCTTCGCAGAATGCCCCTTTTTCTTTGCAACTTGAACGGACATGGCGTAACCCCCTCCTCTTTAGCGTGGCACGGTGGACGTCGCGGTCTTTTTCCTGTGTTGATACAGTTGCTTTCGTTTCGAACTATAAACTTTATGTTGATTTTATGCTATCATGCTTTTAATTATTTGTCAACTCTCCATTAAATTACCATTTTGAATCTGTGCATTCAGATGATAATTATGGTCGCATAACGTTCCTGTTCATGGACTTATTCCGCTATTCTCTCCATTTTTGATGAAATTCGCACAATTTTTGTTGTATATTGATTTTCTTTTGCTTGGATTTTAATTAACAGCAGCTTAATAGTAATTGTGAAACTCATTCTGTTTTTTGAAATCCTTTATGATTCCATAAATACGTTAAAAAATACTTTTTGAAATGCTTTCCAAAACACGGAAAAGGAACCGCTTGCGCGGTTCCTTTTCTAATTTGCTACTCAGAACTGGGGCAGGGCGGAGAAGCTCTTTTCCAGCTCGGCGTCGGTGGGGATGTAGTCGTCCATCCTGCCGTCGTGGAACTTTTCGTAGGCGACCATGTCAAAGTAGCCGGTGCCGGTCAGGCCAAAGACGATGGTCTTGTCCTCGCCGGTCTGCTTGCAGCGCAGCGCTTCGTCAATGGCGACGCGGATAGCGTGGCTGCTCTCCGGCGCGGGCAGGATCCCTTCGATGCGGGCGAACTCCTCCGCCGCTTCAAACACCGCGGTCTGCGGGACGGAAACCGCCTCCATCAGGCCGTCGTGGTAGAGCTGGGAGAGCGTAGAGCTCATGCCGTGGTAGCGCAGGCCGCCCGCGTGGTTCGGCGCGGGAATGAAGCCGCTGCCGAGGGTGTACATCTTGGCCAGCGGGCACACCATGCCGGTATCGCAGAAATCGTAGGCGAAACGGCCGCGGGTAAGGCTGGGGCAGGACGCGGGTTCGACGGCGATGATGCGGTAGTCGGCCTCGCCGCGGAGCTTTTCGCCCATGAACGGGGCGATCAGGCCGCCCAAGTTGGATCCGCCGCCCGCGCAGCCAATGATGATGTCGGGCTTGATACCGTATTTATCGAGCGCGGCCTTGGTTTCCAGGCCGATAACCGACTGGTGCAGCAGCACCTGGTTGAGCACGCTGCCCAGCACATAGCGGTAGCCGGGCGTGGTGGTCGCCTTTTCAACTGCTTCGGAGATCGCGCAGCCGAGGCTGCCGGTGGTGCCGGGATGCGCCTCCAGAATGCGGCGGCCAACCTCGGTCTCCATCGAAGGGGAGGGCATGACCGACGCGCCGTAGACGCGCATCACCTCGCGGCGGAAAGGCTTCTGTTCGTAGGAAACCTTGACCATGTAGACCTTGCAGTCGAGGCCGAAGTAGGAGCAGGCCATCGAAAGCGCCGTGCCCCACTGACCTGCGCCGGTCTCGGTGGTCACGCCCACGAGGCCCTGCTTCTTGGCATAATAGGCCTGGGCGATGGCGGAATTGAGCTTGTGGCTGCCGGAGGTGTTGTTGCCCTCAAACTTATAGTAGATCTTGGCCGGAGTGCCGAGCTTCTTTTCCAGGTTGTAGGCGCGGATCAGCGGCGAGGGACGATACATTCTGTAATAATCGAGAATCTCCTGCGGGATGGGGAAATAGGGCGTGGTGTCGTCCAGCTCCTGCTGAATCAGGTCCTCGCAAAAGACCGGCGCCAGCTCCTGCGCGGTCATGGGCTGATGGGTGCCGGGGTTGAGCAGCGGCGCGGGCTTGTTGATCATGTCCGCGCGCAGGTTATACCATGCCTTGGGCATCTCGTTTTCTTCGAGGTAGATCTTGTAGGGAATGGGTTCGTTGTGGATTGCAGTCATGGCGGCGTCTCCTTTCTCTTGTTCGGGAAAAAACAGGGTCGGTTGTTTTCGGGGACAAAAAACACTCCTGTCCCCATGCAGTTTCTGCTGGGACAGGAGTGTAAAGTTCGATTACAACCCTGCGGTGCCACCCGGCTTGGCGAAAAATCCATTTCACCCACTCTGCGCGCACAACCATGCGCCGGCTTTGTTGACGGAGTGCCTGCTCCGGCTCGCATTTGCGGACAAGAATTCTTTCCGCATTCCGCTTGCCCTCAGAAGACCATTCGCATGAAGTTCCCCGTGCCGCGATTCCACCGCCCGCGACTCTCTTTGCCGGTTTCGCTTCCGCTACTTCCTCTTCCTCAACGGTTTATGGGCATGATTATAAGCATGGTCTCTTTTCCTGTCAAGTCTGTTAACCATTTATTTACACATTATGTTCAGCTCTGTGTGCTATACTTTCAACCATCCCTTTTATCAAGGAGGCGGCAGCCATGCTGGAAAAAATGATCCGAACGCAGACGGCGCAAAAAGAAAAGCAGTTGGACGATTGGATGCAGCGGCACGACGCGGCGCATCCCTTTCCGTCCGAGAAGGTGGAGCTTACGCCCGACCTTGTCTATGCGCCGGAGAAATACGCAAAAATAGATGTTTTCCGCCCCAGGGCGGACTTTCCGCAGCCACTGCCGGTGATCGTTGATCTGCACGGCGGCGGATTTCTGCTGGGCCGCAAGGAAGCCAATCGGCTCTATTGCGCCGACCTTGCCGCACAGGGTTTTCTGGTCTACTGCCCGGAATACCCTCTTGCGCCGGAGCGCAACCTTTTCGAGATTCTGCAGGCGCTCTCTCGCGCGCTGGACGCTGCTGCCGCGCGCATTCCGGGCGACGGCGGCGATCTGAACCGCGTGTTCCTCTGCGGGGACAGCGCCGGGGCATGGCTTTGCGTCTATCTTGCGGCGATGCAGCGCAGCGCGGCGCTTTCGCAGGCGGCGGGAGTTGCCCCCTCTTCCCTGCCCGTCCGCGCGCTGGGGCTGGTCAGCGGCATGTTTTACACCACGAAACTCGACCAGATCGGTCTGTTTCTGCCGCCGATGCTTTACGGCAAGGACTGGCGCAGGCACCCTTTCCGCCCGTACATGAATCCGGAACACCCGGAAATTGTCAGCCATCTGCCGCCCGCGATGCTTCTCACGGCACGCGGTGACTTTCTGCGCAGGTATTCGCAGCAGTACGCCAAAGCGCTGCAAAAATCGGGCGCAGACTGCCGCCTGATCGACCTGGACGGTGAGCGAGAGCTGCCCCACGCCTTCGCCGCCCTGCTGCCCGAAGCGCCGGAATCCAGGCAGGTCACAAAAGATATGATTTCATTTTTCATGGCACAGTAAAGATATAACAAGGAGCGATCGCCATGCCCGTTCTCGTCGTTCTGCGAGGAAATTCTGGCTGCGGAAAGACTTCGACTGCCAAAGCCCTGCAAAAGAAATTCGGCCGCAACACGATGCGGATCTCTGCCGACATGGTTCGGCTGGAAATCCTGAACGTCAAGGACGGCGCGGATTCGCCCGCGCTGCCGATGATGATGGAGATGCTGCGTTACGGCAGAGCGCACAGCGAGGTGGTGATTCTGGAGGGCATACTGCCCGCGGACATTTACGAGCCGCTGTTCCGGCTGGCCGTTGAGCTGTATCCCGAACATCGCCACGCCTTTTATTTTGATCTCCCGTTTGAAGAGACGATGCGGCGGCACCAAAGCAAGCCCAACCGCGGGGATTTCGGCGAGGCCGAAATGCGCCGCTGGTGGCGCGAGAAGGACTACGCCCCGACGCTCTGGGAAAGCCTGATTCCTCCCGAAAAGGATCAGGACAGCCTGATTGAAGACATCTATTCGCTGGTGCAAAGCGAGCGGTAAACCGAAAAGCGCGCCCCGGATGAACTTTCATCCGGGGCGCGCTGCTTATGCCTGAATCACGCTGCCGCAAAATTCGCAGCACCCCTTTTCATCGGGCACGACGACCGCGCCGCAGTAGGGGCAGGTCATGCTTGCCTTGGGCGCGGCGGCCGCGACAGCCTCCTCGCGCACCGTGGTGCGGATATTGGTCAGCGCTTCCTTGATCTCGCGTCCGAGCTTTTCATACTTGCAGAAGTTGACATCCCTGTGCGGATCGATCCGGACGAGGGAATTGGCCAGCTGCACATTCTCGATCTCAATGGGCGCGGCGTTCAAGCGGAAGCGAATCTCGTTGAAATACGGATGATGGACGGTGATGATCACGTAAAAGGAGTAGCTGAAGTCGAAGTGCGGGGGCTTATAGCTGATTTCATTGCCGTCTTTATCCTCCTGCATGCGCTCCGTGCGACTCTCATCCAGGTCAACGCGGCAGCCCGTTACATCCGCAAAATCCAGCACGTCCGGGTTCGCTGTGGCAAGAGAGCGCGCAGAGGTAACCATAAACTTGCCCGCGTCCTCGTCGAGCAGCACCTTGGTCCTATCGCCCAGCGCGCGTGTGATGTGAAACGCAGCCACAGCGTCCAGATTGCGCTGGCGGTATTCCAACTGCGCACGGATCTCCTCCACCGTGCTTTTACGTCGATCAGAAAAGAAAGGCGAAAGCTTTGCTTCGCAGTTTTTGCAAAGATTGCCGTCTTCCAGCTTGCGGTTGCCGAACAGACCGATTTTTTCGCCGCAGATGCTGCAATACTTCTTATCGAACAGTCCCATTCATTTGATCCTCCCATTTATATTCTCTTTCTCTTGGTTTCATTTTCCCGGAGCCTGAGCGGCTGCCGCCGGTACTGAAGGAAGACTGCGCGGGATCGGTTGTCAACCGCCCCGTATCGCCAACGCCTTCCCTTAGTCGCCTCCGTTCATCGCCCACGCGGAGCAGGTCGTCTCCCTGCCGTTTACAACGTCAAAGCTCACCGTCAGCGTTGTGTCGTCGCTGGTGCTGTACCAGCAATAGGTATGCACGGTATCGTTCCACCAGGTAGGATCGTCGTCGCAGGCCTGGCCTTCCTCGCCGATCTTGTCGCGCACCATCTCATAGGTGATCTCGTCCAGATAATCCCTCTCGTAGCCCTCCACGAGCATCGCGTCCGCGCGCTGAATGTCCTTGCGGGTGATTTTGCCGTCTGCGCCGGGGATGGTGTTTGCCCAGTCGCCCTCCATGCCCTGCGAAGTGTCTGCCTCATATGCAAAGCCGGGAGTCTCCGTCACGGTATCGGCGGGAATCGTTCCGTCGTAGCCGGCAGGCGCTTCGCCCATGGGCGGCAGCTTGCCTTCAGCGATGGCGGCTTCGTACTTGTCGAGTGAGGGCGGAACCATCGCGCCGTCTTGCTTCTCGTTGCCCCAGCTCGCACCCCATGGCTTGAAGAACATCATGAACTCCAGCGCGCTGCCGTCCTTTTCCAGCATATCGCCCATGCTGTACTGATCGGGATAGGCAGGCATGGGCAGGAACATCCAATTGCCCGCATTCATCTCATAGCCCGCAACGCTGCCCTGCGTCGCAACGAGCGCGTTCTCATTCGCCGTGCAGTAAGCCGCAGCAAACGGTCCCTGCTCTGCGCCGTCGATATAGACTTCAAACGTGCCTTCACCGTTCTGGTTGAGTTTCACCAACAAATAAGCATCGTAGCTTCCAAACGGCACCGCTGCAAATTCGCCGTTGGATTCAACGACCTGGAATACGCCGTACCAGGTGCCGTTCCACTGCTCCATCAGGCCGCTGTTCTCCGCCGCGGCGCCGGGGACGCCCGTCACCCCCGGCACGCCGGGCACATTGGACGCTGTGCCGGGCTGCTGCGCGCCATCGCGCAAGAAGGTCAGCGTAAGTCCCATATCCATCACGTTTTCAAGGGTGAGCACGCCGTCCTTGAGCGTACCGCTGCTGTCAAAGCCGCCGCCGGAGACCGTGAACCGCTCCCCGTCCAACGTCCATTTGCCGTTGCTCGTCTTGCCGTCCACGCTCAGCTTGCATTTGCCTTTGTCCATCAGCTCAATGGAGAAGCCATTCTCCCAGATTCCGGAAACATCGGTCTGCACGCCCCACATATCCGCATACACGGCCTGATAGACGCCGGCGTTCGGGTCGGAAGGAACCTTGTCCTTTCCCATAAAATTGAAGACCACCAGCGCCGCGCCGGTGACGAGCAGCGCCATTGCGACCACTGCCGCGATCACGATCAGCACAATCTTGCCGCTCCCCTTCTTGCCGCCCTGCTGCTTCTGTGCGGGCGCTGCGGATTGCGCAGGTGCTGCGGGCTGCACGGGCGCTTCCGGCTGCACAGGTGCTTCCGGCTGCACGGGCGCTGCGGGTTGCACGGGTGCTTCCGGCTGCACGGGCGCTTCCGGCTGCACGGGCGCTGTGGGCTGCACGGGTGCTTCCGGCTGCACGGGTGCTTCCGGCTGCACGGGTGCTTCCGGCTGTACGGGC
>ERZ827043.2188-NODE-2188-length-17345-cov-2.652979_pt1 | contig 17345 bp, 10 predicted proteins | sample MGYA00519923_ERZ827043 | MGnify/ENA primary metagenome ERZ827043 (study PRJEB31778, sample SAMEA3449251) | human gut metagenome | biome: human gut; feature: human-associated habitat; material: faeces | place: United Kingdom | collected 2010/2012 ...
AGTCGAAGTTTATACCCCCTTGCGGGGTAAATCACCGACGAGTCACCAAAAGTCACGTTTTTACATGAATTTTTGTTTTCTTTCGAAATCCGCTTTGTTAGTAATGCGTTAGTAACGGCGACCGTTCTCCACCGCGTGCGTACACTGTCTTCATATTACCGGGACGCCGATGAAGCTACTCGCTACGACAGTTCTGCCAGCTTATCCGCGTATTCCCGCGGCAGCTCCAGCTGCGGCGTATCGGTGATGCGCCACGCCAGCGGGCTGGTATCCCGCCGCACCTCGGCCAGAAGCTGCGGCACCTGCCGCGCCGCCTCCACACACCGCCGGGCGTCCTCCTCCCGCCCAGCCTGCCGATAAAGATACGCGCTGTCCAGCAGTCGGTCGATATAGCCGGTGTACTCCCGCAGGCTGTACCGGTTACAGGCTATGGCGCGGCGCTTGGCCTCCAGCATCCCCTCAATGTCCCCCTGCCGCCACGATGTCAGTGCCTGCGCGTTCCATGCCACGAGTAGGGATTCTGCCGCAGGATCGACCGGCTCCGGGCGGCAAAGGCATCCACATCGAAATCCTGCGCCAGCAGACGCAGCTGGGAGAGGGTGTTGTACGGATACACGCGCACCGCCGCCGCATCCTGTCCCAGCGCCGTCATCAGCGAGGATACTCCCACCCACAGGGACAGCGCCGCTGTTAACACGGCAGCGGCTCCCCACACGGCCGGGCGCTTCCACGCCAGCGGCTTTCCACTGTCCCAATCCAGGCACAGCAGCAGCACGCAGAACATTGTCGTGTATTCCAGGTCAAAATCGCAGGCCGCATGCGCCAGCAACGTCAGCAGCACCAGCTTCTGCTGCGGCTGCACATATCTGCTGCGCAGCGCCTGCCACAGCGCCGCCAGACACACAGCCACCGGCAGCCAGCCCACATCCAGCAGCAGCTGCAAAAGGTCGTTGTGTACCCATCGGGTGCTGTATACGCCGGTCTGGAATGAGCCCTGCATGAAATAATAGCCCATATACCCTACGCCGAAGGGGTGGCGCAGGATCACAGGCAGAGCGTCCTGCCAGTACAGCAGCCGTCCCAGTAGCGAGCTGGCCTGCGCGGAGATGTCCAGCAGGTGCCGCACGGCCAGCTGTGCCGTCAGCGCCGAGAGCCCGATGCCCGCGGCGGCACCGGCCGCCAGCCCGCCCAGCGTCTCCGCCCACACGCGCCCACGCTTCCGGCACACAAGGCACACCGTCACCGCCGGGACGGCCAACAGAAACACCGCCCGACTGCCCGCCAGCAGGATACCCAGCGTCAGGAGCGCCGTCTGCACGATCCGCTTCCATGCGGGCGTGTCCTCTCGGAAGATCAGCACCTCAAACCCCAGCAGCAGGAAGCAGGCAAAGGTGTTGGGATACTGGAAAAGCCCCGCCAGCCGTCCATTCACCGTGACATACGGCGCCAGCGGCGGCACCAGCTGCATCACGCAGGAGAGCACCGTCATGGCGCATCCCGTCAGCGGCAGATCGTCCAGCAGCGCACGCCGCTGCACCCCGTCCAGCTGCATCAGGCATACTGCCAGCAGCGGCAGCGGCAATGTTTTCGCAATTCCCCACACCGCCAGCCCGTGATCCGCCGCCCACAGGGGCGTTACCAAATAGGCGGCGAACAGCACTGCCACCGCTGTCAGCGCCATATTCCGCCGCAGGGTCAGACCATGCCGCCTGCCGTACACCGCCAGCCACACCAGCAGCGCCAAAGCAAACACCGCGCAGAGCAGCTCGTAATACAGCCCCATCATGAACGGCGCGGTGCACAGCAGCACCCGCAGTGCGCGCTGACCTGATTTGTTTTTCTCACCCATGCTGTCTCTCCGTCTCCATCTGTTCAAAGGGAAGCGCCCACAAGGTCGATCCCCTCATGGGCGCTGGTCATCCGTTATCAGCCTGTTTTGGGGCTGATCATCGTCCCGGTCGTCGTCCCGCTGCTGGTTCCCGGCGACGCTAAAACAAAATAGGTAGTCCCGTTCACCGTCACCTGTACGATCTGGCCAAAATAGCTGGCCGGAAGCTGCCGGGACAGTCCAAATATCTTTCCGCACACCGCGCAGGAAATGGCTGTTGCGTTTCCGCTGGTGTCATAGGTCAGCTTTGCGCCTGTGCAGGGCGTACCGTCATCGTTGGCCAGCTTGTGCGGAAGGGGCTGCGCCTCCACCGGCGTGTACAGGATGCCCTTGCCATTCCACATGGCCGCCTCCGTACCGCCCACAGCGTAGCACTTCCCGTTGATAAGCAGCACGTCCTCCGTGTACTCGCCGCATGTCGCATCATCGACATCCACGCCTTTGATCAACGTGCTCGCAATGGCCGTCGTTCCGTTGGCAAAGGCCGTGCTGGTGCTCAGATACGCCCTCACCGCCGAGCCGTTAAGCAGCACATAGTCCGCCACGGACGCATCACAGGCGTACATCGGCGCAAATCCCGTTATCTGGAATCTGTCCGGATAGCCGCGCAATACCGTGCCGCTGGCCGTCGTCTCCTGCTTAGACGGTCGCTTTGTGACCGCCAGCTGCGCGTCAGACGGAACATCGACCGCCTCGAAGGTTCCCGCCTTTACCAGTCTGCCGCTGAAGGGAGTGGTGGTGGTCTGCCCTTCTTCCTCCGGCTTCTCCGCCGCAGCCGCCTTTATCATGCCGTACAGCTGCTGATAATCCAGAATGTTCTGCTCGCCGTCGCCGTTCACATCGGCCACCGCCTGTATGTAATGCCAGTCGGTAATGGCGCCGGAGTAATGGCCCGTGGACAGGTACTCGAACAGGCAGGCCAGATCGGTGACGCTCACATCACCGGAGCCGCCGTTGATCTTGCCGACCTTCACCAGCTCGATGCTCGGCAGCTCACTGCCCTCCGTGAAGTAGAAGTCCGGCTGCTCATAGGACACATACCCTTCCTTTTTGACACTGATGGAATAGTGCCCCTCGGCAAACCCGTCGAAGGAATACATACCGTCCGTCACATCGACCTCCTGCGGATCTTCGTACACCAGCGCGGCGACTACCGTGGCATCCGGCGGCGAAATGGTGCCACGGCTGGACGGCGTGCTCTCTCCGCTCTGCTCGCTTATGGCCACACCGCCGGTTTCCGTGTCCTCCGCGCCGACTGCCTGCGCCGGCAGCAGAGCTGCCAGCATCAGCAGCGCCATCACCGCGCCAAAGAATCTCTTTTTCATCGCGAACCCTCCTGTTGTCTGTATTTCTCTGCCATACCGTGAGCGTCGGGAGCGGGGCGCGGATGCGCTCCGCTCCCGACTTCTTATGCGTTTTTTCTCAGGCGGCCTGCTCCCCCGCTTCCGTCTGAGGGACTTCACCGGTGACAGACTCCTCAACGGTCTCCGGCACATCGTCCACCGCAGGCGCAGGCTCCACGGGCGCGCCGCCGTCCTCCGTCTGGACGGTGTCCTGCGCATCTGCGTTCAGCTCCGCGCCGGTGTCCACCGGTGCGCCGTTCTCGTCCGCGTCAGCCGTCTGCGTGCCCTGCTGCGCTTCCAGCATACGCGCCAGCGCCGTCAGGTCGGCAGCAGAATAGATGCCGTCGCCGTTGATATCCGCTCTGGCGGTGTCCTCCAGATCGTCAATGCCCGCCATGAAGCGCGCCAGCGCCACCAAGTCGGCCTGATCCACCACGCCGTCGCCGTTCACATCGCCAGTAATGCTCGTCTCACCGCCGCCGGAACCGCCGCCGCTGGACACGCGCTTCAGGTAGTAGTACTCACCGTCCGAGCGCAGCTCGTATTTGCCGGTATCAAAGCCGGTGATGGCCGTGCTGCTTTCGCGACTGCATATCGCACCCACCTCGTTCCAACGGGCGTTGGCGCCGAAGATGATCTTACCATTCCACCAGCTCGTCAGCTCGACCCCTGACTCGCTCTGCTCGAGTGCGCCGTTGATGGTGATGCTGGCGCTGTCGTTGTTGACACTCGCGCTGTTCTTCTGTTTCCACACACCGCTTTCGCTGATGAGAAGCGCACCATTCACCTGCACGTCATTGGACGTCGCCAGCGTACCGTTGACAGCAAGGGTCGCGGAGTCCTTAATGTTCAGCTGACCGTTCGCAGACAGCGTCACACCTTCCGATACGGTGAGCGTGGGAGTCTGTCCATGATCTGCCGCGAATACCAGCTCTATGTTCCCCGGAACCGTCAGATCCTCAGTGAGGGTCTCCTCCCCCTGTGGCCACAGAATTATTGTTCCCTCATCCGTCCGCGTCAGCAGCGCCCGCATCTCCGCGATAGTCGTCACATACTTCTGCCAGTGGATAGTAGCCCCTTCGCTGTTCACGATCTTATCCAACGCATCGCAGTCACCGTAGGTGATCCACCCTGCATTTCCAATGGCAGAACCCTCGGCGATCTTCAGCTGCTGCCGCACATAGATGTTGCCCTTGTTGGTCAGTTCGGTACCGCTATGCCGCAGATCACGGCAGTTGATATAGCCGCTGTTTTCCATCGTACCCTCGATTGCCAGCGTTCCGCCGGTCTGTTCATCGCGGTCATTCACATCTGTGTTTCCACCGTTGACAAGGTTGCCTGTGGACGCCACGGTGACGGAATAAGCGGCTATCTGGCCATTGGGTATCCCATTGCCATCCTCATCCTGTCCGCCGTGCAATGTCTTCAGTGTACCATTCACAGTCACGCCGTCCTCCGCCCAGCAATAGACATCCCCGGTGATTGTCAGCTTCGCGTTTTCCGCCACGGTCAGGCCACGGAAGCTGCTGGATTGCATCTCGTCCATATGCAGCTCCACGCCGGACGGAACGGTGATATCCTCGTCAATAACGAAATAGGGATCCGCGTCATCCATAGCGCTGCGGCACAGGAAGATGGTCTGCCGCTCCGCAGAACCACTCAGACTGCTCAGCGCCGCCTTCAGCTCCGCCATATTGGATGCCTCAAGCCGGGTGTTGTCGATCATGGTCTTGCCGCTGCCGCCGATCACCGTACCCACCGCCTTCTCATTGGCCGTCAGCGTACCGTTGTTGGTGATGGTACCCGTGCCGGCAAGTCTGTTACAGGACATGTTGGCGCCTTTGCTGACGGTCAGTGCACCGTTGACAGTGGTCGTATCGCCGCTAACCGCCCGCATTTCGCCGTTGATCGTCAGAGTTCCGTCCACCTGTGCGGGCATGCTGATCCGCAGCGAACCGTTGACAATGACCTCGCCCTTGTTTCCGCTTTCATCAGCGGCGCCGATGATAATTGTGTTATACCCGTTACCGGTCAGATCATATATCGTCAGCTCCACATTTTCAGGAATGGTCAGCGTGGTGCCGGTGGCGATATACAGCGGCACACTCTCGCCCTCATGCCGATTCATGTGCAGCGTGACTATGTAATCCCGTCCATCGTTGCAGCTTTGCAGGAAGCTCTCCAAATTATCTGCATTGACAGTTCTATTGACACCCAACCGGCAGCCATCGTCCACGGTCACATAATCGTCCCAAGCGGCGCCCTCCGGAAGCGCGATCCATACATTACTTTCGAACTCCACGCTGCCTGTCCACTGGCGATGTTCACTTTCATCGTAATAATTGTGCACACGCAGCTTGCCGCCGGTACTCACAGTGATATCTCTACTCGCGTATACGCTGTCGTATACATTCACCGTGCCGTTCACCGTCATGGGCGCATCCAGATTCAGGTAATTCCAAACCGACAGAGTGCCGTTCACCACGACCTTCGCGGCATTGGCGCCCCAGATGTACACATTCTTGTCCCTGATCTCCAGACCGTCTGCCAGCGTCAGCGTGGTCTGGCTGCCAAGATCTATTTCAATCCTGTTCGCCAATGTACTGGCTCCCGCCGCCGTCAGCTCCTCCTGCGTCAGCGTTTCGCTTGTGCCCTCTTTGGAAATACGTGCCGTCCAGTTGAATTGCCGGTTGCCATATTCGTCCCCGACGAGGTTGTCCTCGCCGCCTGCTTTGACAACGCCGTAGCCCCCGAAGTAGCCGCCTTCATTACTGACATCCAGTTTTCCGTACAGGTACGCATCGCCGTGCAGCCACACGTTGCCCTTGTTGGTCAGGGTCACGCCCTCGTTGACAGTAAAGGTGGTCACGTTGATGGTCAGGTTAACGTTCTCCGGAATGGTCAGATCCTCGCTGATGGTCAGCTCGGTGCCGCGATAGTTGATCTGTCCGCCTTCTGCCAGCGCCGATTTCAACGCTTCAAACGTGCCCACGATCCTGTTTCCATCGCCATCGCTGATGTCAATTGCATTGTGCTTCAGGTCGAACTGCTCGGCGGCCAGGGAGCCGTTATTGACGATCGTACCGGCCTTACCCTGCTCGTTTTCATCGGTCAGGTACTGGCAATACGTCCGGCCGCCCTCGTCAATGGTCAGCGCGCCGCCCACCAGAAGGTTTTTCTGCACGTTGGCATATCCGTTTGCGCTGACGGTCAGCTTGCCGTCAACGGTGAACGGCGCATTACTGTACAGGGTTCCCTGTATGGTCAGTGCAGCTCCCTCAGCAATATAGGTCGTCGCGCCCTCGTTATAAAATGCCAACTCCACACCAGCCGGAATGGTCAGATCCTGCGTCAGCTCGATACGCTCTCCATCATCTTGCCGGTAAACGCTCAGCGTATAAGAAAAGAAGTCCGGCAGTGTACTGGCGTTGATATCGACCAGCGCTTTCTGTATCTTCTGATCGGCGTTGTCGCCCTGCTCCAAGCGAGCCGCCACACTTTTGTGTGCTTCTGCGGTCTTACCCTGTGTCCATGCCGCCGCCCAACCGTCCTCCACTATGATGACACTATCCTCGCCGAAGGACATCCACCCATTGTTGGTCACATGGCCGCCGGCCTTTACGGTAAAGCTTCCGTTCCAGGAGTAATATTCGCCATTTTCCTGCACGATCAGCTTACCGCCATTCTCCACTGTAACGGTGCTCTGTAGGTTCAGATACGTCTCTTTGCCCACATCAAGTGTGCCCTGTATCACCAGCGGCGCACTGCACTCCAGCTTTCCGCCCGGTGCTCCTGTCCACGGGGACTCGTTCTCGCCGCGGATATACTCTTCCAGTGCCAGCGTCGCACCGGGCGCGATGGTCAGAGTACCGTATCCCTCGATGACCAATGTCTTTTTCTTGGGGATCGTCAGATCCTCCGTCAGCGTCACGTCCTCGTTTACCTCAACGGTAACGGTGCTGACGTTCTCCTGCGCGAACGCCGCCAGGATCGCGTCCCTGTTGAACGTCGTCTTAGCCTGATAGTTGAAATTTGCATTCTCTCCAATAGTAACCGTGGCATTAGCACCCTTGGTGTAACTTCCCTTGATTTGGAAATCCACCATATCCACGATCATCGTACCGTTCACTGTCAGGCTTCCTTCGATCCGCACGCTGCCCATGGTCTGATGCAGTACGCCGCCCTCAGCCACAGCGACATCGCCATACACCTCCAGCAGTCCCGCCGTCAGCACTGTGCCATTAAGGGTCATACCGTCCTGAAGCACGACTATGCCGGGAGTTCCAAAGGTAAAGCCCCCCTCGTTTGTATATCCAGCGTACCATTGACCGTCACCGGCACATTGACGGACAAGGTTCGCCCTGCCGCCACAGTCAGCGCTGCACCCTCGCCAATAGTCACATGGGGGGCAAAGCCCGTTTCATCCTCCGGCCAATCGTTTTGGGTAAGGAACAGGCAGTCCACCGCGCCGTCCACTGTCACATTCTCGTTCAGTGCCAGCTGCATCGGCTGACCCTTTACCGCATTGCTCACCGACACCGCAAACAATTCATAGTCTTTCTTATCCGTAATGGTATCAAAAGTATGGATGGCATTCTGCAATACGCCGGCTTTGCCTGCTTCTGTATCCGTCAGCCGCACCGCGTACTGCACAGAGCCGGTGCCGTTATCCCCATCTTTTGTGTTGTAGCTGATATTTGTACCACTGACCAAACTGGCTCTCTGCGCCAGCGGAACCACCAGCACGCCATAATTGTTGATAGTGGCGGTGGCGTTCACCGACCACACGTCAGCGAAAATACTGCCCGCTCCATAGTTGCTGATCTCAGCGGTACCGCCAATAACGATGCTGGGCTGGCTGCCCGTTCCGCGCACTGTGCCAAATCCATAGAATCCACCATTCACTGTGAGCTGGCTTCCGTAGTCCAGTTCCGCGCCTTCCCCATAAGACATGGAACCGCCCTGCTCGATATTCACAGAGGCGGCTTTCAACACACCGTAATCGCCCACCGCTGCATCTTTCTTGACCGTCAGCGCTCCGCTTACCTGCAGAGTTTTCCCTTCATCCAGATACATGTATACGCCGGCAGGAACTGTCAGGTCGCCGTTAACGGTCACATCCGCCATGACGTTTACCTCAAGATCCTTTGCAACATCACCGGCTGCGGCCATATCGCCCAGCTTCTTCAGCTCAGACACAAGGCTCGCACCGTCAGTCACGTCACTGTACTTGCAGTACACGCCATCGCCCTCAACAGATACGCTTCCGGTTACGGCTCTATCGACCCGTGTCACCAGCGTGCCCTGCACCGTCAGCTTTCTCAGTGCCGCAACTTTTAGCTGGCCGTCGCGCATGTGGACATAGGCCTTTGCCGGGATGGTCACACTCGAATTGAGCGTCATCGTCCCCGTACTATCATCCAACTTACTCTGACTGGCAGCAAAGCGCATCGAGATCCATTCGCTGTCCGCGTTTGCAGTCAGAATATCCTTTAAGCCCTGTTCATCCCAGAAGTAAAACCAGCCGTCCTGCTCCACATAGGTCATGTCAGCTGCGGCCGTATCCACCATCGTGGTGGGGATCATCACCAGCAGCATGACCGCTGCCAGCAGTGTCGCCAGAATTTTCCGGCTCTTTATCCTCCATTTTTTCATCAAGCACTTCTCCCCTTGTTTTTATTTTCTCTGTCTCCCGCCGGGCTTTCCGCCCTGCGGCTCACTCCTCCGGCAGCCGCAGCAGCTGATACACGCCGCCGCTGGTGCCCTCCTCTCCGGCCAACACCAGCGTGTCGCCGTCCACCTTGAACCGGTAGTTGGCCGTTTCAATGGCGTCGTGCTCAAAGGTCAGCGTTACCACGCTGCCGCGGACACGGTAGGTAAATGCGTAATCCGTGCCCTGCACACGCATGGCGCCGCTCTTTTCGCCATCGAACGTGTACTCCGTGGTGCTGTCGTAGATCCATGTGCCGCGCAGCTCCTTGGGGGAACCCCGACCGCGCAGCAGCATGACTGCGGCCACCGCCAGCACGATGACCGCCGCGGCCAGCGCCGCGTAATAGACCCAGTGGCGCTGGCCACCGCTTTTTTCTGTTCGTTTGCCCATGCTCTCCATGCTCTCGTTTCAGTCGCTCTGCCGTTCAGCGCCCCACGGGGCGAAAATCAGGCAGAATCTGGAAATTGTCAAAAAAGGACGGTTCGGGACTGACCCGAACCGTCCCTCTGCTCAAGGTTTGGTATTGCGCGTTATTGCTTTATGCCTTGCGGCGCTTCTTGCTGACCACAGCGGTGCCCATCAGGGAGCTGACGGCCAACATCGCGTACAGCGCGATACCGGCGTCCGCCGTCTTGGGGGAGGACAGGGTGCCATCCGCCTTGATGGTGAATGTGCCCGTGCTCACATGGGTCTTGTTCTCGATCTTCACCGTGTACTTGCCGGCCTTCAGGGTGGCCAGATACGCATCGGTCAGCGTCACGATGCTGCCGCTGCCATTGCTGCTGACGGTGTAGTACTTGCTGTCCAGCTTCTTGCCATTAACAGTCACCCTGTTGATGCTGTCGGCGGGCAGATCGGTGGTGAAGGACTGCCCGGAGGTGTAGGAGCTGCCGGAGCCGGAGCTGCCGCCGCTGCTGGTCTTGGTCATCAGGCCGTAGACCGCCGTCTTGTCGGAGGCGAAGGTGACGGTGTAGCCGCCGTCCACCTGCTTCAGCGTGGCATTGATCTCTCTGGTCTGGGCGTTGCCGTCCTTGTCCAGATAGCTCTCCACGATCTTGGCGCCGGACCTCAGCGCGTTGTACGTCTCCTCGCTGATGGCGATGGTCACGTTCTGACCGTCGGCCAGCGTCTTGCCATCCTTCAGAGCCGTGTTGTCCAAGCTCATGGTCACGCTGTAGACCGCCTGCAGCTTGCTGCGGCTGCTGCCGCTCACAAAGCGCTGCAGCTTCTCCAGAATATTTCTGGTATTCGCATCGGTTTCGGTCTTAATTGCCTTATCCAGAGCTTCTTCGACAGTCTCTTTCACATCCACAACATCCGCAACGACCTTCTTGATCGCGGCCTTGATGGTAGCGTTATCCGCAGGCTGCTTGCTGCCGCAAGTGGTGCAGACGCCGTCCTTGTAGTTGTGTACGCCGGTGGGCGGGATAAGATCGCCCGCCTTAGTCAGCTTGCTGCAGCCCTTGCAGTAGGTGTCATCCGTGCGGCCAGCGGTCATGCAGGACGCCGCCACAGCGCCGCGCAGCTCGGTGCCGCCGGTGTGGTTGGTGGGATCCTTGGCCAGTATCTCCTTGGCCACGGTGGTCTCGGTGGTCTTGTCAGCCTTGAACACCTTATGGCAGACGCTGCAGGTCCAATACTCGTTGTTGCCGCCCGCTTCGCAGGTAGGCGTCACGGCCGGGGTCTGGGTCAGCTTGTGACCCAGCGCCTTGATCACCCAGCTGTCCTTGGCGATCTCGTTCTTGCCGTCCTTGTCGGAGAAGAACTTGCCGCAGGTGCCGCAGGTGTAATACTCGCTGTTGCCGGCCTCGGTGCAGGTGGCAGCCTTCGCCGCAGTCTTGGTCAGCTTGTGACCCAGAGCCTTGATGTCCTGTACGTCCTTGGTGTCGGTGTAATCCTTCGTCTCAAAGGTCACCTTAGCGGTGTAGGTGGTAGTGCCCTTGTCGGTGCAGGTGGGCGCGACCTTCTGCTTGCCGCTGACCGTGGCGGTCACGGTCTGGGCATGGCCGGTCGTCTCAGCCGTGCAGCCCTCGCGGGTGCAGGTGAAGGTCGCCGTTGCGGTCTTGCCGTCCTCGCTCCAGCTCCACACAGGTGCGCCATAGGTGTGACCCAGCTTGTCGATGGTCACTTCCTTGGTCTGGGTGGTGAACGCGGCATTAGTAAACGTGGCGGTGTAGGTGTCCTTACCGTCTGCCACGCAGGTAGCGGGCACGGTGGTCTTCACACCGTCCACCGTCTCGGTCAGCGGCTCGTTGCAACTGTCACACTTGGTTGCAGCCGTGCACTTGAAACTCTCGTTCCACGTATAGGTCTTTTCGCCCCAAGTGTGCTGACCGGCGAGCTTCACATAGCCGCAAACCTTGCAGCTGTCTTCTTCAGTGCAGGGCTTGCCGTTGAATGTGTGCTTGACCACCGTGTCAGTCGCGTCGCAGCGAGAGCACTTGTGGTAGTGACCGGCGGCGTCCGTATTGACCCACGCGCCCGTGAAGTCGTGCTTCAGCGCATCGATGACCCAACTGTCCTTGGCGATCTCGTTCTTGCCGTCCGCGTCGGAGAAGAACTTGCCGCAGTTATCGCAGGTGTAATACTCTTTGTTGCCAACCTCGGTGCAGGTGGCAGCCTTGGCCTCGGTCTTGGTCAGCTTGTGACCCAGAGCCGCCAGCGTCTCGTCGGCCACGGTTGTCTCGGTGGTCTTATCAGCCTTGAACACCTTTTTGCAGACGCTGCAAGTATAATACTCGTTATTGCCGCCTTCGGTGCAGGTAGCGGCAACTGCCTCAACCTTGGTCAAGCTATGCCCCGATGCCTTGATCGGCTCGGTCTTTGTCTCACTGCACACCTTGCAGGTGTAGGTCTTCACGCCATCCGTGGTGCAGGTGGCGGGCGTAGTCACTTCACCGTCGTTCCAGCTGTGCTGCCCGGCGGGCTTCACATAGCCGCACTCGGCTTTGGTACAGGTGGCAGAATCTTCGCACTTGTGGGCGGCATAGGTGTGCTCGGCCTTGTCGATGGTATTACCGCACACGGAGCATTCCTGCCAGTGGTTGGTTTCGTCATGCTTCCACTCATACTTGTGGCCGGTCGCGTTGATCGTTTCGGTCTTCTGATAGCCGCACTTGGCGCAGGTGACGGTCTTCTCGCCGGCTGTGATGCAGGTGGCGGGCGTAGTCACAACGCCCTCACCCCACGTATGTGCAGCCTTGTTCATAATGGTGCCGCAGCCGTACACGTTCCAGTGGTTGTCCTTGTCAGACTCCCACTTGTTGCTCACATCGCCGGGGCGGTCAGCATGCGCCTCGTCCTTTTTCTGGCCGCAGACGCTGCACTTGACGGTATGCTGCGTTGCGCCTTCCTCATAGCCGCCAACAACCAATACCCACTTATGCCCGGTGGCAGGGATCGCTACTTTTTCGACCGTCGTCTTTTCACCAACAGCACCATTGTTGTCGAAATAATAATTATTGCAACCGGTACAAAACCAGTAGGCAACATGACCGTCGCTGTCGCAGGTAAGATCCTTGGCGGGATAGAGCTTCAGATCAGTATGCCCGGCCTTGATAACGGTATCGGCCTTGGTGATCTCCTGTGTGCCGGCGGCATCCTTATACAGCTTGCCGCAGGTGGTATCGCTGCACTGGTAGTACTCAATGTTGCCGTCCTCGGTGCAGGTAGCCGCCTTGGCGGGAACCTTGGTCAGGGTGCGCGGGAGGTGTCACGCTCGTTTTAACAGTAATGTCAAAAGAAACCGTTCCGCCCGTCATATCATTTTCTGCGTCATCACCAATCAGGTTAATGGACTGATATGTCACCGTATAGGTTCCTGCGGGTGTATCAGCGGCAACACTATAAGTCGCAGAAATCAAATTTTTCCCCGCAGCAATTACTCCGGGATCATCAAAACTATCATCCGTCCACATAAGCTTCCCGCTTGGAACATCAACATAGTTCATTCCCTTGAAAGTCAGGATTTCAGACGTAATTTCAGTCAATTCCAGTTTGTCCGTTGCGCCTGTTTCCTTCAAAGACCATATTCCTTCAATTCCGTAAATTTCATAATCTCCGGTACCGGTCCAACTGACGGTAACAGTCCCAGGATTTGTACCGTCCAAAACAACTTCTCCACCTGTCACTTTCAGTTTAGAGAAGTCTGCGGCAAATGCACTGGTGCTGACAAGCGACAATACCATCGCCACAGTCAGCAGGAGCGAAATGCCCTTCGAGAGAATCTTCTTCATCAAAAATGCGTCTCCTTTCCGTTATTGCACTCAAGTATTTACCATGTCAGCGCTTTGTAGAATCTATGCGTAGAAGGAAGCATGCTACGCGCCAGCAGCGATTTATCCGAAGAACCAATCACTCCGTTATCGTCCAAATCAAGCGCAAAAGATTCGACAACTCCCAACTCCTTATAAAATTTATGCGTTGAGGGCAACAAGCTACGTGCAAGAACAGATTTATCAGAAGATCCCACGCTATCATTTTTGTCCACATCGCCCTTGATTACCAAAACGACCTCGGTGACGCCGTCAGGTGCGGTGAACGCGTAGCTACTGCCGCTGGCAACTGCGGAGATAGCTACATATTTGCCATCGCTCCCCAGATAGCCGACCTTGCAGGGCTTGTCATAGGTCACTGTGACCGTCTGGCCGTTAACGCTATACGAGCTTGCCAGAGACTCCGGATATGCCGTGACCGTCACCCCTGTAACAGCCGCCGCTTCCACCGTCACGGTACCGCCGCTGATATCGCCAGTATAGCCGTCCGTACCGTCTGTGCTTTCGTAAAGCTCAAACCAACCGTCGCCGGCGGCCTTGGCCTTGAACGTCACCGTCACGATGTCCTTCGCCGGATACCAGCTCTCAGCGGTATTAACGATGCTCATACCCACCACGCCGTTGGTGTTGGCCTCATCGACAGTAGGTCTTACCTTCACCGCCGCGCCGCTGGCAAGATTCGCATAGCCCTCGTTCTCGGTGATGCTCACGACCTCCAGAACGTCTTTATTGAACCGTATCTGCGCGACAAAGCTGATGATACTCATATCTTTATTGGACAGTGTGGCGGTGAACGTGTCGCCCACCTTGACGTTGTTCGCCCTCAGTGCCAGAGACAGGTTCGGCTGCGGCCGCGCGCTCTCGGGCTTCACCGTCACCGTGGCGCCCACCACCTTGCTGGTGAACCTCTGGGTCACCTTGTTCGGTGCGTCGCCGTTGCCGGCCACCACGCCGGACATGGACAGCGTGTGGTCTCCCATGCCGTTGACCTTGCCCATGATGGTCATGATCTCGGTCTTTTTGGTAATGCCTTTGCCCTCATCCGTGCCCGCAGCGCCGAAATAGCGGCTGCTGGGTGTGTACTCGATCTGGCTGTACATGCCGCCCGGGTTGCCATTTGTGCTTAGCCCACTCTGGCACGCATAATAGAACGTCCCATCCTTCGCCATTGTTTTGTCAGCCAGCGTCAGGTTTGCCGACGGCACCAGCGTGAACTGGAACGCCCGGATGGGCACGCCGTCCACGCTCTCCGCATAGATGCGGAACTTGACGATCTGCTCTCCCCCGCCATAGAGGGTCGTCTTGTCCGCCTCTATGGTAAAGGCGGCGGTCTTGTCTTTCAGCGTGCCGTTGCCGGGATAGGTGTCCTCTGCGGAAACGGGCACCACCAGGCTCAGCAGCATCACCAGCGACAAAACCAGTGACAGTACTTTTTTCATGCAACTCCTCCTTACTCTCCTATGTGTACTATCATATATGTGTACTATCATAGATACTCATTTACTGTGCCCTTCCCTGCGGAACAGCTGTCCCAGCCCGCCGGGTATGACCAGCTGGCACACAGCGCCCGCTGCCGCCAGCACGCCCAGCACGATGGCCGCGAGCTTCGTACCGGCGCCGCCCGTCTGCGCCGTATCCGGCACAGGCGCGTCAGCCGCGCCGGGCACCGGGCTGATGACCGGCTGCTGGCCGTCTGCCGCCGCAGGCAAATTCCCCTGCGGCACGTCCGGCTTGTCGGTCACATCCGGCGTTTCGCCGGATGCGGTGCCGCCGGTTTCCGGCTTCTCCGTGTCGCCGGAGCTGTCGGAGGTACCCGTGCCGCCGGTTCCCTTCACCGTCACCGGCGTGCTGTCCACCTTGGGCGTATAGGTCGCGCCGGAGCCGTCAGGCGCAGCCACAAATTCCGCGTCCAGCGTGAAGGTTCCGGTGCTGCCCGCCGGGATCGTGGCCGTGATGGTCAGGATCTCCGCGCTGGCCGTCATGCGGTTGCCCTCCGTGGAGCCGACGGCAGCGAAGAAGCAGCTGCCCGGCGTGTACTCATACGTCCGGAACACGCCCTTGCCGGTGGTCACATCGTATGGCAGGTCGTTGACCGCGTATGTGATGACCGCTTCGCCGTTTTCCTTGAAGCTCCCCGGCAGCGTCATGCCACCGGATGGCTTCAGCCGGAAGCTGAACACGCCCAGCTCCCTGCCCTCCGGCGGCGTCACCGTTATGGTGAATTTCACCTGCACAGCGCTGCCGTTGGCCGTCACCTCGGTCTTGTCCGGTGTGATGGTCAGCGTGGCCGTATCCTCTGCCCACGCCGTGACCGCAGTGCCCAGCAGCAGTATTACGCTCAGAATGGCGCAAATCAGCTTGCGCACACACATCCCCCTTTCTTTCTCACATCATATCCCATTGCGGCGGCTGTGTCAACCACAACTGCCGCAAATGCGTCAACAGCGGCGCAAAATGTACCGCTAAACGCCAATTGATTCATCCCAGTTATGAGGCAAGGCTCTGCGCCATGGCCGTCAGGTCGGCGGCGCTGATGATGCCGTCTTTGTTCACGTCGATGGCGGCGGATTTGTCCGTGGTGATGCCCGCCGCATAGCGTGCCAGCGCTATCAGCTGGTTCAGGTCGAAGGCCAGCGGCGAATACTTGGTCGCTGACAGGACAAGCTCCTGATAGTAGATGTCCTTTGTCCTCTGGTCGTACACATACGTCACCGCGCCGCCGGTCGTGGCGGCCGCATAGCCCTCATTCACGCCACCCTTTGCACCGCAGAGGAACAGCTGATCCGGTGCGCCGATGGTGCCGCTGTCACAATTGGTGATATCCGTCAGGTAGTTGGCACCGCCGATGGACACGATGTTCCACATGTGCAGGCCAGCGCCAGTGCCGCCGTCCATGGTGCCCGTTACCAGATAGCAGGCCGCCTCCGGGTCGCTGCCCGTCCACGTCAGGTCGCACAGGTACTTGAACGCCTTGGAATAGCCCTCGCACACCACGTTGGTGTCAGGGTTCTCATCAAACACATAAATCAGCTGCCACGGGTCGCCGTAGGGGTAGTTTGCTGTGTTCGCTGCGTCAAAATTATAGTCCACGGCTTTCGTAATGTATTCCCGGTACGCCACCAGCTTGCCGTAGGTGCCCTTGCCCTGGTTCTCCGCCACCACCTGAGCAGCCGTGGCCGCCGCTGCGGTGGCCGCGCCGGTCTTGGCGGTGTCGGGACTGTACAGATAATATTGCTGCGTGGCCGCGGCCGTGACCGCGTAATCCTGAGAAACCACCATCAGTATCTGGCAATCACTCACCGTAACAGTCGTTTGTTGATCATCCACACTGCAAATAGGCCTAACGCTGATAGCCCTCACATCGTCCTGCTCGAACACTTTATCAAACCAATACAGTTCATAGGGATGACGTGCCAGTAACCGATTCAGTAACATATTCACATCCAGTTCTGCACTGAAAGCGTTTGTAACAGCTCCGTTCGCTTCTTGGGAAAACTGATATTGGTTTTCTTTATTCAGTACCAGTATGTCTCCCTCTATACCCAGTTCTTCCTTGGTAAAGGTCAGCGGCTGAAAACTCAGTTCGAAAATCGAACTGTCTCCCTGTCCGGCGGCGATCTTCTGGATTTCCGGCACCAGTTGATCATACACCGCCCGAAGGGTCGGGTTCATGGACGCCATATACGTCGCCGGGCGGGACGCGGTATTCCCGCCGCCCTCCGCCTTAACGACCTCCGGCACATCCAGCCCGTTCACCTGATAGAGGTAGCCCTCCAGCAGGGCGGCGCTGTCGTCCTCCGGCACAGTCACGGAGGCGCTGCCGCCGTCGATGCCGTCCACCTCCACGCGGACATCCGCCTGCGCCAAGGTCAGCGTCAGCGTCAGCACCAGCGCCAAGGCCAGCATCCCACTTATAACTCTCTTTTGCATCTTTCTCCCTCCCTGCGGGCGCAGCAAAGCCCACTGTACCCAGTCTTATGTTCATTATAGCCCGCCAGCATGCCAATAGCAAGCAGAAAATCCCTGTCATGGGAAACGACAATCACAGTTCCTTCGAACTTCTTCAACGCATCTTTCAATATATCTTTCGTGCGCATATCCAGATGATTCGTCGGCTCATCCAAGAT
>ERZ827043.2195-NODE-2195-length-17292-cov-2.662064_pt1 | contig 17292 bp, 11 predicted proteins | sample MGYA00519923_ERZ827043 | MGnify/ENA primary metagenome ERZ827043 (study PRJEB31778, sample SAMEA3449251) | human gut metagenome | biome: human gut; feature: human-associated habitat; material: faeces | place: United Kingdom | collected 2010/2012 ...
TCCAAGGAGCAGCTTCTTTGTCGACTTGAAGAATGCGGCACTCGAGGATGTTCCTGTGGCCAAAGTGAAATAAGGTCGAGGCTAGGCTGTTCTGGTCGGCGGGGATATAGCCGATCATGACGCCGTTGAAGTACAGGGCGATTGATTCTGGGTCGTAGGGATTGCCCGGCTCGGGGCAAAGCTCGATGCTGTCGCCAATGCTCATCTGACTAATAACGAGTGCGCCATCGTAGTGCTGGAATCCTGCAATGAAAAATGTTGAGAGATGTCGGCTGGGCTGATACATGGCTTCCTCCTTGAAGCGGCTGGGATGGCAAGAGGCAAGGGGTTGGTAAAGTGCCAACCCCTTTTGTCGACCACAGCAAGCAAATTCGAAAGGGTGAAAGCGAGTGAAATGACAAGGAGTTTATTTTGCTTGTATGTGGCGGCCTCGATAGGAATGGCCTCTTGATGGTTTGAATAATACGCAGGTCGCAGCTTGTGCGTGGGTATCACAGTGGACATCAAATAAAAAATTGGAAAAAGAAAGAAAAAGGCTCGCATTGGCGAGCCTTCGATGGTTGTAAGTATGAATGGTTTCGCTTAGCGCATTTTGCGTGAGCTGGCGTGCTTGTCCGGATGGGAATAGGAGTCAGCTCTGCTGCTTCTATTGTCCGATCTTCGATCCGCAAGCGATGCAGAAAGCGTTTTCGGAGTCTTGCCTTGTTCCGCACTTAGGGCAGTACTGAACGGACGGATCGATAACAGGTTGCTCCTTTGCTGCGGGCGCAGTGGTTTCCGAGTTCTTCTTTGGGGCTTCTTGCGGCGCTGGAGCCTTCGGGGCTTCCTGTGGTGCCGAAGCGGTTTTGGTTGAAGCGGGGGCAGCGGCTTTGGCTTTCGGTGCTGAAGAGGCTGAAGGGGCTGCGCTGTCTGCGTTTGGGCCCTCGGTGGAAGATTGCTCTGCTTTCTGCTCCTTGTTGTGCGCAACCATATCGAAGATGAGGCCCAAGATAGCAGGGAAAAAGAACCCGATGGTTTCGAACAGCGCCGGTCCGCTGCTGAAGTCGATGAATTCTTGCCCTGTGATGATGGCGCATATAATTGCGAGTGCCTGGATAACGTAGAGGACGATGGCTGCTGTTTTCAAGGTTTCTCCTTATGGTCGTGTATGCGTTGCGGGAACTATTGTCCTGCCAGGTCTTTTGCGACTTCGGCGCCGATAGCCAAGCCCATTGCCGCAGGAACGAAGGCGTTGCTGCCGGGAATGCTACGCCGGTCAAGGCAGGTGCGCTCGCTGTTGGGCGGGCATACGCACCCTGCGGCACAGCCGGCCCTGCCGTCTTCTTCGGGCTTTACGGTAGGTTCTGGTGAATAAGCAACCTTCAAATTATGGATGCCGCGTTTGCGTAGCTCTTTGCGGATAATGCGTGCTAGGCGGCAAATGGAAGTCTCTGAGATATCAGCGATGCGAATGGCTGTGGGATCAAGTTTGTTGCCAGCACCCATAGCGGAGATAATGGGCGTTCCTGCTGTCTTTGCCTGGGCAACCAGATGAAGCTTTGCCGTTACCGTGTCGACGCAATCGACGATGTAGTCGTATTTCGAAAGGTCGAATTCGCTTGCCGAATCGGGTAGGTAGAAGCATTTGTGCTTGGTGATTTTACAGCTGGGGTTTATGTCGAGCAGGCGCTCTTCCATGGCATCGACTTTATCCATACCGACGGTTTTCCAGGTTGCAATTATCTGGCGGTTTATATTTGTCAGGCATACTTTGTCGTCGTCAACGATGTCGATGGCGCCCAACCCACTGCGCACGAGCGATTCGCAAACATAGCCGCCTACGCCACCGCAGCCGAACACAATAATGTGGGCCTTCTGCAGCGATTCGACGCCGTTGCTTCCAAGTGTCAAACGGGTGCGTGAAAACTGATCGAGCACGGTATACCTTCCCTAAATTTCGACAAACCACTGCTAAACGTTGCCATTGTAGAACAAAAGAGCCTGCTCGAACGAGCAGGCTCTTCATGTGCGCTATGCAGGTGATGCTTACTGCTGACGTGCCGCAGGCATTCCCCAGGCAAAGTGGTCGGAATGCAGCAGCTGCTCTGCCTTTTCGGAGTTCGGTTCGCCGAAGTACTTTTCATAGCATTCAACGACCGAAGGATTCTCGTGGCTGAAGCGCAGCTTCGAATTGGTGTCGATGTCGCGCAGGATAAGTTCACGTTCGGCTGCGCATTCGCGGCCCTCGTGGATGGGCTGGCCGCCGCCGCCAACGCAGCCGCCAGGGCATGCCATAACCTCGACGAAATCGTAATCAACCTCGCCGTTTTCGATGGCGTTGCACAGGTTGTCAGCATTCTGGAGACCGCTGACGATGGCAACGGTAAGTTCTTTGCCTGCCAGGTTGTAGGTTACCTCGCGCCAGCCTTCGCAACCGCGTACGGCGCTGAAAGCATCGGGATCGGGGTTTTCGCCGGTGACCAGGAAGTGGGCGCTGCGAAGAGCCGCCTCCATTACGCCGCCGGTGGCGCCGAAGATGTGACCTGCGCCAGTGGCTTCGCCCAAGGGCATGTCGAACTCTTCTTCGGGTAAGTTCCTTACGTTGATGAACTGAGCCTTCAGCATGCGTCCGAGTTCGCGCGTGGTAAGCACTACGTCAACATCGGGACCGGTTCCGGTGGTGTCCATGTCCTCATAAGCGCATTCTGCCTTCTTGGCAACGCACGGCATGATGGACACTACGGCAATTTTCGCAGGATCGACGCCCAGGATTTCTGCGTAGTAATTCTTCGCAATGGCGCCGAAGATCTGCTGTGGCGATTTCGTGGTGGAAAGATGCTTTACCAGGCTGGGATGCTTTGCCTTCAGGAAGCGCACCCAACCAGGGCAGCACGAGGTAAACATGGGCTGCCCAGGCTCTTCTTTCAGGTGATGAAGAAGCTCGGTTCCTTCTTCCATGATGGTCATGTCTGCTGCGAAGTCGGTATCAAAGACATAATCGAAGCCCAGTTTGCGCACGGCGGCAACCATGCGGCCCATCGTGGCTTCTTCCTTTGAAAGGGATACGGATTCGCCCCAGGCCGTTCGGATGGAGGGCGCGATCTGGACGATGGCGATACGCTCAGGGTCGGCGATGATGTCGAATACCTTCTGGGTATCGTCGCGTTCGGAAAGAGCACCGCAGGGGCAATGCGTGATGCACTGGCCACACAGCGCGCATGCCGCTTCGGATATGTCGCGGCAACCCGCAGCGCCCACATGGGCGTTCGAGCCTGTGCGGGTGAGGTCCCACACGTTCAGGCTCTGAACCTTGCTGCATTCACTTACGCAGCGCATGCAGCTGATGCATTTGGAAGCGTCGCGAACGAGCGGGAAATCGATGGGGTTCTTCTGTTGGTCGTATTCGACAGGGTAGGGGATGTTGGTGATGTTCAGTGCAGCTGCGTTGCGCTGGATCATGCAGTTGCCGTTGCGCGTGCATGTGGTGCATTCGCTTTTATGGCGCGAAAGAATAAGCGCCATCGTTTCACGGCGGGAGGCAACGACACGGGGGCTCATGGTGTTTACCACCATGCCCTCGGCAACTTCGTTGTTGCAGGAGGAAACGAGTTTGTCAGTGCCTTCCACCTCTACAACACAGATGCGGCAGGCGCCGATTTCGTTAATGTCTTTCAGGTAGCACAGCGTGGGAATCATGGAGCCTGCCTGATAGGCGGCGTTCAAGATGGTGGTGTGCTCGGGAACGGAGACTTCCTTCCCGTCGATGGTCAACGTTACCATGCTCGGCTCCTTCCGCCCTTGAATGCACCGTAGCCGAAGTGATCGCACCCCAGGCAGCGGCCTGCTTCTTGCATCATTTCCTCTTCAGACATGCCGATTTCGCACAACTCGAAATCGCAGCTGCGCTCTGCGCCAGGGCGCTCCTTCATGGTTACGCGACCGCAGGGAACGCGATCTGCCAGGTTAGGGGCGGGGATGTCCACGTCGCAACGGATTTCGTGGTTACCGCCCAGATAGGTGTCGATTGCACGCGCTGCAACTTTGCCGCCCTCAATGGCGCGAATGACGGTTGCCGGGCCCCAGCTGCAGTCGCCGCCGGTGAAGAAGCCAGGCTTTTCAGGGATGCTGGAATCGGGTTGTGCTTGGATTTCGTTCCACTTGCAGGGCAAACCGAATTCCTCGAATGCGCCAGAGTCGATGTTCTGACCGATGGCAACAATGATGGTGGTTGCGGGAATGCGAACCTCGGGCTTGTTTGCTGCTTTGGGAGAGGGGCGGCCGCCGCGTACCGTGGAGATCATCTGGGGCTGGCCCCAGAGTGCCACGGCATGGCCTTCATCGTTGACTTCAACATGTGCAGGGGCAACAAGCTCCATAAGCTCGCAGCCATCCTCGATGGCTCCGTCGATTTCTTCAGCGAGCGCTGTCATGTCGGCGCGGCGACGACGATATACAATCTTTACCGACTTGGCGCCCATGCGGCGTGCGCTTCGAGCGGCGTCCATGGCAACGTTGCCGCCGCCAACGACAACAACATCTTGACCGGAGAGGTCGGCGATGTTGCCGTCGCCGATTTCGCGCAGCATGGCAACGGCGGGAACTACGCCCGGTGCGTCTTCGCCTTCGATGCGGAGTTTCTTGTCTGAGTGAGCGCCGATGCATACGTAAACGGCATCGAAGTCGCGTTCGAGATCGGCGATTGCAACGTCCTTGCCAACGGAAACGCCCAGCTTAACCTCTACGCCCAAAGAGGTGATGTGCTCGATTTCGGTGTCGAGCAGGGTTTTGGGCAGGCGATAGTTGGGGATACCGTAGCGGAGCATGCCGCCGAGCTTGGCGCGCTGCTCGTATACCGTTACGGAATGGCCCATGCGGGTGAGGTAATACGCTGCGGTAAGACCACCAGGACCACCACCGATAACGGCAACCTTCTTACCGGTGGGTTCTGCCACCGTAGTGGGGCGGTTGGGCGTTTCGTGATCGCAGGCGTAACGCTTCAGGCCGCGGATGTTGACGGCGGAATCAACAAAGCTGCGACGGCAGGTGTTTTCGCAGGGATGCTCGCAAACATAGGCGCAAGCGCTTGGGAAGGGGTTGTCTTTACAGATGAGCTCAATAGCGTCGTCGAAGCGGCCAGCTTTTACCAGTGCGATGTAGCCAGGGATATCGACATTTGCGGGGCAGCCCTGAACGCAGGGAACAGGGTGGTCGGATGTGCACAGGCAGCGGCCTTCTGCGTGGAGCTCGTAGTCTTCGCGGAAAGCGCGTACTCCGGTAAGGGCCATTTCGGCAGCCTGGGTACCGATTGCGCAATCTGCCGAAATGCGCACGTTTTCAGCGAGTGCCTCGATTCGCGCAAGGTCGGCTTCGGTTGCCGTTCCTTCCAGCACGCTGTCGAGCAGCGATTCGATCTGTGCCAAGCCAATGCGGCAGGGAACGCACTTGCCGCATGTTTGCGTTCGGCACAAGGCGATAAGGCCGCGCGTCACATCAACGGGACAGGTACCTTGAGGATGCGAAACAAGACGGCGGGCCATATCTTGACATACGCCGCGCACGGTCTTCTCCGCTTCGCTCGAGGTGCGGATTTCCAATGGGCTCATGGAATTCTCCTCGGTCTGTATGGTTGAGCTGGTATTTTCCAGCCTTGCGCATACGGCTCCGCCGAAAAGAATCGGCGCTTTGTCCTATGAGCGCGCATGCTTATACAAAGTATAGCAACGGGCAAGGGTGAGCGGGGTTGGTTAACCGATGAACGGCAATAAAACGAAATTGCACCCATGGAAATCTGGTGTCCATGGGTGCAATTGTCCACTGCAAGGTTGTGGTTTTAGCGCTGATTTTCTTTCAGGAATTGTTCCATGCCAGGAAATGCCTTGATGGATCGATCGAATACGCCCATTAAATAGGCAAGGGTTAAACCGTAGTTGGATACTGGCACGCCCGCGTGCACGCATGCTTGGATGCGAGAGAGCACGGCGCGGCGGTTGAATGTGCAGCCCCCACAGTGGATTACCAGGTCGTAGCTGGAAAGATCTTCTGGGAAGTCTACGCCCCGCACGTTTTCGACGGTAAGCCCTTGCCCGATACGAGCGCGAAGCAGACGGGGGATCTTTACCGTGCCGATATCTTCTTCAATGGGGTGATGGGTGCAGGCTTCCGCTATGAGCACGCGGGATTTTTCTGTGAGCTTGTCGATGGCAAGCGTTCCTAGGGCTTGGGTGGGCAAGTCTCCCTTGAAGCGGGCAAACGCAACCGAAAAGCCAGTAAGGGGAACGTTTTCCGGCACGATTGCCGCCACCTTGTCGAACGCCTGGGAATCGGTAACCACCAAGGCGGGCGGTTCTTTCAGCGCCGCCAATGCGTGCGGCAGTTCCTTGTCGGTAACGCAAAGTGAAAGGCAGCTGGAGTCGAGCAAATCGCGAATGGCTTGAACCTGAGGGAGGATAAGGCGCCCTTTCGGCGCTTCTTTGTCGATGGGGATAACCAAGATAACCACCGAGCCTGGATCAACGATGTCTCCGATGATTTTCGGGTCGTTCACGAATTCTTCGGGCGCGTTGTCGAGCAGGGCTTGGCGCAGCTCAAGTACGCCTTCTCGCTTTGCCGCGCACATGCAAACCAGAGGTTTTTGCTGGAGGTCACGGGGAAGGGTGCTGCGGCATGCTGCGATAAGCGCTTCTTGCTGGGGATCGACGACGGTTCCTCGCGGTGTGTGACTTTCGGCCGAGCCAGGGGAGTCGGAATTAGATCCTTGGGCGCCAACGGGAAGCAGATCTGTTTTGTTGCACACAATGATGAAGGGGATGCTTCGCTTGGAAAGCTGGGCGGCAATTTCCTCTTCGTAGGGACCCCAGGTGCCAGCCTCGGCTACGATGACGCCCATATCGCAACGGTCAAATACCTTTTTGGTGCGTTGAGTGCGTAGCTCGCCAACGGTTTCCTGGTCATCGTCGATGCCTGCAGTGTCGATGAACAGCACGGGGCCCAAAGGCAGGAGCTCCATAGGTTTGTCTACCGGGTCGGCGGTGGTGCCTGCTACGGCGGAAACGATGCTGGTTTGCTGGTTGGTAATGGCGTTCAGCACGCTCGATTTGCCTACATTGCGTCGCCCGAACAGGCCGATCGCCATACGCATGCCCTTTGGGGTACGCATGAGTGCAGGGCCGCTTTCGGCAAGGAGAGGCGTGCCTGTAGAAGATGATTGTGGCGTTTGCCCCCGTGGGTGTCTTTTTTGCGCGATGCCCATATGAACCCTTTCCCGTGCGTCTTTCTAGGAATGTTCCCATTGTATTGTTTCGTTTCTTTAACAGATTATGGTGCCGTTTGTAGATGAGCGTGGTTTCTGGTGAGCGGGCTGTCTCAATTAGCAGTAGATTAGACACAGTTGCGCATACGTGCGATAACCATATCTTCGGCAAAGGTGATGCCCGTTTGCTTTTGCCGTTTGTTTCTATAAAGGCAAAGCGAAAGAAGAACTAATGACGGAATTCCGCTACGATCCGAAATCGCTTCGCGCCGACGAGTTCATCAACGACGCGGAGATCCTCGATTCCATCGCCTACGCTGATGCGCATAAAGACGATATCGAGTTGTGCCGCCGCATTTTGGACAAGGCACGTGCCAACCTGCATCCTTCTGCCGATCATGGTGCGGTTATAACCCATCGTGAGGCAAGCGTTCTTCTGGCCTGCGAAGATCCGCAGATCAATAGGGAAATCAAAGAACTGGCGCACCAGATTAAGCTGGCCTACTACGGTAATCGTATTGTTCTTTTTGCGCCGCTGTATCTTTCTAACTACTGCGTGAACGGCTGCTTGTATTGCCCGTATCACGCAAAGAATCGCACCATCCCCCGCAGGAAGCTCACTCAGGAAGAGATTCGCGCTGAGGTTATTGCCTTGCAAGATATGGGTCATAAGCGCCTGGCCATCGAAGCAGGCGAAGATCCGAAGCACAACCCCATCGAATACATCCTGGAGAGCATGGAAACCATCTATTCCATCAAACACCGCAATGGCGCAATCAGACGCGTTAACGTGAATATTGCCGCGACCACGGTCGAAGAGTACCGCATGCTTAAAGAAGCAGAGATTGGCACATACATTCTGTTCCAGGAAACGTATAACAAAAAGGGTTACCAGGAGCTGCATCCCACAGGTCCGAAGCGTGATTATGATTGGCATACCGAAGCGATGGACCGCGCCATGGAGGGCGGCATCGACGATGTGGGCCTGGGTGTATTGTTTGGATTGCAGGGATATCGCTACGAGTTTGCCGGCCTGATCATGCACGCTGAGCATTTGGAGGCAGTGCACGGCGTGGGCCCGCACACCATCAGCGTTCCGCGTGTTAAGCCTGCGATGGACATCGACCCTGAGGTGTTCGACAACGGCATTCCTGACGAAATGTTCGAGAAGATCATTGCCCTTATTCGCATCACCGTGCCCTATACCGGCATGATTATCTCTACCCGCGAAGGCCAGCAGGTGCGTGAGCACGCTTTGCAGTATGGCGTAAGCCAGATTTCCGGTGGGTCCCGCACCAGTGTCGGCGGTTACAACGAGCCGGAGCGCCCGCATGATACCGAGCAGTTCGACGTGTCGGATCAGCGTACGCTCGATGAGGTTATCAGCTGGCTGATGGACAATAACCACATTCCTAGCTTCTGCACGGCTTGCTATCGGGCAGGGCGCACGGGCGATAGGTTCATGAGCTTCTGCAAGAACGGTGAGATCCTTAACTACTGCCATCCGAATGCCTTGATGACACTCACGGAGTATTTGGCCGATTATGCCACTCCCGAAACCAAGGAAAAGGGCCTTGCTATGGTGAAGCGTGAACTGTTGAACATCCCCAACGAAAAGACACGACGTATTGCCGAACAGCATGTTGGCGAAATTCTTGCAGGAACGGGAAACGATTTCAGGTTTTAAAGAGCGATAAGATTATGTGCGGGCCGGCACTTGCCAGCCCGTATTTTTATTTCATGGCGAAAGAGGTGCACTATGCGGGCAACCGAGGAAGACATCGAGGCATTTGTTGCAGAGCAGTGGCCGGCATTTTTGACCGACGCCCAACGCTTGATTTCCATTGATAGCTCGCTTGACGCCGAGCACGCGGCACTCGGTGCGCCTTTCGGCCCGGGGCCTCGTGCGGCGCTTGACGAAGCGCTTGCCATTGCCCAGCGGATGGGGTTGGAGCCTCATGATGGAGATGGGTACGTCGGTTTTGCCGATTTGCCAGGCGAAAGCGGGCAACAGATTGGCGTTATCGGCCATGTTGATGTGGTTCCCGCTGGGGAGGGTTGGGATTTCGATCCGTTCAGCCTTACTTGCAAGGATGGCGTGCTTGTTGGACGCGGCACCTCTGACGATAAGGCTCCGCTGCTCACGGCGTTGTATGGCTTGAAATTTTGGCTTGATCGCGTTGCGAACCTGCGCCATGCGGTGCGTTTCATTTTTGGCTGCAATGAGGAGTCGGGGATGGGCGATGTCCCCTACTACTTGGAGCACAACGATGCCCCCGATTTCCTGTTTACTCCCGATGCCGAATTCCCCTTGTGCTATGGCGAGAAGGGGCAATTTGGTGCAACGATAACCTCCGGAATCATTGAGGGAGCCATTACCTCTTTTACGGCAGGAACAGCTCCCAATGCGGTGCCCGGCATAGCGCGTGCTATGGTTTGCGTTGATGCGGAAAATCTGCCAAAGGCCGATCGCATAGAAGTTTCCTCTTGCGAAGAAGGGGCCCTTGTTACTGCAACGGGCATTGCGGGGCATGCCTCGCTCCCTGAAGGCACGTTGAATGCCATCGGTATTCTGTGCCGCTATCTTGTTTCTGCTGGTGTGTGTTCTGGTGAAGAAAATGCATGGTTGCAATTTGCTGCCAGCATGGCTGAATGCACCGATGGGGCAATTGCCGATGTTGCCTGTTCAGACGCTGATTTTGGTAATTTGACCAGCGTTGTTGGCATGATGAACAAGGTCAACGGCGCTTTTGTCATGACCGAGGACATTCGCTTCCCCGCGGCAATTACCGGCAGCGAGCTCAGCACTGCATTTGAGGCATTGTCGCATGCCCAAGGTGCTTCGATTGCCGTTACCGCATGCAAGGATCCTTTTGTGGTGGACCCCGATACGGCCCCCGTTCGTGCGCTCATGGATGCGTATTGCTCCACCACAGGCAAAAAGGTGCGTCCTTTCACCATGGGAGGCGGCACCTATGCTCGCGAGTTCCCCAATGCCGTAAGCTTTGGCCCCGCAGAAGAGGGGGCGTATCCCGTACCGAGTTGGGTAGGGGGCATGCATGCTGCCAACGAGGGCATTGCCGAAGAAGAGCTGAAGCGCGCTTTGCGCATCTATATCAGGGCGTTTGGCAACCTTGCGGAAGTGGAAGACCTGCACAAATAAGTTTTTTACTTATGACGGAAACGCCTAGTTGCAGGAATGGGTGGTTGCTCAAAGCGTTACCGCCGGACAATTCGCGGCACTGTCGAAATTGCAGAATATCAGAGAAGAAGAAGTAGCATCTGGTCTTGATGGATGCCACTTCTTTGCATGCTGATAGTGGGCTAAACGCTTTCGATGCTTATGCTGCGCCAATCCCCTTGGGCGGTTGGCGCGTCAATAGAGGTATACCCTATGCGGCGAGCATAGCGATAGGCCTCATGGACGCTATCGCCAATGCGGTTTGCGTGGTGGGCATCAGAGCCCACGGTCAGTGGCACGCCAGCCTGGAAAAAGCGCTTCAGCAAGGGCTCCTGCGGATAAAAATCGGCAAAGTCCTTGGTCAAGCCTGCCGTGTTGATCTCAACGTGGACTTTGCCCTCGCGGGCTGCCTGCGCCATGGAATCAAATAGCGGAGCAAGGTCGAGCGAAGGCGCATAGCCGGAAAGGCCAAACAGGCGCGGCAAGTCGGGATGCGCCATGGAATCGAACAGGCCGCTTGTTGCCGCCTTGCACCATTCTTCAGCGTAGAGCCGCCAAAGCTCGTTTGCCCCCAGCTCTTCCCAGATGCGCATGTCTTCATCCCAGTCGAGTGCCTTTTCTTGAAGGGAGTGGATGGATCCGAGGAGGAACGTTGCGTTGCCGCGTGTTTCCGTCAAATCGGTGCTGCAGCCCGGGTACCAGTCTGCTTCCAGGCCATGCACAATTTCGAGTTCGGGAAATTCGCCCCGCACGCGCTCGATTGCGAAAGCGTACTGCTTGAGCTTGCCTTCTTCGATGGAGCAATCGATGAAGCTTGGCCTGCCCCAATGGTCGGTGCAGGCTATGGTTGTTATTCCCTTCGCTAGGGCTTCCTTCATGTTTTCCCGAAAAGTGCTCTTCCCGTCGGAAAACACGGTGTGGGTATGGCAATCAACCAGTTCGATGGGCATAACGTTCCTTTCGGGACGGGTTATTTTGATGTAATGCCGCTTGTTGCTATGCGGATAGCCTCTTCATGACTGTCGGTAACGGTGAACAAGTCGATGTCGGATTCGCTGATCATGTTCTGATCAAGCAAGGGCCCTTTGATCCACTTGACCAGGTCTTGCCAGTATTCGGTGCCGAACAGCACGATAGGCATGTTCCCGATCTTATGCGTTTGCGCTAGCACCAGCACTTCGAACATCTCGTCAAGCGTGCCGTAGCCTCCAGGGAAGAAGATTGCGCCCGAAGAGTACTTCACGAACATGGTCTTGCGGACGAAGAAATAGCGGAATTCGATTCCGAGATTTACCCAATCGTTGGTGGTTTCTTCGAAGGGGAGCTCAATGGAAAGACCCACCGAAGTGCCTCCCGCAAGCGCTGCTCCGCGGTTGGCCGCCTCCATGATGCCGGGGCCGCCGCCGGTAATGACGGCGATGTCCTTATTGGCGAGCTTGCCTGCAATTTGCATGGCGTGTTCATAGTAAGGGTCGGTTGGTTCGGTTCGAGCCGATCCGAATATGGATACCGCCGGCCCTAATTTGGCAAGAGCGTCAAAGCCGTCTACGAACTCAGACTGGATGCGTAGTGTGCGCCAAGGGTCGGCATCGCGCCAATCAGTGCCCGGCTCTTCGCTGATCAGCTTTCCTGTGGTGCTGTGGCGAGGGACCATCTTTCCGCGCAGGGTTACCGAGCCACGGCGGTAGGGCGTTCCGAGGGGCGAAGCGTCGCCAGTCTGTTTTCCTTCATCGGCGCTAAGCGTTGTTGAAAGATATTTTTCCAAGGCGTTTTCAACTGCTGCCTCGGTTGCTTTCTTCGCCTGCTTCTTCGTGATTTTCTTTGCCATTTCGGTCCCTTCCCCTCGCGCCGATACGCTCTTTCAGCATACCCGATGAACCGCGTTAAATGCACCGAGCGGCACCATACTGCTACACTGGCATGAAAAGTCGTCGTTCCATCGGAGGGAAGGTTTGGAGCGGCGGATCGAGGGGGAAAGAAGATTACCATGGGAAGCACCGCAACAGGGGAAGGCAAGGCTGCCATAACCCGCTCCATGCCTTTGCGCGTAGCCATATATTTTGGTGGCATTTTGATTTTGGGCGTTGGTGTTGTCTTGAGTGCGCGAAGTGATTTCGGCGCGCCGGCATTCCAGTCGATACCGTTGGTGTTCAGCGAAGGCACCCATTTGCTTACCTTGGGGCAATCGTGCATATGCCTATACTGCATCGATATCCTTATTCAGGTTCTGGTGTTTCGAACGCTCAATGTCAAAATCGCTCTTCAGATTCCTTTTGCCTTTGCGTTCGGTTGCCTGATCGACCTATTTGACTTCGTATTGGGACTTGATTTCTTCTGGTTTTGCCATGACCCAAGCCTGCTAACCAGCTGCATTATGTTCACGATCGGCATCACACTTATCGGCATAGGGGTAAGCGCCATGGTGGCTATGAATTTCGTTTTGAACCCCGCCGATGGTTGCACGCAGGCCTTTATGAAAATCACCCATCTTCCCTTCGGTAAGGCGAAGATCATCAACGACGTGTTGCGTTTCTCTATTGCATGCGTAATGGCGCTTGCGATGATGGGCCACCTGTTCGGCGTGGGCGTTGGTACGGTTATTTCAATGGTTGCCATTGGCGCCATATGCCAGGTGGTATCTGATGGCGCCCGCGGTTTTTACCGTCGTGCCTATGTGCCTGCGAGCTTTGCATGATGCTTTGAACCACTTATTTCATGCGTGTTAACTCTTGAAATCTGCTTTGTTACGTATCGAAACGAAGCCAAAAGCTGCCTGCCGAAGGCGGTACCTTGTTTGCTAGCGAATTATCCCCACCTTTCTTAAAACGGGAAAGGCAAACGGTTCGCGAAAGTCGTTGAGCGGAGAGGACAAGCACTCAGCGGCTTTTCGATTGTGAGAGTGAGAGGTTCAGAATGCAAACACGGAACGTGCCTGCGCAAAGCGGGCTGTATCGTCCTGAGTTCGAGCATGATGCGTGCGGTATTGGCGCGCTGGCACATCTGAAGGGTGTGCGCTCGCATCAGATGATCGACGATGCCCTTTCGGTCCTTGTCAATCTGGAGCATCGCGGTGGTAAAGGTTTGGAGCATAATACGGGTGATGGCGCCGGTATCTTGTTCCAGGTTCCGCACCACTTCTTCCGTAAGGAAGCGCAGAAGTACGGTCACCTTCTTCCCGATGAAGGCGACTATGGCGTGGCTATGCTCTTTTTTCCCCAAGACGAGCGTGGCGTAGAGGTTTCCAAGCGCATTTTCGAAGAAGGTTGCGCGAAGGCTGGTTTGCCCCTGCTGTTTTGGCGCGAGGTTCCCATCGATCCTCACGATTTGGGCTCCACCGCACGCGCCTGCATGCCTACTATCCTGCAGGCATTCGTAGGTCGCCCCGAAGACGTTGAGCGCGGCGAAGCGTTCGAGCGCCGTCTGTACGTATGCCGCCGTATGGTGGAAAAGGCCGCCGATGCCGAGCATGCGCTGAAGGGTCATATCTTCTATGTGTGCTCTTTCAGCGCACGTACCATCGTGTACAAGGGCATGCTTGTTGCTACCCAGATGCGCCGTTTCTACCTGGACCTTTCCGATGCAGCGGTGAAGACCGCAATCGCATTGGTTCATTCGCGCTACTCCACGAACACCACCCCTTCGTGGGAACGTGCCCATCCGAATCGTTACATCATCCATAATGGCGAAATCAATACGTTGAAGGGCAACGTGAACTGGATTCGCGCCCGCGAACCAAACCTGTACTCGCCGGTTTTGGGCAAGGATCTGGAATCTGTTCTGCCTATCATCAACAAGGAAGGTTCCGACTCCGCCATCCTCGATAATGTGCTCGAGTTCTTGGTGATGAATGGTCGCGATATGACCCGCGCCGTTTCCATGTTGCTGCCCGAGCCGTGGGACCACAACGAAACGCTCCCCGCTCGTCGCCGTGCCTATGACGAGTACCAGTCCATGCTCATGGAGCCGTGGGACGGCCCCGCTGCTATCGCCTACACCGATGGCTCCACGTTCGGTGCTGCGCTCGACCGCAACGGCCTGCGTCCTGCTCGTTACTACGTCACGCGTGACGATCGCTTCCTGCTTTCATCCGAGGTTGGAACCATCGAAATCGAGCCCTCCAACATCCTTACCGCAGGCTGCCTTGGTCCTGGCGAAATGGTGGAGATCGACACTACGGCCGATCGCGTTATTTGGAATGATGAACTGCGCGCCCGCTATGCAAAGGAAAAGCCCTACAGCGATTGGGTAAAGGAAGAAAAGATCGAAGTTTCCGATCTTGACGCACCTGTTCAAAACGATGCTGCACGCGATGCCGAGGTTCCCATGACCGTACGCATGGCAAAGCTGGGCTATCACTGGGATGACGTGGATGAGGTGGTTCGCGCCATGGCTGAAAAGGGCGGTGTGCCCCTGGCTTCCATGGGAATCGACGCTTCTCTCGCATGCCTTTCGAAAAAGAACCGTTCCTTCTTCGATTACTTCTACCAGCTGTTTGCCCAGGTAACCAATCCACCTATCGATGCTTTGCGTGAGAGCCTGGTTACTTCGAGCGTGCTCTATATTGGCAACCACGGCAATCTTCTGGAAGATTCCCGCACGGCATGCCAGCTGATTCGCCTCGATGGCCCTATGCTGACGAAGGATCAGTTCGATCGCATCTGCGCGGTTGATCGCGTTGGTTTCAAAGCCCAGCGCTTCAGCGCTACGTATCGTCGCGAAGACGGTGAAAACGCACTGGAACAGGCGCTGGAAAACTTGGCTTGCAGTGTTGAAAAGGCCGTGCGCAACGGGGTAAGCATCATCGTGCTTTCCGACCGTGCTGCAGAAGGCGAAGTGCCTATTCCTTCGCTTCTGGCGGTCTCTTCTGTTCACAACCACCTTATTCGTGTGGGCGTTCGCACCTTTGCCGATTTCGTGGTTGAGACGGGTGATGCCATTTCCGCACACGACTTCGCTGCTTTGGTTGGCTATTCCGCTTCGGGTATCTATCCCTATATGGCCCATGAGTGCATCGCTGATTTGGCGGCAAAGGGCGCTTTGTCCGTATCTGCCGAAGAGGGCGTTGCGAACTACAACAAGGCGGTAACCGCGGGAATCACCTCCATCATGTCGAAGATGGGTATTTCTACGGTTCAGAGCTACCATTCTGCTCAGATCTTCGAGGCTGTTGGTTTCAAGCAGGAGTTCGTTGATCAGTATTTTGCTGGTACCGTTTCCCGTGTGGGCGGCTTGGGCGTTGCCGATGTTCAACGCGAAGAGAACCAGCGCTATGACGACGCTGTGGCTATCCTCAACACGCCGGCACCCGAGCAGCTGCCTTCCTTGGGCCTTACCAAGTGGCGTCCGCAGGGCGGTGAAGAACATCTTATCGATCCGCAGACCATCTACCTGCTGCAACATGCTTGCCGTGAGGGCAATTATGAGATGTTCAAAGAATACAGCGATCATCTGCATCAGGAAGGGCGCGCGATTCGCTTGCGCGATCTGCTCGACTTCGTAACTGATCGTACCCCTGTTCCATTGGAAGAGGTTGAGCCCGCCACAAGCATCGCCAAGCGTTTCAACACGGGCGCTATGAGCTACGGTTCCATTTCCGAGGAAGCTCACAAGTGCATGGCTATTGCCATGAACCGTCTGGGCGGCCGCTCGAATTCTGGTGAAGGCGGCGAAGACCCGAAGCGCGAGACTCCGCTTCCTAACGGCGATTCCATGAATTCTGCCATCAAGCAGATTGCTTCCGGCCGAGCCGCTATCTTTCTTCGGCTATCGAGATTCAGATCAAGATGGCTCAAGGCGCAAAGCCTGGCGAAGGCGGCCACTTGCCTGGTAAGAAGGTATATCCCTGGATCGCCGAAGTTCGCCAGTCTACTCCGGGCATTGGCTTGATTTCGCCTCCGCCGCATCATGACATCTACTCCATCGAAGACTTGGCAGAGCTGATCTTCGACTTGAAGAACGCAAACCCCAATGCGCGCGTTTCCGTGAAGCTCGTTTCCGAGGCCGGCGTTGGCACCATCGCAACCGGCGTTGCCAAGGGCGCTGCCGACAAGATCTTGATCTCTGGCCACAATGGCGGTTCGGGCGCTGCTCCGCGCGATTCTATCTGGCATGCAGGTTTGCCTCTCGAGCTTGGCATTGCCGAGGCTCAGCAGACGCTGCTGCAGAACGGCCTGCGTTCGCGCGTTGTTCTTGAGGCTGACGGCAAGCTGATGGACGGCAAGGATGTTGCCGTGGCCTGCTTGCTTGGCGCTGAAGAGTTCGGTTTTGCGACGATGCCGCTCATTGCTATGGGCTGCCTGATGCAACGCGACTGCCAGCAGGATACGTGCCCCGCTGGTATTGCCACGCAGAACTGCCGCTTGCGCAAGTGCTTCCGCGGCAAGCCCGAGCACGTGGTGAACTTCATGCTCTTCGTTGCCGAGCAGCTGCGTGAGGTTATGGCATCGCTTGGCTTCCGCACGGTAGATGAAATGGTTGGCCATCCCGAGTGCTTGCGCCAGGTTGAAGTGCCGGGCAACTGGAAGGCTAACCTGCTCGACCTTTCTTCGGTGCTCGCCAATGGCGAATGCGAGTTCGGCGCCCATATTCCTGGTGCTGCTGGTCGTCATTTCTTGCCTCAGATGAAGTACGACGTGGAGCTGGAAAAGTCGCTTGACTCCACGTTGTTCCTGCCCATGACTGAGCAGGCTCGCAAGCACATGAAGCCGGTTCGTTTCCGTGCCGATATCGCCAACGTAAATCGTTGCGTGGGCACCATCTTGGGCGCTGCGGTAACCAAGGCGCACCCCGAAGGCCTGCCCGATGGTTCGGTGACGGTTGACTGCGAAGGCTCTGCCGGCCAGAGCTTCGGCGCCTTCATCCCGAAGGGCGTTACGCTCAACGT
>ERZ827043.2206-NODE-2206-length-17191-cov-2.434874_pt1 | contig 17191 bp, 21 predicted proteins | sample MGYA00519923_ERZ827043 | MGnify/ENA primary metagenome ERZ827043 (study PRJEB31778, sample SAMEA3449251) | human gut metagenome | biome: human gut; feature: human-associated habitat; material: faeces | place: United Kingdom | collected 2010/2012 ...
TAATTGACACGAGCCATTCATTACTTTTCTTATATGCAGCTGCATCCTTAGTTTTCCGGTCAATTTCCAACTGCATTTCTTTCATTTCTTCAACTTTTTTCTCAAGTTCTAAAAGCTCTTTTTCATCCATCATACCGTACTCCTTTATTTACATGGTATGTTCCACATTGCACCAATGAAATAATCATCACCTGAACCACTTACACGTTTAAAGCCAAAATATTCAATTCGATTATTTTCATACTTTAAACCTGCCATTTGGGAATTTTCAGTAAATCCAACACCTACTCCAATTCTTGAAGCATTTAATTGTTTTTTCCTTTCCGATTCCCTAATACTTTCACTCATAATACTCATTTGTTCATTTACAATCTCACTAACATCAATCTTAACTTCAGATTGTTTTTCTACAACTAATTTACCTTTTTCAAACTTACTTGATTCATTTTCAACAGAATCAAATTCATAAGTTGTGCCATTATAACTAGCTGTAATTTTAGGAGAATTGTCAATTAATTGAACATCAACATCATTTTGATTTTCTTTAGGAATATAAGCAACTTCAGTTTTTTGATTTGTTTCAATTGGAATTGTTTTAATTGTTTCAATTTTGCTTTCATATTTTACTTTACAATCTGAATAACCATTTGCATAACCTTCATCATAACTTGATTTTGCAACAACAGCTATTAAAATTATTAGCAAAATACTTAAAATTGTTTTTCCACTATCCATTATAGTCCTCGCAATTGATAATCAGTAATGCCCCTTGCGATAGCTTTAGCAAATAGTGTACGATTTTCATTTTTATTAATAAATTCTTCTTCCCAAGGATTGCTAATAAAAATCGTTTCTAATAAAACAGCTGGAGCATCAGTATTATTTAAAACATAAAATCCAGCTTCCTTATCAACATCACCATCTAAATAATCAGCCCTAACATATAAATCAGGGAATGTATTACTAACCTGGTTCATAATATCAGTAGCTAATAAATCAGCATTTGTTTGTCCCCTACTTGTGAAAATTTCCGTACCATTTGCATCTGGGCTAATAGCAGAATTGCAATGTACACTAACAAAAACATCACAGAGGTTACTATTACTAACATAACAAATTTCAGCCAAGCTATCACTTTGGATATAAACAACTTCAACTCCTGCTTCCTGCAAGTAAACTTTAACCCTATCACAAATATCCTTTACAACATCAGCTTCATGTGTCCCATTTGGGCCAATTGCTCCTGGGTCAATTCCTGGACAATGGCCTGGGTTTAAACATACTTTCATAATATCATAATCCTTTCCAACTATGGTATGCACCAATTACAAAACCAACTAATAATGCTCCCCAAAATGTTGCCCAAATGTTTTTGCTTAAAATAGCTTCAAACTTTGCAACTAATTTATCAAACATTTATTAATCCTCCTTTGAAATGATTTTGCCAACTTCTCCTGGTTTAGTATTATATTTTGAATTTATAAATTTATTCACAAGTTGGCCAAATGCAGCAGTTCCTGCAGCTGCTGTAAATTCACCGTAGTTCCCCCAAGAATGATTTGTAAGTACCAGGTATATGGTAACAATAATCCATACCACCCAACTAATCACAGAGATAAATCTCGTTAACGAGAGGGTATTGCCTTCCTTCAACATTTCTATTAAACTATCCATTGAATCACCACACTTTAAATTGGTTTATATAATTATTATATAACATTTTCATAACCAAGTAAATAGTTAACAAAAATATTTTTGTTCATCTATAATATACATTATTCTTCAACTAACTTCCAACCTGCAGGATATCCATCAGGACTCCATACATTGTTATCTATTACACTTTCATAAATTTTCCCATTATATTTAACTTTATCACCTTTCATATAGGGATTGGTTGAAGATGGTTGTTCCCACTCTAATATTTCTCCCTCACTTGTCAGCACTTTTGCAAATAAAGAGGGCGCAGAAGTTGGTGTCCATCCTTCTTGAGATGTATGGTTTTGTAATACTTTATAAAGTACATCATTATATAATACTTTATCGCCTTTTACATACTCTTTACTATTACCATTCCAATGTGGAAATAATTCAGGTACTTTTAATGCCGCTCCATCACTAATAGAACGAAGTTTAGTTTGATAAGTATTCTTTGTTTCTACTAAATCATCATCTGCTAATGACATCATCATAACATTTACTGCTAAAGTTTGTAATTCATTTTTTGCTACCGTCGCTTCTTGCTCATCTAACTCATCTTGTGTTAGCACATAAGACGGCTCTTCTTCATAAACTACTTCACCATCTACTTCCTTGCGTATATGAACTTTTCCGTCTATATTTCCTAACAATAATTGATAATCTTCTTCTGATACTTCTTCAAATCCATTATCTAATAAATTTTGTATTTCTTCACTTGTTTTTTCTTCGTAAACGTGAGTCTCCCCACGCCTACCATTATTATCAAATTTAATTAAATATTTCATTTGTTACTCCTCTCTTATTTGCAATAATTAGCTAACCCCTATTGCAAATATATAACAATTGCCCCAGTTTTGAATATCATCGTTATAGCCATTGTTGGTATTAAATGTAATGCTTGTATTAGACCTTGCTGTAATATAAGGCACTAAGTTGGAGCTACACATTGCATTTGAATAATAGCAAGCGGTAAAAGTGCGTGGAAATGTAAATGTTCCACTATTACTTCTATTTACATATCCCCATTGTACAGTTAAACCTGTACTGTTTTCTCTTGCCCAACCATTAGTACCTTTGGAGATTGTCCATGAACTATCTCCTGCTAATGCACTTATAGCTTGTTTAACTCTTAAAGGGGACATAAACTTTGTGTTATTAGTACCAGCTTTGGCTTCCGCTTCACTGGCAATAACAGGTTCGGGTATGTCAATAGTTACATTACCATTTGTCGGTTTTATTCCATTAACACTTTTAACTACACTATTACTTAAATTAGTTAAGTCAGATTGTTTAGCTATTTGAGTCCAAGAAGGATTAGTATTAGCAGTAACATGGTAATGAGTGACATATATTATTTGATTCGTGCCTGTAAAATGAAATATAGTAATATCTTCTGGAAGTCGAGTAGCTATAAAGTTACCATAACTTGCAGGGTATATATCCGCAAAATTTTGTGCTTCAGAAACATAATACTCCAATACACTGTTTATTGGTAATGCGGAGTGAATAGAAGCAAAAGTTTCCTGCCCAGGCGTTATTCCTAATTGTTCTAATGAAGTATAAGTAGTTAAATTAGAACCACCACCTGCACTTGCAACACTATCATCTACATATTTTTTTGTAGCCGCCATCAAATCTGCTGTTGGATTGCCTTTAAGTGTTAAATCACCTGTCATTGTTCCACCAGCAATAGGGAGCTTTGTAGAGTCAGCTATTGTAATGTTTGCTGTGCCATCAAAAGATACTCCATTTATTGTGCGAGCGGTTTCTAACTTCGTAGCGGTATTTGCATTACCTAACCATTTTGCAACACCATCATATGTGACCGTTGCAAAGAAATTATTATTGCTAGAAAAAACTACTTTCGTATTATCGGCACGTATGACAAACACATTATTATTCGTTCCAACTCTAAATACATGAGGTTGATTTGTACTTGCGTGATAAAATAATCCACCTAAATTGTCTGTACTTATTCTCGTTTGTACTGTTTCACCTGCTGGAGAAATGCCCAAACTTATACTGCCACTGCTACCTGCTGTTGTGCCATTCGATACAGCAATGTTTGCTCTGAAAGTATTTAAAGCTGTATAGGTATTTGCTTGATTTAATAAGCCTACTTCATCAGTACAAGCAATTTCTCGCCATGCAGTCCAACTACTATTTTCATGGTAAAAACAGCGTTGATACGTTCTTGAAACTACATAACTACTCCCATAAGTTCGATAAATCTGGACTAAACTTGTTCTAGGGGCATTAAATCCAATCAATACACTTAATACACCGCTCCTTGGCGTTGCATCATTATAGCTAGTGGGGAGATTTGCTATTGTGTTTGCTTCTGTATTGCTTTGTACTTGATATTCTCCAGGAGTTTTGTAATCATTAAAATCGCTATTTGAAGGGATAAAATTCGTTATGTTTAAATATTTAGCCGAATTTACATCTCCGTTAGCTATACTATCATCTACATATTTTTTATTCGATACATCAGTATTTACTGTAGGAGTTTTGTTTACTGTCAATTCCAGTCCATTTGCATTAGTATATTTACCCCATGGAGTATTATTTAACGAGCTAAATTCTACTGTGCCATCAGAATTATACACGCTAGCAAAGGATGTTTGAATACCGCTTCTTAAATAACAATGTCTATAATCAGCGGCATACATTACTAAATCGCCTATTTTATTTCTGGCTATAGAAGGTGTTTGTTCACTACCTTCAGGTTGTGTTCCGAGCCATAAATAAGTTGATACATCACCAGGAGTGGTAGCACTGCCCCGTATTGTTAAATTTGCATTAAATATAGCACTACCATTCCAATAGTTATTGCCTGTCCATGTGTTATTGCCTGCTAATTTGCCATAGGTCGTATGAATATTATTGCCATTAATATCAGCTAATGCTTTTGTTGCTGTACCCGCTGCATATTCTTGAAATGCGTCCATTGTGCCTAATTTAGTATCATCTACGACTTGATATTGTACTGGAGGAGTAACTCCTATTATCATTACAGTATCGCCATTTTGAACATCATCAACAGTTAAAGCAAGCATATCTGTAACAGTATCAACCTTTATAACATTATCCAAGCCTGCTGGAGGAATATTAGAAATATCTAATTGTCCTTTTATACGAGTGGCATCAATATCACTGGTATTTACATAATCAATTAAACTATTTATATATTTGATAAATGCCAGTCCGGATAATGTTTTCGTTATTTTCTCAAACATTTTCAGTAACTCCTTCCACTAAATCATAAATACATAATCTACCTGCAAAAGGATAAATTGCTCTTAATGTAACTGATTTATCAGTCATAGTATTAAATTCCATATCCACGAAAGGCACTCTAATATATTGATTATTAGCTTCGTCCTTCATTTGAATATTTAAAATTGCTTTACCACTTGTATAAATTTCGATTGTATATGTATCCCCATCGGCGACCCATAAATCTTCTGAAATTTCATCAGTAAATTCAATGTAAGTACAACCAGTTAAAAAATTATTATACCAATCTTCAACTTGTTGTGCTTGTATATTAACCTGCTCAGCCTTTTCATTTACATTATTATTTTTTTCTGTAATATCATCATGCCTTGATTGAATGTCAGCATAAATTTCATCAATTTGTGCTTTTGTTTCTGTTACAATTATTTGATTTGCTTCAGCACGGTCAGCTTCTAATTTTGCATTTGATTCAGACTCAGCTGCATTTTCTTCAGATTGTTTTGCATTTGTTTCAGATTTTTTTGCATTCATTTCTGACATACTTGCATGCATTTCAGATTCATCTGCAGCAACTGCACTATCTTCAGCTTGTTTAGCATATTCCTGTGCAGTTTCAGAATAAATTTCTGCATTACCTGCAGCATTTTCAGCCCTTTGTGCTGCTTGTTCTGCAAGTTGGGTATTTTTGTACACCTGGTCTGCATAATTTGTGACTTCTTTAGCATATTCTTCAGCTTCACTTGCACTTTCTGCTGCATTTGCTGCTGCAGTTTCAGCATCCCTTTTTGCATCTAAAACTTGGTCAACAAATTGTTGATATTTATCAGGCGTCGGATCAGTTGATGGGTCACCTTCATAAAACCCAGAATCATACACTGTAATTTCTAATTCATTAGTTGTTGCACGATTTGTTTTGCCAGACATACCATAACAACTAACAAACATTGTCCCTCCACCAACTGATGCTTCCCAAGGCACTTGATATTGAACACCTGGTCTTACATCAGGGACATCATATGTTTTTCCATCCCTTGTAAACTGAACAACTTTTACATATTCATTCCATTCTTCAGATGTTTCTAATGTAAAGTATAAATACCCTTGGCTATCTGCTACAATTCTACTTGTCGCATAATAGCTAATATTTTGATTCATTATTCGCAATTGTAGCATAATAACACTCCTTATAAGTCATCAACACGAAGATAATATGGCCAAACAATATGTTTAGGAAATGCTTCGTCACCACCATTATTTCCTAATGACATTTCATGTGTATGTGTTGCATCAATTTTTGCAATATATTCAGTTCTATTACTATCCGCATTACCTTCAGAACGTAAATTACCTTCTACAGCGGACACAATACCTGAAGTTGGAGACCAACCTAAAGTGGAAGAAGGTCCAGCTCCATAGTAAGTATTTGAGCGAGAACGGAAATAACCTACAAGTTCTTTAGATGTGCTTACAGTTTGAATAGAGTGGTTATGTTGTTTATTCTGATCAGCATGATATTCACCAGAGTTTTGAGGATTACCACCCCTTGCAAAGCTTAACATTTTAGGACATCTAAAAGTAGTACTTCCATCACCTAAACTAAAAACACCAACAGACTCATATAATGCTGCCCTCCGTTGCCACTCTGTTTCAGAAACAACAGAACAATAAGTGCTTACAAAATTCCACAATGTTGGTTTTGTTGCCCTTTGTAAAATTGGTCCATTATGTAAAGCAACAAAACCAGGAGGAGCTGAAGTCCATGGCTGCTGAATAATTGTACCAATTGCGACATTCAATGCTTGCCTTGTAAAAGCAGATTCAATAGTCCAAACTACAGTACCATCAGTAATTTGTCCTTGTTCTTTGTAACTTGCCCATGTAGGTTCTGTTTCACCAGTTGTGCCATCATTTTGAGCAATTAATCTCTCATTTAATCCAAATGGGCAATAAATTACTGCACCTTTTTTGATATTAGTATTAGGAGTCCAGCTGTATCGTTTTAAAAATTCGGTTAATGCAGCCATTTGATTTTCCCATCTATTAGTGTCATCATCAATAACTGTCATTGTTAAAGTCCATGCTTTTTTAACAAAATCAATAATCCCAAGGCTCATATTACCACTCCATTCTCACTAATACTAAACACATGCCTCATAATTTCTTCAGTTTGATGAATAACATAAACCGGACTATCAAATAAAATCTGGTCACTTTCATCTAACAACTGAATTCGCATAATAGCAATTTCTTCTTCTTGTTCTGGAACAATATATTCTAAAATTGCCTGATGTGCAGCATTTGTTTTTGTTTCAAATTCAGTAATTTCAATATCATAATTTATTCTTACTTTTTTAATTTCATCAAGAGTAAATTGTCTTAATTTTGAACCCATTAAAATTGACATGCTCATATCATTCACACCTTTAATTAAACTAAAATCACCATAACTGATGAACGGCTTTTCACCTAAAATCCATGTGCCATTTAGCACATAATTATAAGTTAAAGTTGACTTATACAATTCATGAGTAAGATTAAATGTATGCCATAAAACTGGCTTATTAACAAAAACAATATTACACGGTTTTATATTCTCAATAAAAATATGAACCTCATTATACCAAAATTGATTTTCTGCTGAACTTTCCAAAGTCATTGTATAAGTATCATAATCAATTGTTAAAGTATAGTTATTAGCTCCAGTCATTTCATCTAACCGAGCACGTAAAAACATTGTTGTATAATATGGCACTACAGAAGCCCTATTTAAAAGCCTCTGCCTTCGTTCCTCTAATGTTTCAGTTTCAGGATTTGCTTCAATACCAAAAACAACTTCATAAGCATAAATACCATCTTCATCAGCCAATGCAATAAATTGATTGCAAATTGCCTTCCTGAACATTATGCCCATTTCTTCAAATTCTTTGTTTTCAGTATCAATTATTGTATCAATTTCCAAAATACCATTATAATATCGAGGAACATATTTTGCTAACTCAACCTTGCGACTTATCACTGATATTCAACTCCCCTAAAACCGGTATCTGTTGAACTTCTGCAGTTTGCAATAAAGTGATATCCTTAACATCACCATTTAAGGTTATATCATAAGCACTACTTACACCGGTAACCTCTAAAATATTATAACTGATACGACCAACATAAACAATTGACGTATATTTATTCCATGTGTCGCCAACATCCCATTCTTGACGCATTCTCAAAAAGTATTCATTTATCTTCTGCTCAATATCAGGTTTTAATTGTGCAGCATTATAACCAGGTAAACAAGTAATTGTAGCAGAAATATTAATTGCCAATTCATTGGGTGTTGATACAGTAACTTTGTGCCCAATTGGTGCAATACCTAATCCATGTTGTTCGGTATCAGGATTATCATGATTTTCAGGGTCTAAATATTGTTTTAATTGGTCACAAAATTCATCAGAACATTTATTATAATCAACATCCAAAATTGATACTTTAACTGTTCCACCACCTGCCCAAACAGGATATATTTGAACTGCACCAACCCCAGTATATTCCATAATCCATTGTTTGTATTGGGTAACATTACCACCAAATGCATTTTTGCCAACCTGAGATAAAAACCTTTCACGCAATGAATCATCACTTTCAGTGTCAGTACCAGGAGTAATTAAAGTACTAATTGTTGCATTTGCTAACCTTGCAACAAATTCAATTGGTTGTAATTGCCCAACATAACTATTACCAATAGTGCCTGCTGTTTCACATTGAAGGTTATAATCACCAGCAACAACTTCACCAGATTCACTATCAATATAAGCAGATGTTATAACATAATTTAAAATTATATCCATGCCTACCGTACTAAATCTTGTACCAATTGGAACATCAACAGGATTTCCTAAAGAATCTAAAAATGTTCCTCGTTTAATAGCATAAGTTGCTTGCCTTCTTGTTAATCCACCTTCAACTACTTTAGCATCTAACCACTCACCATAAGCAGTTTTAATAAAGCTATTGTCCAACAATTCTACAAGCTTAGCATACCAAATTGCCAATTCATAACAAGCAGGAGATATTGCATCACGAATAATGCTACCTTCTCGTTTATCAATGGTATCAGGAATACGACTTAATGCATCTTGCAAAATTGAATCGTATGTGTACCCAACTAAATAATCAGATATCAAACTCATTGTAATGTAACCTCCTGACTAAAATCAATTACTCCATCAACTGTTCCTAACCTAAAAGTTATTAGCATTGAATCCAATTGTTCACCTAATTCACAATTAAAATCATACATGCCAGTAATTCTATCATCATTAGCTAAACATTCCCTTACTGTTCGTTGAATATCAGACTTAATAAAATCAAAATCCTGAGCAATGTATTGTTCAATTTCAATTCCATAATCAGGTGAATAAATAACATAAGCATATCGTTCAGTATAAAAATTTTTAACAACTGCCTGAATAATTGCTTCTAATCCATCAACATAACCAATAATGCGTTTTTTAGTTAAATCAACTTTGTATGTTTTTGAGGGATATACTTTAGAAGTTTGCACATTAAAATCAACTTCCGGTGTCATAATACAATCCCCTCCTCACGTTCAAATACATAATATAATTGGCCACCATTTACACATAATGCTCTTACTCGATCACCTGGTTGCAACCCCCTCCAAAGCATTATTTCTGGTAGTTCTTCAGTTGTGTTATGATAGCCATCATGAATTGCCTGATGTTTATGCCTTATTTTTCCTTGATATCTAAAAGGAATTTCAATAACAGCTTCCTTACATAAACAAGATAAAACAATAAAATCAGAATTAACAATTTGATTGTTATCAAATTTTATTTGCAATGGAGAAATAGATTGCACATAACCATACATAAATTCCGCTTTACGATTATTCTGCGGATTAGTTGGCCTTTTAATGTACTTTTGTACTACTTCAAAAACCCTACTTCCCATTTATTTCACCTCATGAATATTGGTCTAATTCCAAACTTGTATTCAAAATGTCAATTTGCATTGTTTCATTATTTTCTTCAATGTTATGTGTGCATTTTGAAATAACAAAATCTTGCTTACCTTTAAACCCAGTATTTTTCAACTCAGATATATCAACAATAATACCGTTTCCTGCCCTTAAATCAAAAATTGCTCCTTGAATATTTAATGTCATTTTCCTTGTTTCCCTATTCTTAACTCTTAACAAATCAGAAGCTTTTTTCTCAATTTGTTCATAAGTCATACTTTCATCAACAGGCTCATAATATTGCAATAATCCCCATTTTTTGATATTGTTACTATCTTTAACAATATATACATCTCTATTTGCGGTATCCTTATTTTCCCTTACCAATTTAATCTGGTTATAAGTATCACTGTCAATAGATGATTCATAAGTATAACCAGTTAATGCACTTAAGTCACCAATATAATAGTTCGTTTTTAAGCTGTTCAAATTCACCAACTCAACAGTACCAACATTGTCCCTAAGTATGAACCATTGATTCGTAAAAATCAAACATTCATCTAATCCAAACCGAATTATATCATAAATTGTTTTATTATCATGAATTCGTTTTGATACTTCCCATGTACAATTATCAACAATTCGATGCTGAACATTAAAGTCCTCACATAATTCAGTAAAAATCTGTTCTGCAGTTTTCCCTGAGAGAACATAAGTTGCGACATTCTTTAAATACCTTAATGAGTCATAAAGTGTTACTGAAATGATTCCTGAATTATTGTAGGTGGTCACAAAAACAAACCCTTGAAATATTGGTTTATCATTACATCTAATAATTACTTTACTGCCTTTTGATAATAACAATCCATCAACATTTAATACTTGCATTGTGCATTTTCCTGGTTGTGATTCAATAGTCGTTTCAATTGAAAACCTGGTAACAATCTCAGATATCTCAATAACTTTACCTGTTTCAGAGTCTTGTAATAAAATTTGATAAGTGTTCATAATTTTATACCGGTCCTGAATTGTGATTCAACTGCACTAATTGCTTGTCTCTCAGTCCAACCAATATGAGCACCATTTGAATCTATGATTTGATACTTCTTAGTGTCTCCCATAATATCGGTTAATCCTATTGTACCAATTGCACCAGAATAAATACCATAAGGGCTTGTCATATCATTATCTGTGTAGATTGTACCATTTATTGCAACCAATGCACCAGAATAAAAATTGTCTTTATTATTAAAATTAAATTGTTCCCTATCAGTTGACTTAATTGTTACTGTTCCATCAGCATTTATTGTTGCCTCTTTAATGCCGTATGTTTGATACTTCTTCAAAGTCATATTATAAGTGATATCATCATCACCAGCAGTAGGAACATATTCAAATTCTTCAATTGTAACTAATGCATTAACATCAAGGTCAGAAACAACAAATTTAACAACCTTCTTCTGATTCATCAAATCTTTAATATTATTGATGTATGTGCTTGGGTCACCTAATAAAAATGGAGTTGCAATATAACTTTTTCCCGTGTATATGCCGCTTGATTTTGGGAAAAAACATTCAAAGCTATATTCTTCCAACTTAGGATTTCTTAACACATTTACATCACCTAAACCAAGAACATTAACAATTCTATTATTGCTGGAATTTCGTACTCTAATAGATTCGGGATTGACAGGTATCTGCAAAATCCCATATTCATTTGATTGAACAAAGAATTTGATAGCCATATCAATCCCTCCTACGATTCAAGACTTGCCTCATAAGCCTCTTCAAACATTTGAGCTATTTTCTCATCAATCACATTAACATCAGCAGTCTCTCTTACATTTTCAATTGTTACTTTCATTTCCGGTTTTAACATTGTGTACTGCCTAATACTTTCAATTTGTGCAACATCCTTCATCAACTTAATGCTTTCATCAGAAATTTCTAATTTATTTCCAACTTTAGTATTAACAGGATTACCAGGTGTTCCATCAGGTCCTTCAGTTCCTTTTACTCCATTCAACGGATTGATAGCATCATTATTGAAAACAAAGTCCTCAGTCATTTTACCAATTTCATCCATTGTTTTTGTAAAATCTTTCATGTCCATTCGATCAATTTTAAAATCTCCCTCTTGGACCATTCCACTTGCTAAATTTGCAACATCTTTTCTCCATCCACCAATTACTTCACCATAATTAGTATCAAAAATCTTGTCCATTGCATTAGCAATTTTTTCAAGAACACCTAAAACAATATCACCAATATTTAAGAATAATTTTTGTAAATATCCCAATGGGTCTTTCCAACCATTAACAAAAAACTCAATAAATGAAGCAATTAAATTATACAAATTTGCAAAAACATTATAAGCTAATGCATATAAGAACCCTAATGCTTTACCTGCATAATTTGCCATCGTTTGAAAACTTACACCAGCTCTATTTAGCATTGTTATCAAAATAATAATAGAACCAATAACCAATAATAATGGCCAATGTGCAATAGCCCATGCCGCAGCCATACCATAAGCCGTTTTCATTTGTGTTGCTGCAACTTTTAATAATGTTGGCAAATAAAAGTATAATAGTGTTGTTCCTACAACCATAATTACCGAGTTAATTGACTCCCAATTCTCAATAACAAAATCAAAAAATTGAATACCATAAGCCATGCCTGCTGATAACAACGGCAATAAATTAGATGCAAACAGTGCTAATGTTTGATTCAAACTTTCCGTAAATACTCTCTGCCTATTTGCAAATTGATCTGCGGTCCTGGTAAAGTCACCTTGTGCATTTTTTGTTACACTTAATAAGTACTTATATCTAACCATTGTTTTCTCAGCATAACTCATATCCTTCCAAACTTTTTCCATGTTTTGTGATAATGCAAATGCTTCAAGATTAGCATCTGACATGTTAATGCCTAATACTTTTAATGGCTCAGTTTCACCAGATATACCGGCTCTAATTTTATTAAATGCTTCTTCAGATTGCAAATTATAAAATGAAGCCATATCCCCAGCTAATGCAACCATATCTTTCGACATTCCAACAATTTCTTCTCTTGCAATACCAGTACTTGTCAACATTGCACCCATTGTACCAACATATTTTTTTGCTGATAATTCATTCAAACCATAGGCCTTTAATGCTGTTTTACTCCATTCATTGATTTCATTTGCGCTTTCACCAAATGTGACATCAACAACATTTTGAACTTCTGCTAAATTAGATGCAAATTCAATTGATTTCTTTATGTTTTCATATGCAGAACCAATAGCTTCAGAAACAAAATTACCAGCAACTTCACTAAGAATTCCTGCAAACATGTTCATGCTGAATAATGATTTTTTCACACTATCAGAAATTTTATTTACTTTTACAGGAGTGTCATCTAATTCATTATTAAAATCAGCAAGTGCATTTTCAGCTCTTAATAAATCATTTTCAATTTTTTGAAATTTTGAATCATCAATAGAAGCATCAAGCTTCTTCATCACCGAAATTGTTCCCCTTAAGGAACGAATAATATTGCCTAAAACAGGTGACATTTTGTCCTGCAATTCAATTGTTTCCCTTACAGTTGCCAAATTATATCACCCTACCTTCTTACTTTTCTTTTCCCTCTGTCCCTATATTTACGAGTATTTTTCTTCTCCTCGTCTATCCTAACATCAATAAATGCTACTATTGTGGCCTTTTCTTTTTGTGGAAGGTTTACAAACTCCATAGGCCTTATATGAAGTTTATGGAGAGCGTAATACGCATACCACGTCTCCCCATCGCCTTCCTTTAAGAGTTTTTTACTTCTTCAACTTGTTCGTTAATATCTTCATCAAAACCAGACAATTGCATAATTTGTTTTGCAAGTTCAGAAATTTCACCAGGCAATAATTTTTTAACAACACATTGTTCTGGTAAAGTTACTCCACAGGCTTTGACAAATTCATCAGCTCTAAAATTCGGATATGTGCAACCTTTAACAATTGTCATGATACTAAATCTTGTAGAATCAAATCTAACCTTTTTACCTCTAGTATCTAAAACTACACATTGTTTTTGCATTTCAGAAAACTGGCTTTGAGTGATTGCTTTAATTTTAAATTTAAAATTTTTCAATCGACCATTCAAAACAACTTCTTTTTCAATATTGTCCAATTCATTGCCAATCAAAAAATCCGTTAATGTTTGCTGCATTTCCATTTTAATTTTCTCCTTTTTATTTTAATTACTGTGCAAAACTTGCAGGACGACCAAATTCATCAAGAATATCAAAATCATCAAATGTAAATGCTACCTCTTCATCAAGCACTTCAGCATCAACATCAAGTTTTGCAAGGTCAGTACTATCAATGTTGACATTATACAAAACAATTGTTTGAGCACCAATAGAACTTGTTGGGTCTTCGTTTGTGATGGTCATTTGGAAATTAGTATCAACACCAGTTTTAGCATATTTCAACGCCATCTTACGATATTCAGTGGTCATATAATAAATGGTCATTGTACCAGAGCCAGACCAACCAATTGCTTTATGCTGTGTAGCACGTTTACCAAGTGTTTTTACTTCAACTTTATTCTTTTCAAAAGTTGCCGTAATAGCTTTGGCAAAAAACATATCAGTGATTTCACCATCAATGTTTTGGGTTGCCCTGCCTTCCTGACCACTAATAGTGTCCTTTGCAAGGAGCGTTTCAAAATCAGCCATTCCTATTTCCCTCCTTTATTAAGCAACTTCTGCAGAAACAGTAGTATAAGTAGAACCTTTTGCACCAACCATAACAGTCATATACAATTTTTCCATTGCATCTACCGGCTGGATATGAACATTTACAACAACAGAATCAACATCATTACCTGGCAATACATCAATATCAGTAGAACTATCAAAATTCTGAATTGCCCTTAATCTCTGAAGTTCAGTAAAGTAATAAATCAAATCTGCTTTATAATCTTTTCTACCCTGGTCATCATTATCAACTTTACCAACATAAGATTTTTCCCATGTTAATCTTACAGAGTTAGCAATTTCATCCAAAGTTCTGATTACCCTATTTTTACTGAATTGGTAGTCCTTTTCAACAGTAAAAGTATGCAATGTATTAATATCTTTTTCAATAACAATTGCACCATCAGAACGAACAGATAAAACTAATTTACCATTTACCAATGCAGCTTCAATTTCTTCATCAGTCAATTGGTTTACAATCTTAGTTGCATTTTCAATTTCATGATAAGTTAAGCTTTCATTGATATCTGCACCGGCAGTTAAACCAGCAATAGTTGCTACAAAAGTTTGAGCATCAATTACTTCATCATCAGTTTCGTATCCCTGGTTTACAGAAATAATAGCTTCATGGTCAGCTTGAGCATAATTGTAAACAACAGCAGTAACTTTCTTACCAACATTTGCCCTTTGATTTTTAATAAAATCACAAACAGATTGAATAACACTGGTATCAGTTACATTCGGAAGTCCAAGCACCTGCCATTGCGGTTTTTTAATTTCATTCAGATAGGTAGCATAAGTATCATTATTAATAGTACCATTAGTACCACTAGATAAATTCATACCAGCATTTTTCTGCAATGCACCGGTACCACTAAAGTCAACCCAATCATTATTCACTAATTCTGCAATTTCTTTGACAGTTTGCCTATCCTGTTCAATGGTGTTATAGTAAGTAACAACATCATAAAAGGGAGTGTCATCATCAGATTCTTTATTAGAATCTAAAATTGCAACACTAATATTATTACCACAAATACCAAAGTACTTAGCAGTTGCAGTTAATGAATTCAATGTCGCTGTTGCCTTAGTGCCACCTTTATCAACACGATAAAGTAAAGCCTTATAGCAACCACGTAATGCCTCACGAACAACTTGTGCTCCTTCAGTCATTGCCGTATAACCAATTTTACTTAAACTTTTACCATCCTGCATATCAGTACTTAAAATTTCAAATAATTCACCTTGAGGGCCCCAATCCAAAGCAACAGGCATGGTAACAATACCACGAGAACCAACACTACTCAACGGTTTTGGAACGGCCTTAAAGTTAATATATGCACCAGGTCTGTTTTTATTCTGGGATTCCCAATTTCCACCTGCCATATTATCTTTCTCCTTTCAAATAATAATTTTCCTGCAATTGTATCATCTTAGCAATTTCATCAGGACGATAAAATGTTCTGTAAGAATAATCAACATAAAATTTTAAAATATTTTCATCAATATTAAAATTTATGTTGCTACCTCTTAATTTTGAATCATCAACATCAATTATCATCAACACACGTTTTAACTTATGAGCAAAATCCAAACAGTCTTGATACTTTGTTGTTGAATTTTCATCTGGGTAATATCTTACTTGCATCATTTGCACAACTTCATATGTTTCTGGTTTAAATGTTCTTTTTCCTGATTCTGTAATATTAACAGTCCAGACAAATATTCTTGGAGTATTAATTTCTTCATTATCTTTTTCTTTATATATATCAATATCTTTCCATTCATCAACATTATGAATCGACATTGTTATAGCACTTATAACTTTATTATAATCAACAACTGTCATAGGCTTAACCTCTGTGTCCACTTCACAAAAGATTGTTTAAACCGTGGGGGAATCTCCCTATTTATCTCAGCTAAACTTATCCTTGCCATGTGATATCCTTCAACATATTTTCCTTTATCGCCTTTTACCCTTTTTCCATCTTCGCCTCTACTCCATTTATAAGCTTGATGTCCTTCTTCAACATAACTTGCATATTCAGCAGAATTTGTTAAATATATAACTAATTGGTTTCCATCCCTTTCAACATCAGAGACTTGCCAACTATTTCTTAAAAATCCTGTTCTTACTGGTGTTCTTTTTTTTGTTTTAGCTAATGCCCTTAATCCCATTTCCAACAAAAATTGATTCAAAAAATCTAAAAATTCTTGTTGCATTTTAAGAACATTTTCCGCCATTTGAATTACACCATCACTAGTAAGACCCATAATCAACACCATCTTCTAATGCAATTATGAACTCCTGATGTGTTACATACTTTACTGGTTTATTTGCAATTCCAACAAATGTTTGCATTACATTTCCATTGTCATCATATTTTTTAGCAACTATTCGTTCACCTTTTAAAACTTCAACATCAGGTGTACAAAAAATCTTATAAATATTTTGCAATGGATTATATGCTTCATTATCAGTTTTGGAATCATCTTCTTGGTCAATACTTATTCTGCATTCAACATCAAAGTATTTAT
>ERZ827043.2207-NODE-2207-length-17189-cov-12.190907_pt1 | contig 17189 bp, 10 predicted proteins | sample MGYA00519923_ERZ827043 | MGnify/ENA primary metagenome ERZ827043 (study PRJEB31778, sample SAMEA3449251) | human gut metagenome | biome: human gut; feature: human-associated habitat; material: faeces | place: United Kingdom | collected 2010/2012 ...
TGTTCACGGCGCAGCATTTCAGTTCCTCATAGATTTCGCCCCGGAGCGGCAGATCGTCGGTCACTCTGCCGTCCGGTGTAAAGAAAGCACCATCGGCAAAGATGATTTTCCGGCTGCTCAGAAATTCATCACAGAACAGCGCCTCATTGATATTTGTGCCGTCAAACCAGATGGGCGCATCTAAATTAGCCGATTTCCGTTTCGTCACGGGCATCCACCTCCTTTGCCGTCCGTTTCAGGCGTTCTTCCAGTCGGTCGATCATGCCGTCCTTTTGAAGCATATCCACAGTTTTCACACGAACCTCCAACTCCGCAAAGGTTAAAATATCTGTCAGATCCTCGATATAATCGAGCATCTGGCAGGCTTCCACAAAGCGGTCATCAAGAGTATCCTCCGGCGTTTTGGGTGCGTACTGCACCTTCCAATGCTCCAAAAGATGCAGATAATCGCACAATATCCGCTGACAATGCAGCGTCTCATTCTGGAACGTCTTTGCCAGCGGATATTTTGTTTTCCGCAGCGCTGCCGCAGCCGGAGGCTTGTCCGGGTCGATCCCAAAGTCATCCGCCAGCTTTTTCGCTGCGTCATAGCTGCTCAGGTTGAACAGCTTTGCCACAAGGTCGATCACGTCACCAGTTGCCCCACAGCCAAAGCAGTAAAAGTAATCCTCGTTCAGCTTCATGCTGGGTGTACGGTCATTGTGGAAGGGACAGCAGACCATGCTGCCACGTTTTACTTCCAATCCATAGTATTCGGCAGCCTCTTTCACGGAAACTGCCATCTTGACTTGTGTAAATAAATCCATACCTGTTTCCTCCTGTAAAATAATTAGACTTCGCCGTTCTGCCCGATGCCGTTCCTGCCCGAGTCCTTACCCCGGCGTTGGCTCTTCCTTGGTACGCGGAATGCGGTACTTCTCCGGAAGGCATATCCTCATCGGACGGTCATGAAATTTTTAAGGTGCTGTGTGGTTTACGTCTAAATTTTAGTAAGAAAACAGGCTCTTTCCCGTATATCCGAGAGGTAGGAAAAGTGGGATGAAAGTAGGATTTTTCCACGCTTTTAGACAAAAACGAAAAAGCATGATACAATACAGAAAAAGCTGCAAAGGAGGCTGGTGTATGCAGGTTAAGCTGACAATCGGGGAACGTTTGAAGGATTTACGAACAGCACAAAAGCTGACGTTGGAGCAGCTTGCCGCCGAGGTGGGCATCTCAAAATCCGCACTCGGCAAATATGAATCGGATAACGGCAAGGACATCAGCCCGTATAGCATTTTGGTGCTGGCTGACTATTACGGTGTTTCCTGCGACTATCTGATGGGGCGGACGGAAACAAAAAATCACCCAAACACAGCTCTGCATGAGCTGCATTTGAGTGATGCTTCGATTGATGTATTAAGAACAGGCAAGTTCAACCACCGGCTGCTGTCGGAGCTGATCTGCCACAAGGATTTCCAGCGGTTCATGCTGGACGCTGAGATTTACGTTGACCGGATCGCGGATATGCGGGTCAACGATATGAATGCCGTGCTGGAAGCTGTCCGGCAGATGGCATTGATGAAAAATGGCGGCGAAGAAAATGACCTGCATCTGCGGACATTAGAAGTGGCGCAGATTCGGGAAGATGAATATTTCGGAAGCCTGATTGCGGATGATCTGAAAGGTATCCTTCGTGACATTCGGAGTGAACACCGCCCCGACACCATGACGGCGGATGAAATCTCCCTTGCAGCAACTATGCAGGATCAGTTACAGGATGCGATGAACTTTGAGGGAAGCTCCGAGGAAAAGAAAGCGAAAGCATTGCTTTCCACATTGGGGATTGATTACGATGCCATCACAATGGAACAATTTGTCAACTTGATCGAGGTACTAAAGCTGTCCAAACACCTGAAAACTCCCATCAGCCAGCGTGGGAAAACGACCATGACCCACGGCAAGGGAAAGCGGAAGAAACGCTGAAACATAGGCGATGCTGCGGCGGGACGAGGGCTTGTATATACCTCTGCTTCCTTCTCCGGCCAGTCGAATTTTGCTTTTCAAAAATCCTGCATTTGTGCCGTAGCTCACACCACAAACTCCGCCTGTCCTACTGCCGCGAAAAAGCGTTTGTTGCTACACTCTGCCGCACCGCAGAGTATGCCGCCACCCCCTTTCCCGCGTCAGCCGGAAGCAAAGGTATAACACACTAGACTTTGCAAAGCAAAATCGTGTGCCAATAGGGATGCCGCTCGCCCCTATTGGAAACCCAGAGCCAAGGGGCTGCACCCCTCTGGACACCTGCAATTTTTTCCACACAACGGTACCCAAACTGTAAAAACTCAGTTTGGAACCGTTACGAAGAAAATGGAAAATCTAAAAACTCTCTTTCATCTGCATCAGTGATCTTTCAGATTTTCCTACATGAGAAATTGCCTTGTGTTTGTAATTTCTCAAGCGTCTGCTACAGCAGGCTTTATTCTTAGTTACTCAGACAGTGGACCATAATCTCAAAAAGGCAAGAACGAAAAACACTAGGAGGAATGCATATGGCTTCACTAACCCATGTCTGCATGTGGTCAGACAACGGCTGGAAGCGAATTACAGCAGAACAAGCCGCCAGATTGCATCCGGGTGGAACTGTATCTGCTCATAGTGGTCTGTTTATGTGTGAACTCTGTGGCCAGTATGTTATTCTTACCGACGGTGATATTAGGATACGCTACTTCAAACACAGTGCTTATGAGATAAGCAAAGATTGTCCTGAGCGCACATTCGGAGCTGGATATTCAATCTCTTACGGTTCTCAGGAACACGATTTACCAATCCGTATTACAAGCGTATCCTCATCTTCTTTCAGCTTTGAAGTCGGCTTGATTCGTGCTCCAATAAGTTCTCTCGGCAAGGACTTTTGTATAGAAATCAAACCAAAGGGAGCATTTGATATACCCTATGTGTATACCAAAGAACGACTGAACTACGACAGTATTACATATCTTCCTATCGGTGAAAGGCCGTTTGAAAAATACACTCTCAGTTTCCAAAATGGAAACGACAAATTACGTGAATTCTGGCCGGCAGAGATTAAAGGCATTGATCCGGAAGGCACATTGTTTGAAAAAGTTTCCGGCAAAAAACTCTCATATGATGCCGATGTTGAGATTGGTAAAGAATACTACCTGCTAAAACGTGGCTACATCTATAGGAAGTCATTCAGCAGCGTGCGAATTCAAGAAATCATACAAAAACGAATCGGGTGGGAAACTTGGAGTCTCTATGTGGTTTCTGCATCTGCATTTACTGAAGATGCAGCCCGATTCTATCTCGACTTCCATTGTCGGCTGACAGATCACCCTATTTCATTGCAACCGGTATGGCCGTTATTTGTTGAAGGAAATTATATTGTTAAGCACAATCAAAACAGTATGTATATGCTTATCGAAGGTAATGTAGCCGCAGTTAAAACATTTCCTTCTGTGACAGTTCGTCAGCTAAATTACAATTCATCTCAGTCAAAACTATATGAGGTGTTTTGTTCTGGCAGACAGCAGTTAATATCTGCTGGCCGCACTCAAGCCTTACAATACACATACCTTTGGAAAGAGCCTCTTGACCAGGTGGGCTTGCATCCAGAAGTTTCAGTAACCGATATTGCAGGTGCTGAGGTTGATCCTGGCGAGACCGATACTCTACCGCACGACAAAACATTGCGCTTCAAATCAACATTTGATGGAGAGCTAATTATCTTCAACAATAACCGTGTTGTAGATAAGCGGAAATTATCCGCTGACAAATATATAGAGTTGAACGGACTATCCTACGGTTTAGGCGTTCAAGTTGTCATTGGCCTTGATGTCATCTGGCAAATCGATTTCAAGAAGCAGCAGCCCATCGTTGTAAATGACGAAATTGAAATGCTGAAGCGAATTACTAATGTATCAGGGGCAACAATCCCGGCTCCGCACTCTTTGCGAAATATGTTAGCGGGTATGAATTGCTATCCGCAGGTATGTCAGTGGATACGAAAATGTATTAAAAATGGCACCATTAATGAGCAATCATACCGCAGATTGCAAGAGGCCTATCGCAGCATGAATACGAATAGATAAGGAGATGCATTATGAATTACATTGATCTTCTTACTCAGGAAGAAAAACCAATCCTCTGTAGAATCATCACTGGTAAAGATTTCAAAGAACTCTTTAAAAGGAACGAACAGGAATTCTCGAAAATACGAAAAGGATTCAGAGCCAAATCATTGACAGAGCAGCAAGCGCTTTCGATTGCTATAGTCAATGTTGATAAGCCCCTTATTGCAATGTGGGTCAATACAAGGGTAGATATCTGGCTTAAGGAAATTCAGGAAAATATTAAGGAACTTGAAGAGGAAGGTTCAACGCATGACATTGCCCTGGCATCGACTATGCTTGACTCCGTCTTTGCCAATAATGTTGATTTATACCTCAAACTTGCAGGAAAAACTATGGATGCGGATGCCCGCTCTAAACTTCATGAAAGAATGGAGAGCATCAAATCTGAGCGTGCAAGAAATGCGGAGGTGGCTGACCGTAGTAAGGTTTTAGAAGGAGAAAAACACCATCTACTCGATCAAATTGCTGCTGCTCAGCAGAGTATTAATACTATAAAGGCAGAATACGAACGGAAAATACAAGAGCTTGAACAGGATAAAGACACATTGGAATCCTTGTTAGCTGAGGCGCAAGAGAGAATTACTGAGTTGCAGACTGCTCCTACCGCTGCTAAAAGTGACGATGCCGATTATCTCGCACAGTTTGACGATACTGATACTTCTGTTCTGCCCTCTGTTGGTAGCGATGAAATCGTTTCTTTATGTGGTGTTATCTCAGATTACAATGGGCAGAAATGGCTTATTCGACATGCTGATTTGAGTCATAATGGGCACTATCACATTTTCCGCAAAAGTGAAGATGTTCCGCCGTACTTCACAAATAGAGACAAGATTTTCTATAAGGACGGCCCTTCCAATGACGGTTTTTATGGCATTTGGACTTGGTCCGCAACTCCGAATGAGAAGGACCCTTCCAAGGATTATATATTATCCCGGTACAACATGGACCTTGATGCCATTGAAGTCGTTACCATTTCAGAAGCATCAAATCTTGACAACCTGATCAATCTGCTGAAAAACGGGATCGAATACCAACCTCATAGTCATAGAGTCATGTTCGCCTTTTATGCATCCAAAGGACAGTACATGGGCATTCTGTGCAACACCCAAGAACTCAACACGGTTAATGGAAAAACTGCCTTTGCTGAAGATTGCATTGAAGTACCAGTATATGAATTTACTGGTGGCAACATTTTGCGTTTGGATAATGGGCTCTCTTTCTATAGAAATGCGTTTGCTGGTCTTCCAAGTAAGCTTTATCAATTGAAAAGTCCACTTGATATTGTAAAGAATATCGTTTTCTCTTCAATTTCTTGGGGTACATATAAAACAAGAGGGTTGATTCGTGCCGAGTATAGAACCTTCAAGGATTTTCTCGGTTCAATTCCGGTTGACGACATAACGTGCAAGATTGAGACTGCGTGCCGTTGCTCCAATTCCGCTGCTAAAGAATTGCTGGATGAATTCCTAAATGTGGTCTGGAAATACGTTGATGGAGATAGTTTAGAAGACGAAATAATCCTCTCTGCTATTTCTGCAAGTACTGAACTTCAGGAAAGAATAAAAGCACTCATTCGTACGGATTGGGAAGCAGAGAATAAGAGTTTATTAGCTGAAGCCCAGAAGAAGCTCGGTTCACTTGATGCCCAGTTAAAATCTGCTACTGTTAGTTTAATCGAAGCGAAAGAAGCATTTAATAAAACTAAATTGGAAGAAGAACGTCTTGCCGGTGTCATAGCAGAAAAGGAAAAACTGGCTGAGGATGTTGAAGTAGCAGTTGCTGAAAGAATACAAAAGGCACGCGAAAACGCGGCAGATTTCATTGCAAATATGGCTTTTGTTGGTGGACAACCGATTCAAGTTGCAGCCACAGAGACTCCTGCCGCAGTTGAAGTTTCGTCCAAACCTGTTATTGCCCCATATCACACTTTTTCAGCATTCGATGATCTAAATGATCTCGAAGCTCATCACTCTTGGGCAGATGTCATTAATACAGCCGCATTTGAGCTCAAGGAAGCTGGTGTAGCAGAAAAATACAGAAGCAGCCTAGCCGCGTTCCTCTGCGCTGCCTATATCGAAAAACAGCCAATTTTTCTTGTTGGCCCTAATGCAATTGACATTGTTCAAGCATTCAGCGCAGCCGTAACAGGTCATAAATATGGAATGCTCTGCTGTGAGGGCGGTTATTGCAATCAGGTAATCACTGAAATTGGCACCGATGGCGAAAACATCGTGATAATCAACAATCTTCTTGCAAGTGGCTGGATGAACAGACTCCCGGAGATTCTTTCTCAAAAAGATATTTTCTATGTTGCCACCCATCCATATGCAGAAGATATCCAAGTTGAGCCAAAGAGCCTGTACGAATTTATGCTACCGCTGTTTACAGAGTTTTTTGTGGATGAAAAAGCTACCGGAAAATACTATGGAGGTTATTTTGCTGAGGACTTCAAAACCTACTCAACGCCAAAGGGTACACGTAAAGATTTAAGGGTCCTTTCAAAATTAAAGATAGGTTCGTTAGTCAGGAACCGAATCAACAGACTTGTTGCTACGATGCACGGTATTTACTCTGCAACAACAACGGATGAGGACTTCTTATATGCTGTCCTTCCTATTGCTTATGCTTCACTGGAAATTAATGAACTCACAGAGGCGATTGCTGATCCTCAAAAGGGTATCGCAATTTCTGAAAGCCTCAAGCGTGATCTGCAGTATGTTTTAGGAGAATTCTAATGAATAAGTATAATGGGCTGCTTTCGTCAGTGGCGCACAAGTATCATATCTGCAAAGGAGCACGAGAAACAGAGAACGAATGGAAAACTCGTCTGGTGTATAGTATCTGTGGAATGATGGCTTATGCTTCGCTCTGGGACGACTCGGAAGAAGGCACTATTTCCATTGTGCACTTAAAAAGGAAAGTCCGCAGCATGCTTGCAAATTACAAATCAATGTACCCGGAGCTGTCTGGCAGCTTACCATATGTTTCTGAAGAGCTCGAAGATGAGATTGCAGACCAATTCTTAAGCACTGGCGTGGTTTATCACCGCCCCAACCGAATAGTTCCATCAATGAAGCATGAAGAACCGTTTGGTGATATCTTATTTCAAAGAGGTATTGCTCTGGATAGTATTTCCTGTGTATCCGGTATTGGATTTTATTCAAAACAGTATGGAGCAAAAAATACAGATAAGATAAAGGCAATGTTCGGTCTCGACCAAGAGAATTTACAAACATTGTGGTGTATAACGCTGTCTGCTGCTTCTTGGAAATCCGATCTGTCGTTTGAGCAAAATACAGAGTACCTTCGCTTAAAACCGCCCTTCTCTCAAGGGTACTGGGTAAACAAGCCGGATACGACTGGTACTGTTTCGATTCTTCGAATCGGAATGAAAGGTTCACAGTTATACTATCTTTACCGCTATTATGGCACCACGATGGAAGTCAGCCCACTCCCACAGTGGCAGGTAGAGTTCTACAATTACAGATCGCTTGCATGTGCCTGTCTCTCTACCTATGGAACATTGCCGCCAATAGAGTATTTCGAGGATGGAGCATTAGTCCATGTACATATGAATTATTTGCTCCCACCACGTGAACTTGAGTTTTTAAAACTCTATAGCTGGCCTGAGATATGCACATCACTCCCGTGCAATTTTAGGCGAAAGCTCTCAATAGAAGTCTTTACAGCCATTAAGAATGTTCTATCTGATGAGGGATATGAATTTAAAGGAGGGACAATCTGATGCCAAACGGAGCAAATTCTGTTCATAAGCAGTTGCGAACGGAGTTGGAAGACTATATTAAATCACAGTATTTCGGAAAGTCTCCCCTCCTGCTCTCTGCCTTAAGCGATCATATTGATGATGAGGGACTGCTTTACCAGAAACCCTTTATTGAGTCATCTCCGGCATACGTTACTGTCCAAAACGGCATTGAAACAGCATCCATAGAACCTTGGCTGAAAGATTATTTTTTACAGTTGGCAGAAGCGGGTATCGGTGTTTTCCCATCTCCATTTGCTCACCAGATATCTGCGCTTGAAGCAGCAACCAGAGGTGAAAACCTGTTTGTGTCAACGGGTACTGGTTCTGGTAAAACTGAGTGTTTTATGTGGCCGCTTCTTGCGAAGATGGCTGATGAAGCGCGAAACTCCAAAGAATCATGGGCAAAACGAGGTGTTCGCACAATTGTTATGTATCCCATGAACGCTCTGGTTTCAGATCAGGTTAGCCGACTCAGAAGGATGATTGGAGATCCTGATAAGAAGTTTATCAAGACATTCAGAAACACCTGCGGTGACGAAGTTCGCCGTCCCCAATTTGGTATGTATACTGGTCGAACCCCATACCCTGGAGCGCAGCCTTCTACAGAACAGGACAGAAAACTTGAAAAAACTTTGGCCAGAATGTCTTTCCCGCAAAGTGATTCTGAACAAGAATACTTCAATCACCTTCTCAAAGAGGGAAAGATCCCCGCAAAGGCAGATATGCATCAGTTTCTGCAAGGACTTCATGAGAGTAGGCATATTCCAAACGATGAGGACGCAGAGCTAATAACCCGCTTTGAAATGCAGCAATTTTGCCCAGACATTCTCATCACAAACTATTCTATGCTGGAATATATGTTGCTGCGCCCTAGAGAACAGAAAATCTGGGATGATACTCGCAAGTGGCTTGCTTCGAACAACGAGAACAAATTGCTGTTTGTTATTGATGAAGCACACATGTACCGTGGTTCATCAGGCGGTGAAGTTGCGTTGCTGATTCGCAGACTTTTCCATAAACTTGGCATTAGCCGTGACCGCGTGCAATTTATACTTACAACCGCAAGTATGCCCAACAAGAATCAGCAAGACGTTGATTCAGTAATGAAGTTTGCAAATGAGCTTACTGCCTCCGACAAAGCAACCCGGTTTTGCTATCTCACCGGCGAAAGAGAAGTCATTGATGGTCAGTTGAAATATGACATACCCGCTGAGCTTCTCTTAGGCTCAGATCCTAGCCAATTTGAGGACAAGGATGACTTAAAGCTTTCTGCGCTCTTGCCGTTCTGGCGTCAATTGGAAGGCTTTGACCAGAATATCAACTCCTTGGAAGCGATCTGCAACTGGATGTACGACAATCTTGTCTATTATCGCCCGTTCCATGAACTCATCAAGTATTGTCGTGGGAATGCAGTATCCCTAGGAGAGTTGTCTTACGGTATCTTCCCGGATCTCAGTCAGGAAAATGCTTTAAAAGCGGTCAGTGTCCTTCTGGCAATTGCACCACTTGCAAAAAACGCCAAGGGTTCTGTCCTTTTCCCTGCACGCATGCATATGCTTTTCAAAGGCATTTCTGGAGTTTATGCCTGTGCCAATGCGAATTGCAGCCGTTCTCATTCGGAAGGAGGTCTCACTTTAGGTGAGGTCTATTTGTCTGATGGTAATTTGATTTGCCCCCATTGTGGCAGTGTGGTCTATGAGCTTTATAATGACAGACGCTGTGGTGCGCTATTCTTCAAGGGCTATGTCCTTGAAGATGACTCGGAACTTCATGGAAATGTATACCTGTGGCGCTACCCCGGTCAGTTAATGGATCACAGGATGAAAGAAGTACATCTGTTTATTCCAACTGACGATTTTGAGCTACCTACAAAACAGGGTAAAAACGCCATCAAACCCTGTTATCTTGATGTGAAGAGCGGGTTTATCAACTTTACGGATGACTCTTCCGCTGGTAAGTCATGGATTAGAAAGCTATACTACTGCAACTACTCTGCAAAAGGCAGGCCGCAGATCATTACCTTCCCGACCTGCCCGCATTGCAGGCATCAACTTTCTACATCGCAGCTTACCTCATTCAGCACTCGAGGTAATCAGTCTTTCTTCAACTTGATTAAGTCGCAGTTCCAACTGCAACCTGCTGTACCAGGAAAGGACAGTGATCCTGTTCGTTTTCCTAACGAGGGACGCAAGGTTTTGCTTTTCTCTGATAGCCGTCAACGTGCAGCAAAACTGGCTAGAGATATGTCTGATGCTTCGGACATTTCTGCTGCAAGGCAGTTATTTGCAATAGCGATAAAAACAATGGAAGAGCAAACAGTCGAGCAATCCATGAATACGCTGTACGATTATTTCTGCCTTGCAGCTGGTCAGCGTCATGTGCAGATGTTCCATGCCGATGAACGCACAAAATTCGCTGAAGATTGTGCTTCCGCGCTGAATAATTACAATCGATGCGTAAAACGGGGAAGGGACTACGCTCCGCGATTTACGATTGCGAACGCGCCTGTACAGATGCAAGAATACCTTCTTCGACTGTTCGCTGGAGGTTATAACACTTTGTACGACTCCGCTACGAGCTGGATTGAACCTACCGATCAGGCACTTTTTGATGCTGTCGATGCTCTCGAGGAAAACCATGTGACGGTCACCGATGAGGAGTTTATCAATCTCTTCAATGCTTGGATTCTATCGATCTGTGATATGTCTACTGCTCTTGGCCATACCATCAATGATACGGTTCGGTTAAAGGTTCGCCCAAAGCGAGGTGGTTATGGACTTGATAAAGATTGGGAGTTTTCGAAAGTCATCCGAGAGATCATGGGTTGGAGTGACGGAAATGAAACTGAGATGGCTTGGAAACGAGTATTGAAAGAAGCATTCCTTGACTCAGCGCAACCTGATAACGGCAAACTATATATTGATCTTTCCAGAGTAAAGACACGTTATGATGCTACGCATGTATGGTACAAGTGTGAGCAGTGCTCTGAGTTGACACCTTTTTTCCTAAAAGGCAGATGCCCAAGCTGCGGTTCTACTCATATCCACAAGATGGAATCCGACGAATACGAAGCACTTAGTTTCTGGAGAAGGCCGGTTGCTGACGCGGTTCAGGGGGAGCCAATCCATGTGATCGACACAGAGGAGCATACTGCTCAGCTCTCACATAAAGACCAGCGTGACGACCTTTGGAGTAAGACCGAACAATATGAGTTACGCTTCCAGGACTTGATTCAAGATGGTGAAACGCCTGTCGATATTCTCAGCAGCACAACCACCATGGAAGTTGGTATTGATATTGGCTCCCTAGTTGCAGTTGGTCTGCGAAACATTCCTCCAATGCGTGAAAACTATCAACAGAGAGCTGGCCGTGCGGGCCGTCGTGGATCTAGTTTATCTACAATCGTTACCTTCTGTGAAGATGGTCCTCATGATACATTGTACTTCAATGACCCGATTCCCATGTTCCGTGGCGATCCCCGCAGGCCTTGGATCGATGTGCGAAGCGAGAAACTCCTCCAGCGCCATCTGGCTATGGTTGTCTTACAGGAATTTCTCGCAGAAAAACATATGAGCCTTGATACAGTTCCCGCAGCCGTTTTTCTCGAAGATTTCCTTGACAGTTTCAAGAACTATCTTGCTTCCTACAGTGTTGATAAGGACAAGCTCCTTTTGCCTATTGGAGTGGTATTTCATTATTCAGAGTTTGCGGATGAACTCAAAGAGGCCCTTGATACAATTAAAGAAAAATGCCATGCTCACCCTGAGCTTTTTGGTGTAGATGAAGGCGCTAAAGAAGGCGATGCAAAAGTTCTCTTGGATGCTCTTTATGAAGAAGGTATCATCCCAACATATTCGTTCCCGAAAAACGTTGTCAGTACTTACATACCAGATATGCACGGGAAAATCCTTTACGAGGTTGAGCGTGGGCTTGATGTAGCTATTGGCGAATATGCTCCTGGCAGAGCAATTGTAGTTGATAAGCAAACCTATCAGATTGGCGGATTCTACTATCCTGGAAGTGAACGCCATCACGGTCAAGCACTGACCCCTGCACGTGCTTACACAGAAGACCCAAATTATGTGAAGCAGATTATCTCTTGTCCTGAGTGCGGCTGGTTTGGTTTGATGGAAGAAAACACAAAACGTTGCCCATTCTGTGGGAACGGTGATCTCAGAATTACTCGTGAAATGATGCGTCCCTGGGGCTTTGCACCAAGAAATGCGGAAGCAATACCGGATGTTCAGCTATCAGAAGAATATACCGCCGTACAGCAGCCTCTGTATTCAACTCTACCAGATGCAGAAGAAATGAAACTTGCCCCAGGTTGCAAGAACATACGAATCGCTTCACGAACAAATCAGCGAATCATCATGCTGAATAAAGGATCAGATGACAAGGGCTTTATGGTCTGCAAAGACTGTGGTGCTGCTATGCCAGGCGACGATATTTCTGTTCTGAATGACGTTAACAGGCCATACAAGTCAAAGTACGCTCGAAGCAGATGCCGTCACAGTAATTCCTTTAATGTGAATCTCGGCTATGACTTCATAACCGATATGTTGGTCCTTGAATTCACAATTGACGACAAGATTATTGATGCACGCCGTAATGATAATCCATGGCTTAGCCGTGCAGCTCAATCCTTAGCTGAAGCACTGCGACTGGTAGCAAGCAAAAAACTCGATGTTGAATTCACCGAACTTGTCACTGGCTATCGTCTCAGGACTGGAACTGAAGCCTCCTATGTCGATATCTACCTTTACGATAGTCTATCGAGCGGCGCTGGTTATGCTGTCAGTGTAGCTGATGCAATTTCCGAACTACTATCCGATATGAAAGAGCTGTTGAGTTCCTGTGATTGTGGATCTGCGTGTACCAAATGCCTAAAGCATTACAGAAACCAATATGTACATGGCATGCTTGACCGCTTTGTTGCACTTCAGCTCCTTGAATGGGGTGTTGATGGCATAAAAGCATCTCCTATCAAACCAGAGACACAGATTAACATGATCATGCCTTTAGCGAATATCCTTAAGCAATCAGGCTACGAAATCACTGCTGATAGTGAAATTACCGCAACTGGACGAAGAATCAAAAAGAAGATTGTTATCTACCCGGCAATGTGGGTTGAACCACATGCTACAAACACCATTTTCGTGAGCGATGCTTATATCAAGTACGCCAAGCCATATGCCGTCCAAAAGATTCTCGACAACATTTGAAACAGACTGTCATTCTGAAACTCCTGGTTGCGAGCTCAAATAATGCAGAGCCCACCGATCTTGTTGACCAGTGGGCTCTGCCATATTAATTTTCAATCCATCAACTGATGCTCTGGTGTGCCTTTCACATACCGCTCCAAGTCACCGCCAAGAACCAGTTGCGCATATTCCAGAGGTTTATTATAGATCAGCCAGTCCAGATCCGACCGCTGATACATGTTGTCAGCAATCTCATTTTCCGCGTCAATCGTGTTAATCGCAATCATGCTGTCATCGGCAAATTTCACTTCAACACAGGCAGTATCCATATTGAACTCACAGGAAAGCAAGCGCTCCATATTCGTCACCTCAAATCATCCCGAAGTGCTTCAATGCTTCCACAATCGCTTTTTCCTTCTCCGGTGGGCACTGTGGCTGCTTGGTATCCTCGGATTTCGGTTTATTGTAGTTCTCACGCTCAATGATGCCGTATTTCTGCTTCACCTGTGCGATATAGAGGTGGCTGACCTTTAAGCCGGTATGCTCCAGAACATACGCTTTGATCTGCTCATAAGTCGCCAGCCCTCTTTTGTCCTGCACCAACTCCTCAACATCCACATCAATGTGGATATAACTGTCGGCTTTTTTTGTGGGACAAAAGTACCTCCGTCTCGACATTCGCCGTACCGGGGAACATATCCACCGCCGCGGCGCGGACGGCGCAATACCCCTCCTGTGCAAACAGCTTCACATCCCGGGCCAGGGTCGCCGGGTCACAGGAGACGTAGACGATGCGCTGCGGCACCATCGATGCCGCTGCGGCGACCACCTCCGGGCTGAGCCCCTTGCGGGGCGGGTCCACGCATATCACGTCCGGGCGCAGGCCCTTTGCGGCGAAATCCGCCGCGGCCGCCGCCGCGTCGCCGCAGAAGAATTCCACATTCTCTATCCCGTTGCGGCGGGCATTCTCCCTGGCATCGGCAATGGCCTCCGGCACGATCTCCGCGCCGATGACCCTCGCCGCCCGCCGGGCCATCACCTGGGTGATGGTGCCCGCGCCGCAGTACAGGTCCAGCACCGTCTCGTGCCCGGTCAGTCCCGCGAAGTCCACAGCGGTATCGTACAGCACCTCCGCCATGTCATGGTTCACCTGATAAAAGGACGGCACGCTCAGCCGGAAGGACAGGCCGCACAGGGTATCCTCCAGCACGTCCACGCCCCACAGGGTGCGGTATTCACTGCCCAGTACAGCCCCGGTGGGCTGGGTGTTCACGCCCAGCACCACACCCACGGCGTCCGGCAGGGCCTGCCGCATAAATGACACCAGCGCGTCCTCGCAGGGCAGCTTCTTCCCGTTGACCAGCACGCAGACCAATGACTGCCCCGCGCTGTTCGTGCGGACATACAGGTGCCGCACCAGACCCCGCCGGGTCCTTTCATCGTAGCAGGGCACACCGCATTCCCGGATGTACCGCCGCAGGGCCTCCGCCGCCGCGTCGGCCTGGGGCTTCTGTATCCGGCAGCAGTCCACCGGGATCACCTGATGGCTGCGGGCCTTGTAGAAACCCACCTGTCCACCGGCGTCCACAGGATACTGGCTCTTGTTGCGGTAATGCAGCGGTTCGCCGGAGAGGATACCCTCCACTGTCACATCGCTGCCGCCGATGCGGCGCAGGGCGTCCTGCACCCGCTGGCGCTTGGCCTCCAGCTCCTCCTCCCTGTCCATGTGGCGGAAGTCGCAGCCGCCGCACCGCCCATAGTACGGGCAGTCCGGCTCCACCCGGTGGGGCGAGGGCGCGTATACCCGCACCGCCTTGCCGAAGGCGGCGTTTTTCAGCGTCTTCAGAATGAGCACATCACAGTCCTCGCCCCGCAGCGCCCGGTGGACAAACACCACCTGCCCGTCGATGCGGGCCACGCCCAAGCCCTCGGAGGTATACCCCTCGATGCGGGCGCGGTAGGTCTTGTTCTTCTCCGGCACGGCTCAGAACTCGAACTTGCTGATGACCTTGCCGATGGCATCGGCAAAGGCGGCCAGCGTCTTGTTGTCCCGGCCCTTGCTGCGGCGGATGAGGCCGATGAGCATATCGCCCAGCTGGACCAGCTTCTGGTACGCCGCCGTGGCCTTGGGCGCCCCCTCGTAAGCCCGGGTCTTGCGCTCCGGCAGGTAGCCGGGGGCAAGCTGCTTGTCGGCGATCAGGTCATACTCCTCGGTATACTGGGGCGCGTGGGCTGCAAAGCCCAGCCCCTTTACCGTCTCGGCGTAGACGGGTGCCACCTCGCGGTCACCGTGGACCACGAACACATGGGTAGTCTTCGCCGGATCAAAGTGCTTGATCCAGTCCACCAGATGGTCGTGATCGGCATGAGAGGAGAGTCCGGGGAAATTGACGATCTTGGCCCGGACGGCCACATCCTCGCCGAAGAGCTTGACGCTGTCGGCCCCGTCCAGCAGGTTGCGGCCCAGGGTGCCCGGGGACTGAAATCCCACGAACACCACGGCGCTGTCGGCGCGCCAGAGGTTATACTTCAAATGGTGGCGGATACGGCCCGCGTCGCACATACCGGAAGCGGAGATAATGACCTTGGGGGTCTTGTCCACGTTCAGCAGCTTGGACTCGTCCACCGTCTCGGTCAGGTGCAGGCCGGGGAAGCTGAACATATGGGTGCCGTCCTGCACCAGCGCCAGAGCGTCCTCATCCAGATAGCCCCGCAGATCGCCGCAGAAAATCGTGGTGGCCTTCTTGGCCAGCGGGCTGTCCACGTACACCGGGAAGTCCTTGACGGACGTGACCAGATTTTTGTCCTTGATCTCGCGGATGAAATACAGCAGCTCCTGGGTGCGGCCCACGGCGAAGGAGGGGATGACCACGTTGCCGCCCTTGCCCAGCGTTTCGTCGATGATCTCCGCCAGCTGGCCGGTATAGCTCCACACCTCGGTGTGGTTGCGGTCGCCGTAGGTGGACTCGGTGAGCACATAGTCCGCACTGTCGAAGAACTGGGGATCGCGGATGATGGGCTGATCCACATTGCCGATATCGCCGGAGAACACCACGGTGCGCGTTTCATCACCCTCATGGCAGGTGAGCTTGATGCTGGCGCTGCCCAGCAGGTGGCCGGCATCGATGAACTGCGCCGTCACGCCCTCCACCACAGGAATGTCCTGGCCGTATTCGCAGGTCTGGATAAACTCCCGCACCCGCAGGGCATCGGCCACGGTGTAGATCGGCTCCACCTCCGGCCGTCCGGCGCGCTTGTTCTTGCGGTTCTGGTACTCCGCGTCCTGCTCCTGGATATGGGCGGAGTCCTGGAGCATAATGTCCAGCAGATCGGCGGTCAGGCGGGTGGTAATGATCTCACCCTGAAAGCCGTTTTTGATGAGCATGGGGATGCGGCCGGAGTGGTCGATATGGGCGTGGGTCACCAGCACCACATCAATGCTGCCGGGGTGAAAGGGCAGCGCGGTGTTGTCGATCTCGTCCCGGCCCTGCTGCAGGCCGCAGTCCACCAGGATATGCTTGCCGTTGACCTCCAGACAATGGCAGCTGCCGGTAACGCACCGGTCAGCGCCGTAAAAACGCAGCTTCATGGCGAAAACTCCTTCTCTTTGATAATACCGTCAGTATACCACACTTTTCCGCGCTGCACAACCGCAAAGCGGCACGACTGACCGATAACTGTTCACAGAAAATCTTTTTGCATTAGACAAAAGAGTGTGGTATACTCTACTGGTATAATTATGTACGATTATCTTTTTACTTAGAAAGGATACAGAATATATGGGACTGTTTACCAAGGTCTTCGGCACCTACAGCCAGCGGGAGCTGAAGAGCATCTACCCCATCGTGGACAAGATCACCGCCCTGGAGGACGAGTACAGGCAGCTGACCGACGCCGAGCTTCAGGCCAAGACCCCGGAGTTCAAGGAGCGTCTGGCCAACGGTGAGACGCTGGACGACATCCTGCCGGAGGCCTTTGCCGCCGTGCGGGAGGCCGCGGACCGCGTGCTGGGTATGCGCCCCTATCCCGTCCAGCTGGTGGGCGGCATCGTGCTGCACCAGGGCCGCATCGCCGAGATGAAGACCG